>Ga0213858_10000097_pt1 | contig 37266 bp, 40 predicted proteins | sample PICome_FD_160122 | JGI IMG/M metagenome (GOLD analysis project Ga0213858, IMG submission 160122) | Coastal seawater microbial communities near Pivers Island, North Carolina, United States - PICO245 | ecosystem: Environmental > Aquatic > Marine > Coastal | place: USA: North Carolina | collected... | reverse complement strand
TTTTCTTGGTTGAGGGTGATTCCGCAGGTGGTTCGGCCAAACAAGGACGAGATAGAAGAACCCAAGCCATTCTTCCACTAAAAGGAAAAATTCTAAATGTTGAGAAAGCTAGATTTGAAAAAATGCTCACCTCTCAAGAAGTTGGAACCCTTATTACTGCTCTTGGTTGTGGAATTGGCAAAGAGGAATATGATATCGAGAAGCTTAGATATCACAAAATTGTTATCATGACTGATGCAGACGTTGATGGTGCGCATATACGAACCCTGTTGCTTACCTTTTTCTACAGACACCTTCCTGAAATAGTAGAAAGGGGGTACTTATATATTGCACAGCCACCGCTATACAAGATTAAAAAAGGTAAACAAGAAAGATATTTGAAGGATGATAGCGAGTTACAGGATTATCTGTATCAAGAATCTATTGCAAGCACTGAGCTTTATCCAACCACCGACTCCCCTGCTATTTCAGGAATGGCTTTAGAATCAATGGTGAATCAATATAAAAAAATATCTAAAGTTATACAAAAACTCAAAAGCAAGTACACCCCAGAATTGCTTGAAGCACTTCTAAGCTGTAAACCAGTTGAAAAAGCAAATGATAAAACTGGCTTGGAAAGATTGGTTAAAGACATAACAACATTTTTAAACCGTGGCGCTATCCCCTCAGAGGAGCATGAAATACTACTTGATGGAGATAATAATATTACACATAATGTTAAAATATACGGTGTAATTGCCTCATCAATTGGTCTTGAAAAATCATTCTTTGATTCTGGTGATTACGAACAAATTAAAAAGTATTTCAAGGAAGTACAATCACACTTCTCTTCAGAAAGTAGAGTAGAGAAAAACGGTAAAACAGAAAAAGTTTCAACTTTTTCAGAGACGATTGAATTCCTAATGGATGAAGCTAGAAAAGGGCAAGGATTTCAAAGGTATAAGGGTTTGGGTGAGATGAATCCAGAACAACTTTGGGAAACCACAATGGATCCTGAAAATCGAAACCTGCTTAAGGTTAAGGTTGAAGACACCATTGCAGCCGATGAAGTTTTTTCTACCCTCATGGGAGATGAGGTAGAACCGAGAAGAAACTTTATTGAAGATAATGCTTTGTCTGTTGAAAATCTAGATTATTAGGAGAAAACATGTCAAAGAAACATCCTGTAGTTGCAGTGACCGGTTCTTCGGGTGCGGGAACCACTTTTGTTAAAAGAGCTTTTGAAAAAATCTTTCAAAATAAGAACCTTAATGTTGCTGTAATCGAGGGTGACAGTTTTCATAAGTATGAGCGAGCAGAAATGCGTGTTCAAGTAGAAAAAACACGAGAAGAGGGTCAAGTTCTTACTCACTTTGCAGAGGATGCGAACCACTTTGACAAACTAGAAGCATTATTTAAAGAGTATGGAGAAAGTGGTAAAGGCCAAAGAAGATACTATATTCACTCAGATGATGAGGCTGTTGAGCATAATGCCAGACTAGGAACAGACCTAGAACCAGGACAATTTACTCCTTGGGAGGACATTGAAGATGGAACAGATCTTATGTTTTATGAAGGTCTTCATGGAGGTGTTAGAACCAAAAATGCTGATGTTGCATCACAAGTTGATTTATTGGTGGGCGTTGTTCCTTCAGTTAACATTGAGTGGATTCAAAAAATTTATCGAGATACTTCAGAGAGACCTTATACGCCTGAACAGGTAGCTGAGATAATTGTCGATAGAATGCCAGACTATGTTGAATTTATTACACCACAGTTTGAGAACACACACATCAATTTCCATCGCATTCCTTTAATCGACACTTCAAATCCTTTCAGTGGACAAGCTGTACCACCGCCAGAAGATTCTATGGTGGTTACCACAGTTCGAGTAGATTGTGACTTAGCCCAGATAGTTAAAAAACTACCTGCTGAAGCAATGGCCTTTTTACAAAATGAACAAACTCTTGTTTACAAGGGCGATTTTATGGTCGAAGTCATGGACTTGTTGTTAACTCCGATGATAGACAGGTTAGTGAGCTCAAGTTAGTTGATAAAAAATAGTTCTAAACTAGAAATAAGCTAAAACCTCTATATTTTGATTTTAAGACTTCATTTAGTCTTTTTTATCTAATGGGTAATTTAAGGTATATAAAGTTGTTGTATGGCGAAAATTTGAACCCGTTTTTAAGCCAACTTATTTAACAACAATATTAACAAGCTTGTTGGGAACGATAATGATTTTAACAATTTCATTATCAGAAATAAATCTTGAAACATTGTCATCTTGCATCGCTAGTTTTTCCAATTCAGAATTTTCGAGATTGACACCACAACTAATTTTTGCCCTTAACTTGCCGTTAACTTGAACAACTATTTCAACCTCATCTTTCACAAGAGCCTTTTTGTCTACTTTTGGCCATACTGAATCGACAATTGCTTCTGTATTTCCAAGCTCTTTAAATAGGTGATGACAAATGTGGGGTGTAATGGGGCTTAGCATTTTTAGAAGAATGTTTATAGCCTCATACTTTATGGACAAGGAGTTTGCATCAGTTTTATCAAATCTCACAAGGGAATTAGTTAATTCCATCATTGCAGCGATAGCTGTATTGAATGAGTGCCTTCTATCCAAATCATCCGAGACCTTTTCAAGAGTGGTATAAACTTTATTTCTAATTTCTTTTTGTACAGCATTTAACTCGGTCAGATCGATATGGGAAAAATCGGCACCATTAGTATCAGAAATAAAAGAATTAACCAGCCTGAATATTTTCTGTACAAAACGATGAGAGCCCTCCAGTCCCTGGTCGCTCCATTCAAGATCTTGTGTTGGGGGGGCAGCAAAAAGAATAAAGAGCCTCACTGTATCAGCACCATATTTGGAGATCATCTCCTGGGGGTCAACAGTATTGCCCTTAGATTTACTCATCTTTGACCCATCTTTAAGGACCATACCTTGAGTCAAAAGGTTTTTAAATGGCTCGTCATTCTCTAACAAGCCCTCATCACGCATTAGTTTATTGAAAAATCGAGCATAAAGAAGATGAAGAATTGCATGCTCAACTCCACCCACATATTGATCAACCCCATTTTTTAGCCAATATTTTGCTCTATCGTCAAGCATTCCAGATGTGTTGTCTTTACAAGCATAACGTGCGAAATACCAAGACGACTCAAAGAAGGTATCAAATGTGTCAGTTTCTCTTTTTGCAGGCTTGCCACATGAAGGGCAGTCGCAATTATAAAATTCAGGCATTTGTTTTATTGGAGAGCCAACCCCATCAAAAGAGACATCCTCTGGCAATATAACTGGTAAATCTTTTTCCGGCACAGGCAAAGACCCACAAAACTCACAGTTAATTACAGGAATTGGACAACCCCAGTAACGTTGACGAGAAACTCCCCAGTCTCTCAAACGAAAGTTTGTTTTAATCTTTCCTAGTTTTTTAGCAAGTAAAGATTCAGAGATTTTGGAGAAAGCCTCTTTAAAATTAAGCCCATCGAACTCACCAGAATCAAACAAAACCCCTTTTTCTGTAAAAGCCTCTTTGGAAATGTCTACATCAGAATCCTTAGGCTTAATGACGGGTTTAATATCAATGTTGTACTTCTTGGCAAATTCATAATCACGTTGATCATGAGCAGGAACACTCATCACCGCACCTGTTCCGTAACCCATTAAGACAAAATTTGCAATCCAAACCTCTATTGGTTTTCCAGTAATAGGATGATCACAGTAAACACCAGTTGCGACACCCCTTTTCTCCATAGTTTCCATAGCGGCCTCACTGGTTTCCATGGTTTTACATGATTCAATAAAAGTCGATATTTCGTCATTATTTTGGGCGATTTCAATAGCCAAAGGGTGTTCGGATGCAATTGCAAGATAGGTGACACCCATCAAAGTATCGGGTCTTGTCGTAAAAACGGTGATTGGATTCTTTCCTTCAATTGTGAAATCAATCTCTAACCCTTTGGACTTGCCTATCCAGTTTGTTTGCATCAATTTAACCGCTTCAGGCCAACCCTTTAATTTATTAATGTCTTGTAAGAGCTCATCCGCATAATCAGTAATTCTCATAAAATACTGAGAGATTTTTTTCTTTTCAACCAAAGCGCCAGATCGCCAACCTCTTCCATCAATAACTTGTTCATTGGCTAGAACAGTTTGATCTACTGGATCCCAGTTAACCTCAGCATCTTTTTTGTAAACAAGACCTTTCTCAAACAATTTTGTAAACAGCCACTGTTCCCAGCGATAGTATTCTGGATGACAAGTTGCCAGTTCACGCCCCCAGTCATATCCAAAACCAAGTTCTACAAGCTGACCTTTCATATAATTTATATTTTCATAGGTCCATTTCGCAGGGGGGACTTTGTTCTGTATGGCAGCATTTTCCGCAGGCAACCCAAATGCATCCCAACCAATTGGCTGGAGGACATTTTTACCCAACATTTTCTGAAACCTGGAAATCACATCCCCTATAGAATAGTTTCTGACATGCCCCATGTGAAGTTTTCCAGAAGGATATGGGAACATTGACAAACAATAAAATTTTTCTTTTTCAGTGTCTTCTTCTACATTGAAAGTCTTATTGTCAAGCCAGTATTTCTGTGCAGATTCTTCAATGGTTTTAAAATCAAATTCCATATTTATGAGTCACAAGGTGAAGAGAAATCATTTAGTTGAAGAGAGCCAACAAGTTCGCTAATATTTTTGATATTGTTTTCAAGCAAGTAATCACTGATGCCATCATTAATTTTGTGGCAGATTAACGGGTCATAAAACAGAGCAGTTCCAACTCCTACAGTGGTTGCACCGGCGATTATAAATTCGATGGCATCTTCAGCAGAATTAATCCCACCCTGTCCAATAATTGGAACATTATATTTTTTACTAACCTGATAAACCTGATGTGTTTTAAGAAGAGCAATGGGTTTTATTGCAGGACCAGATAGCCCTCCTTGATTGTTGCCGATAAATGGCTTTCTAGAGTCGATATCAATCGCCATCCCCATCAGAGTATTTATTACGGCCAAACCATCTGAACCCGCATCTATGCAGCGCTGTGCACTGTAGGCAATATCTGTTTGATTTGGAGAAAGTTTTGTAATTAATGGTTTAGTGGTGTTTTTTCTGCATGTCTCCACAACACGATAAGACATATCTGGATCATTTCCAAAGGCAACACCACCCTCTTTGACGTTTGGACATGAAATGTTAATCTCAATAGCATCAATATCGGTTTGATCAAATTTCTTAGCCAGTTCACCATACTCTTCTATGGTTGAACCTGAGATGTTGATGATAAATTTAGTTTCGGTTTTATCAAGTGTTGGGAGAATGTCATTGATTACAAAATCAGAGCCAGGGTTTTGGAGCCCAATCGCATTTATCATTCCATCTGGAGTCTCATATATTCTATGGGGTTGATTTCCAAGTCTAGGTTCGTTGGTTGTTCCTTTTAAACAAACTGCACCAACATCAGAATTAGAAAAACCATCAATACGGGTATATTCTTCACCAAAACCAACACACCCAGACAATAAGACTATTGGGGAGTTAAGCTCAATGCCGCAGTAGTTAACTTTGAGGTTAGAATTCATGCATAGAATTATACTTTAAGCACATGCTGTCAAGCCCAAATCATAAAAGGTAAAATATCTGAATGAAAGGTTTCTTTATAACTAGTAATAATACAGGCGTAGGCAAAACACATATTGGTGCTAGGATTATAGAGTCACTCAAAACAGACATAGATTTGAGTGTTAGAAAGCCTGTTGAGTCTGACTGTAAGGACATTAACGGAGATCTATTTCCTTCTGACGCTAACAAACTCTACGAGGCATCTGGAAGAAATGAGAATATCGACACTGTTTGTCGATTTAAATTTGAAATGTGCGCAAGCCCAAGACTTGCAGCTAAAGATGCCAAAACCAGCCTTACCATTCAAGATCTTTTTGAGGCCTGTCAAACCGACAAAAAATTTCTAATTGTAGAAGGTGCTGGTGGTATTTTGTCCCCTATAGCGGAAGACGGACTTAATGTTGATCTTATATCAAAGCTCGGATTACCAGCTATTATTGTTGTTAATGATGAACTGGGAGCAATTAATCAGGCATTGTTAACCATTAATGCTGCTGAACAGCGAAGAATAAAGATTATGTGCGTCATTCTCAATCACATCACAGAGGTGGGGGAAACAAGTCTCAACAATAAATCTGAGCTACAGGAATTTACCAGACATCCGGTATTAAAATATAATGAAAATGAGATAGAGTCTTTTATTGGTCAACTCAAAAAACTAATCAACAATTCTTAAATGATCTTCTTTCTTCTTTGTTTTGTCAGGGTGGTTGAACATCATTCCGATTCCGTTTTCAATTGCATAGATTGACTCAATTGCCTCAATAGGAACATAGACATCGTGGGACTTTCCGTCGAAACGAGCCTTAAACTTTACATGTTCATTGCCAAGTATAAGAGCACTAGTTGCAGAGCTAGCAATATTTAGAAGAACTTTATCTTGTTCTGAATATGGCTTAGGAAGCTGAACCGAATTATGAGTACAGTTGACTAAAATATGTGGAGTATGGCCGGCATCTTCCATCCATTCCCAATAAGCTCGCAAAAGATATGGATTGGGTGAGGGTGAACTCACTAATTTAATTCTTTTTCAACCTCAGAAAGACTTTCTTGGAAAGCTTCTCTAGAGAAGAGCTTCTTGGCATAATCACTAATTGGTTTTGCTTTTGCACCAAGATCAATCCCAAGAGCCCCAAGTCTCCATAAAAGAGGAGCAAGACAGGCGTCGACTAAACCAAATTCTTCGCTTTTAAAATAAGGTTGATAATTGAATAGTGGAATCAACTCAATAAGACCAGAAGAAAGAAGCTTGCGCGCCTCATCTGCTTCCTTTTTATCTCCATTTTCAATAGTATTTGCAAGCTCATACCATGAACCTGCTGCTCTCGTAAATCTGAAGAAAATTAATCTTTTTTCTGCTTTTTCAATTGGATCAACAGGCAATAAAGGAGGGAAAGGAAATCTCTCATCTAAGTATTCTGTCAATACATGAAGATCATATAAAACTATACCCCTATCAAAAAGAGTGGGAAGAATTTCACATGGGTTTAACTCCAAAATTTCTTCGGGCATTTGATCAATTTTGAGATTGATTACTTCACGTTCAATATTTTTCTCAGCCATAACAAGCCTTATTAAATGAGACTCCATCTCATTTGGAGAGGCATAAAGTATAGTTGCTGAAGGATTAGGCTTTGGTAACATTTTTTCCCCTTAAATGGATTCGGTTTATTTGGCTTTCCACTTACCGTATTTGACATCTTTCCAGTACTCCTTCTTAAGCAAATAAGAAAGAACCAAAAGAACAGCCAGGAAAAGCATAACCTTTATACCAAGATCTACTCTGACTAATTTGGCTGGTTCACCAACATAGTCTAAAAAGTTTGTAATGTCCCTGACATCTTGCTCAAATTCTTGAGTTGATTTAGAGGCTTTTAGTGACCATAAAACATCAGGCATAGAGGCATTAACCAAAACAGGATTGTTTACACCAAATGTTCTAGTGCTGTCTGGGTAAAAACTCTTAAGATAGGTGTATATCCAATCTAGACCTCTTGATCTCGAGGTTAAAGATAAGTCTGGCGGTGTACCACCAAACCATTTTGTTGAAGCACTCTCAGAAATTGCACTTTTCATCAAATCTCCAGGTTTAGAGCTAGCGTAAAGCAAACTTTCTTCGATTTCTTCCTTTGTTAATCCCAGATCTTGACCAACTCTGTTATATCTCATAAGCTCAAGTGAATGACAACCAGAGCAATAATTCATGAAATGCTTTGCACCCCTTTTCAAAGAATCAATGTCAGAGATATCTGTGTTTGCAGACTCAAGTTCTACGTTAGATGAGGCGGCAAAGACATTTGAACCAAAAATAAACGCAATATAAACTATAACTAATTTCATTATTTTCATATTTAAGCTCCTGTGACTCTTTCTGGGACAGGCTTAGTCTGGCCAATCGAAGTAAACCATGGCATTAGTATGAAGAAGCCAAAATATGTGGCTGTAAAAACCCTTGCTAAAATCGCATTCATTGGGGTTACAGGTTGCATACCTAGATAGCCTAACCAAACAAAACTCACTACAAATATTCCTAATGCTATCTTATAAGGAAGAGATCTATATCTAATTGATTTAACTTTTGATCTGTCTAACCAAGGAAGCGCCAAGAATATTAACAACGCAGCAAACATTGCAAGAACCCCAGGGAACTGCGAGCCAAACATTGGAGGGATGGCTCTCAATACAGAATAATAAGGTGTTAAATACCAAAGAGGTGCAATATGCTCAGGTGTTTTAAGAGGGTTGGCCTCTACAAAGTTAGCATGCTCTAGGAAGTAACCATTTAGTGCAGGCGCAAAGAAAATAACTGAGGCAAAGGCCATCAAAAATACAACAGCTCCAACTACATCTTTTACGGTGTAATAAGGGTGGAAAGGTATTCCATCTTTAGGGATCCCGTTTTTGTCCTTATTTTCTTTGATATTGATTCCATCAGGATTATTCGATCCTACCGTGTGTAAAGCAACAATGTGGATGAAGACAAGAAACACCAGGATTAAAGGTAGTGCTATTACATGCAAAGAGAAAAATCTATTCAGTGCAGCATCACCAACAGTGTAATCACCAAGAATCCAAATTAATAAATCCTGCCCAATAATTGGAACAGATCCAAATAAAGAGATGATTACTTGTGCTCCCCAGTAAGACATTTGTCCCCAAGGAAGAACATAACCCATAAATGCCTCAGCCATTAAAGCAATATAGATTACCATTCCAATAATCCAAATAAGTTCTCTTGGAGCTTTGTATGAGCCATAGATTAATGCTCTATACATATGAAGATATATCACAACAAAGAATGCAGAAGCACCAGTAGAATGCATATATCTTATCAACCATCCCCAGTCAACATCTCTCATAATAAACTCAACAGAGTTGAAAGCTAGATTTGCCTCTGGTTTGTAGTGCATTGTTAAAAAAATTCCGGTTATCAGCTGAATAACTAAAACTAGAATTGCTAGTGATCCAAAAAAGTACCAAAAGTTAAAGTTCCTTGGTGTGTAATATTCAGCTAGATGCTCGTTCCAGACTTTCGTTAGAGGAAATCGCTGATCTATCCAACTTTTATTGTTGTCCATTAATATCTCCCTTTAATTATGCTTGTGGATCAAGACCAACTCTAATGGTTGAGTCATTAACAAAATGATACGGAGGCACCTGCAGATTAGTTGGGGCCGGTGCACCGGCAAAAACTCTTCCAGCCAAATCAAATTTAGAGCCATGACAAGGGCAATAAAAACCACCCTTCCAGGAATCGCCACCTAAGTCAGCAGCACCCACCTCTGGGCGATAAGTTGGAGAGCAACCAAGATGGGTACATATTCCAACAATTACCGCTATTTCTGGTTTGATAGATCTATGTGGATTCTGGGCATAAGCAGGCTGTTGGGATACAGTTTCATTATTGGGATCTGCTAGCTCTGCATCAAGCGTTTTAAGGTCGTTAAGGATCTGTTCATCTCTTTTGAAAATCCACACAGGTTTTTTTCTCCATAAAACCCTGACAAGCTGCCCTGGTTCTAGTTTTGATATATCAACATCGACAGGAGCACCTGCTGCTTTTGCCTTTGCTGATGGACTCCAGGTAGATAGAAAAGGCCATGCTACAAAACCAACACCTACAGCGCCAACAACAGTTGTGGTTTGAGTTAAAAACCTTCTTTTCCTAAGGTCAATTGATTGTTCAGACATAAATAGTTTCCTATATTGAAATCAGGGTGTATGAAATAACCGAACTATTATAAACAATATTAGTTATAAATAAAATACTAATTAACTATCAATGAATGGGTATTAGAAATATTACTGGTGTTAAATATTTAAATCTTTTGTAAAAAATTTTTGTTATGGAGCTTAAGAAAATCAATCTATGTGAGGCTGAAAAGTCCCTAATAACCTGTTTTGAAATCAACAGACCCGTGTTTCTCTGGGGGCCACCAGGTATTGGAAAATCAGATCTCATAAAAAAAATATCTGAAGATATTTCTGCAATGTTAATTGATTTGAGACTCAGTCAATTTGATCCCACTGACCTAAGAGGAATTCCATATTTCAATAGCAAAAATTGTTCAATGGAGTGGGCCCCACCTACTGACCTACCAAATCGTGAAGACTCGGATAAACATGAAAGAATTATTCTTTTTTTGGATGAACTTAACTCTGCAACGCCTGCCGTCCAAGCGGCTGCATATCAACTCATTTTGGATAGGAAAATTGGTAATTACTCACTCCCAGATAATGTCCTGTTGGTGGCTGCTGGAAACCGGGAGTCTGACAAAGGTATAACCTTTAATATGCCGAGCCCATTAGCTAACCGATTTATACATTTGGAGCTAAAAGCGGATTTTGATACATGGTTGACTTGGAGCATAGAAAGTAATATTCACCCTGATGTTGTTTCCTATCTAACATATTCCAAATCAGACTTATATGATTTTGACCCAAGGAGCACAAGTAGGGCCTTTGCGACTCCAAGATCATGGGAGTTTGTATCGCAAATACTCTTTAGTGATTCTGATGAAGAGACTCGTAGAAATCTAATTTCGGGAACAATAGGAGATGGACTAACCATCAAATTTATGGCCTACAGAAAAATCTCCTCCAAATTACCTAATCCCATAGATATCCTCAACGGTAAAGTAAAAAAAATTGACACAAAAGAGATCTCGGCCCACCATAGTTTAATAATTGGACTTTGCTACGAGCTAAAAAGTGCCTCTGAAAACAAAATTGACTCTAGTTTATTTCATAATCTAATTGATAATTTTTTTAAATTTATTATGCAAAATCTTTCAGTAGAGATGGTGATAATGGGGGCAAAAATTGCGCTAGGAAAATTTAATCTACCTATTGAAAACAGTAAATTAAAAACTCTTGATGAGTTTCATGATAAATATGGGCATTATATCCACGGAGCTAGCAGTTAGTTCTTTATGATTAGAAGTCGTAGAAAAGAAAATAAGATTTTCGATCAAAGTCTAGATCTCAAATCTAGCGAAAAGGCCATTGAAAAACTAACCGAAGCACGAATTTCATTGTTGCTCAATCATCCGTTTTTTGGAAATATGGCTTCAAGGTTTGAAATGATTGAGTCTAGCGAATGGCTAGGAACTGCTGCAACAGATGGATTGAACTTCTATTTTAATTCCGACTTCGTAAATAAATTAGACCAAAAAGAAGTAGAGTTTCTTTTTGGACATGAGATTCTCCACTGTTGTTATGAGCATATTTTTCGCACTGAAAATAGAGACAAGACAATATTCAATATTGCATGTGATTATTGTGTTAACAGGGATCTAGTTCATAATAATATTGGTAGAAAAACCACAACAGTCAAATGTCTTTTTGATAAAAAGTACAATGACATGTCGGCTGAAGATATTTATGAAGACTTAAAAAAAAATAACACCCCAAAAGAATTAAACATCTTATCGGAAAGTATATTAGACGTTCATCTTGATTATTCGCCTGACTCGTCAGCTTATGAAGGTTTCAACTCAGAACAAAAAACTTTTGCCCAAAAAGATGCAGAAATTCGAGATCAAATATGGGAGTCGATGTTGATGGCATCGAGCATTGCTGGAAATAAAAAAACCCCAAAATCTGTTCTACAAATTATAAAAAAAATCACTAAACCGCAATTGGATTGGAGGCAAATTTTACGTCAAACCCTGCTGAGCCAAATCAAGGATGATATGAGCTGGATGAAAACCAGTAGAAAAGCATGGCACATTGATGCCACGCTACCAGGAGTGATCAGTAATAAACAAATAAACGTTGTAGTGGCATTAGATTCATCTGGCTCAATAAGTGAAAGGGTGGCCTCTATGTTTTTAAATGAGATTAAGGAGATCATTTGTTCTTTTTCAGAATTCAAACTCCACATTTTTTGTTTTGATACTTCGATTCACCGGCCCGCTATAATCACTCAATCCTCTATCGGTGATATAGACGAATATCAAATCATAGGAAAAGGAGGAACAGACTATAGCTGTATATTCAGATATCTGACAAACGAGAGTCTTGTACCAGATCAATTAATTATTTTCACTGATGGCTATCCGCAAAATAGTGATTGGGGTTATCCAAATTTTTGCGAGACCCTTTTTGTTATTAACCGCAATACAAATATAGTTGCCCCATATGGCATAACAACCTATATTGATGAACATCCCAAAAGAGTTTAAGTTATTAATTTTCCTTTAGGATCATCATTGTAATTTCTTTTTCCCAGTTTTTCTCAACATCTCCAAAGTCGGGAGAATTTCTTAACATCTTATCAATTTCATATCGCAACATAACTAAATCATATTTGCAATCTTCAGCTAAATATCTGGGAGATAAAGGATCTGTGGCCTCATTGTGAACCATCTTACATAGTTTTAGTATGCTCTCTAATCTCTGACTTCTTTGTTTATCTTTGTGGTAACTCATTGTTGCTTTATACTCTAATTTTTTTTGATTAACAATTGCTTTATTGGGGATTAAAAAGCTTTTAGAAACTGGATTTCTTAACAGACACAATCACTTTAATTTTTCTGATATCAAATTTACGTTTTCCTATTTGTTTATGAATGCCATCGAGAATATCCCTGCTTTGTTGGTTAAGCATAAACGCTGTTGGCTGGTTTTTAGCGCCAATAGTTAGAGTGCCATTTTTAAAACTGCAAACTTGAACTGGCTGGTGATTTTCAGACAGCAATCCATTAATTAAAACTGTGAGTGCATTATATTCCCTGGCTTTTTCAAAAAGAACACCTAGATCACCACGTGGGTCGTATTTTGAGAGGTTAATTATCGATTTATCCTTCATACTATGAGAAAATAGTTTAATTTTTTGAGTTTCTCTTTTAATGAATATTATAAATAAGGTTGTATCAAAGTTGGTTGGCTCTAGGAATCAAAGGCTAATCAAACAATATTCGAAAACCGTCAATCAAATTAATGCCTTAGAGGAAGAGATTAGGGCACTATCAGATTCTGACCTAGCAAATAAAACACAAGAGTTTAAAAACAGGATTTCAAATGGAGAAAACTTAAAAGATCTTCTTTCTGAGGCCTTTGCAGTAATACGTGAGGCCAGTAAAAGGTCCCTGGGTTTAAGACACCATGACGTCCAGTTGATTGGTGGAATGGTTCTTAATGACGGCAACATTGCTGAAATGGGAACCGGAGAAGGAAAAACTTTGGTTGCAACTTTGCCAGCATATCTGAATGCACTATCGGGAAAAGGCGTTCATATCGTGACAGTTAATGATTATCTTGCTCGCAGAGATGCCGAATGGATGGGCAAAGCCTTTAATTTCCTAGGACTTTCAGTTGGGGTAATTACCTCCGATATGCCCCATGAAAATAAACAGAGCGCATATGCTTGCGACATTACTTATGGAACCAACAATGAACTAGGATTTGATTATCTTAGGGACAATATGGCATTTAAAACAGAGCATCGCGTGCAAAGAGAATTGAATTTTGCAATTGTTGATGAGGTGGATTCAATATTAATTGATGAGGCTAGAACACCATTGATTATTTCTGGCCCTTCAGATGATTATTCGAATGCATACCGGGCAATCAACCAAATGATTCCCCACTTTACGGAACAAAAAGAAAGTGGCGAGGGAAAAGATGTGGTGATTGAAGTCCCTGGTGATTTCACTCTTGACGAGAAACATAAACAAGTTTTTTTGACTGATGATGGACACCAAAAGGCTGAGGAGCTATTAACCAAGGCAGGTGCACTTAAAGATGGTTCGAGTCTCTATGATGCAAAAAATTTACAGCTTCTTCAGTTGATTAATTCCGCTCTAAAGGCACACCTCTTGTTTACAAAAGATGATCACTATATTGTTCAAGGAGATGAAATAGTCATTGTTGATGAGTTCACAGGCCGTACGATGCCAGGAAGAAGATGGTCACAAGGATTACATCAGGCTGTTGAAGCAAAAGAGGGAGTCAGCATCAAAAGAGAGAATCAGACGCTAGCCTCAATAACGTTTCAGAACTATTTTAGGCTATACAATAAGTTATCAGGCATGACAGGAACTGCAGACACAGAGGCGGTCGAGTTCCAGGATATCTACGCCTTGGAAACAGTCGTCATCCCTCCAAACAAGCCATCTCAAAGAGATGATATGTCCGATCAAATATATTTGACCGCTGAAGAAAAATATGAGGCTATTGTTGACGCCGTGAAGGTTTGCAATAAGAAAGGTCAGCCTGTTTTAGTGGGAACAAGCAGCATCGAAAGCTCAGAATTGATTTCTTCTCTTCTCAAAAAAAATAAAATCAACCATGAAGTTTTGAATGCCAAACAGCATGAAAGAGAGGCTCAAATTGTGGCCAATGCTGGAGCGATTGGTTCTGTAACAATTGCAACTAATATGGCCGGTCGAGGAACTGATATTGTTTTGGGCGGAAGACTAAAAGAAGATGCTTCTGAAAAAGACAAGGCTGATTGGGTCAAGAAGCATGAAGCTGTTAAAGAGGCAGGAGGGCTACATATAGTTGGTACTGAGAGAAATGAGTCCCGAAGAGTAGACAATCAGCTTAGAGGTCGAGCTGGAAGACAAGGTGATGTGGGATCTACAAGATTCTATTTATCCTTGCAAGACAATCTGATGAGGATTTTTGCCAGTGAGAAGATGGCATCAATGATGCAAAGACTTGGCATGGAACGAGGAGAGGCTATAGAGCATAAAATGGTCAATCGTGCTATTGAGAATGCCCAGAAAAAAGTTGAAGGCATGAACTATGATGCAAGAAAGCAGCTTCTTGAATATGATGATGTTGCTAATGATCAAAGAAAAGTAATCTATAAATTACGAAATGAGCTAATGAGTGTCGATGTGGTTACTGATCAAGTTCATGATTTAAGAAATAACGTTGTCCCTTCCATAGTCTCAGAATATTTACAAATGGATATTCCAGAGGAAGAGTGGGATATTGAAGGACTTCATAATGCATTTAAATCCGATTATGGAATCAATGCTCCAATTCAAAAATGGCTTGATGATGGAATGGAGATAGAAGATGTCTCAAATCAATTAGTAAATGATCTTCAAGAAATTTATAACATGAAAACTGAGGTTGTGGGAGCTGACCAAATGAATGAGTTTTCAAAAGCGGTAATGCTGCAAGTTTTAGACCATTTTTGGAAAGAGCATCTTGCTTCGATGGATTACTTGAGACAGAGTGTTAATTTAAGAGGATATGCACAAAAAAATCCTATACAAGAGTTCAAAAAAGAATCTTTTGAGATGTTTACAGATCTCCTTGACACCATTGACAATGAGACGCTTAAAACATTATCTGTGGTAAGCATCAATGAACAAACCACTACTGCAGATGTGACACCGGAAGAACCACAAGAGGTTCAGTACCAGCATTCATCGACAGATGAAGACCAACCAAAGCCTGAAAAGAAAGAGAAAATAGGGCGTAATGAGCCTTGTCCATGCGGGTCAGGAAAAAAATATAAGCAGTGCCATGGGAAAAGCTAACTTCTATGTTGGGCTAATCTCTGGAACTAGTTGTGATGGCGTTGATGCAGTTATTACTTCTGACTTAAAAAACCCCACCCATTCTTTTTTTCTTCCCTATCCCGATAGTCTTAAAATTAAACTAAATCAATTAATTAATGAGAAACAATTTAGTCTTCCTCTCTTTGCTAATCTTGATAAAGAGATATCATTAATTTTTTCACAAGCTACAAGAACATTGCTCGACCAAGCAGGTGTGAGTCCAAATGATGTAATGGCCATTGGATCACATGGACAAACTATCTATCATGAGGGAAGAAGCTATTCACTTCAGTTAGGTAATGGTGCTTTAATTTCTGAGAATACTGGAATTAAAGTAGTCGCAGATTTTAGAATGACCAACATAGCGGTTCAGGGAGAAGGAGCTCCTTTAACGCCAATCTATCACAAATTTATACTCGGTGAAAAAGAAGGAGCAGTCGTAAATTTAGGCGGAATTGCCAATATAACCCTAATTAAAAATAATCAGGTAATCGGCTATGATTCTGGACCAGCCAATACTTTGTTAGACAATTGGATGTCATACAGAAAATCAAAGAACCATGATCAAAATGGTGATTTTTCAAGAAGTGGAAAGGTGTTGAAAGTTCTCTTGGAAAAAATGCTATCAGACCCTTACTTCAAGAAAGCACCTCCCAAAAGTTCTGGAAGAGAATATTTCAATCTTGCATGGTTACAGGGTATGCTTGATGGCAGTGAATTAGATGAGGATGTTGCCGCAACTATTGTTGAGTTAACAGCTTTATCAATAGCTAATGAAATTCCCAAAGATACAAATGTATATTTATGTGGTGGGGGGTGCCATAATAAATTTCTTGTAGAAAGAATTGCGGAAAATGCTAAATCTAGCGATGTTCAAACCATAGATAAACTCGGATATGATGTAGACAATCTTGAGGCGATGTGTTTTGCTTTTCTTGCGCATAAAAATGTTAATAAAGAGGCTAGTGATATAAAAAAATTCACTGGTGCAAGGCATAATAGAATATTAGGTGCAATGTACTCACCATTTGAGAATGAATAGAATTACGATAATAAAACCAGATGATTGGCACCTTCACCTGAGAGCTGGTGAGGAACTAAAGTCTGTTGTAGATTTGACTGCCAAGCAGATGAAAAGAGCAATCATCATGCCCAATTTGACCCCTCCGGTCACCAATGTTGAAATGGCAGAAAAGTACAGATCTGAGATTAAGTCTGCTTCCGATCCAAGGTTGGGTTTCGAACCTTTAATGACAATTTATTTAACTGACAAAACCGATCCAGAAGAAATTTCCAAGGCCAAGACTTCAGGAGTGATTTATGGAGCCAAACTTTATCCAGCAGGAGCAACCACGAATTCAGAATCCGGGGTGACTGATATTAAAAATATCTATTCAGTCCTGGAGAAAATGGAAAAAGAAAATCTAATTCTTCAAGTTCATGGCGAGGTCGTAGATCCAGAGATTGATATATTTGATCGTGAAGCAGTCTTCATTGACAAAGTTTTGGAGCAAGTAACTCGAGACTTTCCTGAATTAAAAATTGTGTTCGAACATATTACAACCAAAGATGCGGTTGATTATGTGAGCTCAAAAAATAACAATATGGCAGCCACTATTACAGCACATCATTTGTTGTCAAATCGAAATGATATGTTGGTTGGAGGAATAAAACCACATTACTATTGCTTGCCAATTCTAAAGAGGAAAAAGCCACACCAAGAGGCTCTGATTGAGGCTGCAACTTCTGGAAATCCTAAATTCTTTCTGGGAACTGACTCTGCCCCACATGCAAAAAATGAAAAAGAATCAAGTTGCGGATGTGCTGGCGTTCTCTCATCGCTTTGCGCTATTGAGCTTTATGCAGAAGTATTTGAGGCAAAAAACGCTCTTCCAAGATTGGAGGATTTTGCATCAATCAATGGGCCAAATTTTTATGGTTTAGAGCCAAACCAAGAAACCATCACGTTGGAAAAAATCACCTGGAAGATTCCAAGCAAATTGCCTTACCCTGGAGGTGAAATTATTCCATTTCTAGCGGGTAGAGAAATTAACTGGAAGTTAGTTTAAAGAATTTTTTGGCCTCAATAACATCCTTTTCAATTTGATCTTTTAGCTCTGCAAAGGAGTTAAATTTTTTTTCAGGTCTAACATGCTTCAGAAAGACAATCTCAGCAAACTGTTCATAAACATCTTTTTCAAAATCAAATATATGGGTCTCAAATAAGAATTCTCTTCCATTAACAGTTGGTTTATGCCCTGCATTACATATGCCAAAATAAGTTTGACCAGATAATTTCACTTTAACTGCAAAAACTCCAGATACGGGTGATTTCGACCTATTGGGTAAAATATTAATTGTTGGAAAATTAATAGTTCTACCCCTTTGTTGTCCCCGAACAATTTTGCCTGAAATGGAGTAGCTTCTGCCTAAAAGTTTCTTAGTTTCTTCTAAATTGTTTTGTTGAAGACACTCTCTAATTCTAGTACTAGAAATTCTTATTTGATTGTGTTTGATAGTCGCAGTTTCCTCAACAGCAAAACCATGCTTACCCCCATTTTCTTGCAATAATGAAAAATTTCCTACCCTGTTTTTACCGAATCTAAAATCATCTCCCACAAGGCAAAGTTTGATATTAAGTTTTCTGAGCAGAAACTCTTCAATAAAAGTTTGAGCATTTATGTTGGAAAACTTTTTGTTGAAATTAATGACTAAGTGGTAGTTAATTCCCAAACTACTCAGAAAGAAATCTTTTTCTTCATAGCTCGATAAAACTGCATGATCGGCGCCAAAAAAATTTTGTGGTGTAGGATTAAATGAAATGACCACTGAAGGTACTTTGAGTTTTTCAGCATGTTCTTTGAGCTGAGCAATTATTTTCTGATGTCCGAGATGAATCCCGTCAAAATTGCCAATGGTGACGACTGAGCCTTCAATTTGTGGAAGTTTTTCTATATCCCTGAACGTTTTCATCTTTTTAATTTTAAATGTTCAATGATTTGTGCAACAGGTTTTGGTAATCCAAAATTGATCTCATTGAGAGCAAAAAAGTTGTCTGTATTTTTTGAAGTTTCAACTATAACCGCATTGATTTTGATTTCTCTATGACTTAATTTATGAATAAAAGGTTCTAGCTTTTTGACAATCTTTGAGTTTCTATCAAAATTTTTAATGATGGTATGAATATTTTTTTTATCTTCAGTTTCCATGAAGGACCACAAGCCTCCCCAAATATCATTCATTTTGCGCTTCTCTAAATAAATCTTTTCCCTATTTCTAAATACGATGAAAGTTTTATTCATTTTCCTAATAGAAATTTTTTTTGCTGGCATGGGGTATTCATCTTGCGTATTGAAAAGAAAACTTTGACATTTTGTTTTTAATGGACAGATCTCGCAATCGGGTTTGGACCTTTTGCATATGGTTGCACCAAGATCCATAATTGCCTGAGTATATTTATCATTCTCCTTATTAGGTAGGTGTTTATTGGCAAGATCCCAAAGACTAGATTCATATTTGGTTTCTGACCCCGGTCTACTGACTTGATGAAAACGAGCCAAAACCCTCTTAACATTTCCATCAAGAATGGCATAGGATTGATTGTATGCAAGAGACATAATCGCACCCGCTGTTGATCTCCCAATACCTGGCAAGGAGATTAGATCATGAAAGCTCGTTGGGAATAACCCATTAAATTGTTTTTCAATAATCTTGGAAGTTTTGTGTAAATTTCTTGCTCTTGCATAATAACCAAGGCCTGACCATAGGGACATAACCTCGTCTTCTTTTGCTATGGCAAGAGTATGAATGTTTGGAAACCTGGCAATGAATTTTTGAAAATATGGGACAACCGTTGCGACTTGAGTTTGTTGCAACATAATTTCACTGACCCAAATATGAAAAGGATTGGGCTCTATAGATTTCCAGGGGAGTTTTTTTCGACCATATTTTTCATACCACTCAATAATTGAGTCAGATAAGTAGGTCACAATTATTAGATCACGCTACCTGTAAGCGCCCATTTCAAAGCCAGAAAAAAAGGAACAATCAGTGCCAAACCAAACAAATAGCTAGCAAATATTTTTTTTGCCTCATTGATATCACACTGCTCTTTGCATTGTTTTTTTAAGTTGAAAACCATAAAAAGACTCCAGAGGGCAAGGGCCAATAGAAAAGCATAATTTGTTATCTCTAAAGTTGTCATACAAAATTAATATAAGTTCAGTGGATCGTTAGGATTGATTTTATCCATAAATGGTTTTTTAATGTCTTTGTTGGTAACCTGATAAACACACCCAATCCAATTGTTGATAATTGCAATGGTTGTATCATGCCAAGTATTATTAATATCTTTTGAAAGCAGTGCCTCTGGAAAATCATCTATAGTCATTTTTCCTAAGTCGATCGCCTCATTGAATTCATCAAGAATTGCTTCAGCCTGAAGTGACAAATAATTATCGGGATAGGGCGGTTTTTGCTCTTTTTTTCCCAATAAATAGGAGTTAAGATCCCTTTTGTATTCTTTCAATAGACTGATGGTGTCATATTCTGGGTGTCCTTGAAAAAGAACAGTCCTAAGGCCATCCTCACTTACGACAAGGTGGGGACCAAATTCAGAATCAACAAGAATCTTCAAGTTTGATTTTTCAAACTGTGAACGATTAACCTCATTAAACCTTGAATGGGGTACATCAAAAATGGTATTGACTCCTCTTACAAGTGGATGAGATCGATCCATGACATTGTGAGGGAAAACTCCCCAACATTTTGACTTAAGAGGCACCCTCTTTTGTTGATACTTTAGCTCCATAACTGCATGAGAAGTTAAGCAAGAACAAAGTGTTGATGTAACGTTGTTATAGGACCAATCAATAACCTCTCCAAGATCTTTTAGAAATGGCGCTTTGCTTAAGTCTGGGTCTTCGATATGAGCCCCAGTAATAATTAGAGCATCAAGCCCATGACCCTTAATCTCATCAAATGTTTTATAAAATTTTTTAATGTGTTGTTTGGCCTCATTTGATCGATTGATCGAATCCAAGGTAAAGGGATGAACAAAGAATTGAGCGATTTGATTTGAGTTACCAATGAGCCTAAAAAATTGTCTTTCCGTAGCTTCCAATGCAGCATCAGGCATCATATTCAATAAACCAATGTGCAGTTCTCGAATGGTTTGGTTGGAGGCTCTATCTTTAGAGAGCACTATTTCGCCCTCTTTTTCTAGTCGAGAGTATGAGGGAAGGTCTGAATGGGCAATAATCGGCATGTTAGTTTAGGGAACTGTTGATGAGCTCAAGAACCTCTGATTGTTGCTTGCACTGATATAAGTCTTTGCTTTCAATAATACAACCATATTTTTCTGCAATTCTTTCCATTTTGGGGATGCGATGCTGAAGAAGCCTTGGAAAGACCCAAGAAATAAAATCATTAGGACAAATTTCTGCAACATATGTCATTCCATTCTCATTCAGATATTTACCAACAGCATTTATCAAGAACTCACTCTGGAAGTATAAGGGTTTTGGATCCGACTTCGCCCTTTGCCCAAGATCAATAAGATTTTCATCACTTGCTCTTATGTAGACAATCAAAGTTTGATTGGCAAGATATTGATAAACTTCATCATCATCTAACTCGCATAAACTTCCACCAGCATCATTAATAAAATGATCAAAACCTTTCTCGTTTGATTTTGCGATAAACTCACCCACGTCCATCATGCTTTTAGATTCAGCTAGTCGATGCATTTCTTGTCTGATATTAAAATCTTTCAATGACAATCCTCCTTGGTCTGGATTTCCAACTTTTCCCAAGAAAACTGAAATAGAATTTAGGTTGTCATAAGTAATTTTGGTATCTATAGAGATAATTTCACGATCAATCAAATTTGAAAGCCAAGCATCATTTTTCATCCTATCTTTAATGTTTTGAATGATTGGTTGTTTGAGATATTTGCTTCCAATGCGGTAATCACCAGAATAGTGATACCAATTTCCATCACTATTGAGCATTTTTGAGATATGTGTTTTTCCCACTCCGGACATCCCCAGCAAGGTGATTCTTTTATTCCCCTTGGAGAGAAAGTCTTTGCTCATTTTATGAGACCATCAGACTTAAACATTGACTTGATGCCTCTAACTGCTTGTCTGGTTCTGTGTGAATTTTCAATAAGGCCAAAACGGACATATTTGTCACCATAGTCGCCAAAACCAATTCCTGGAGACACACCCACTTTAGCTTCCTTAATTAGTTTTTTTGTAAATTCTAAAGAGCCCATATGTTGATAGAATTCGGGGATTTTCGCCCACAGAAACATTGTTGCTTTGGGTGGTGTTACTTCCCATCCAATTGAGTTCAAACCCGAACATAAAACATCTCTTCTCTCCTGATACATCTTGGCAATGTCATTGACATATTTTTGATCACTCTCAAGCGCCTCAATAGCCGCTACTTGAATTGGTGTGAAGGTACCATAATCTAGATAAGATTTAATTTTTGCAAGTGCTCCAATCAGTTTTGGATTGCCAACCATAAAACCAACACGCCACCCTGGCATGTTATAACTTTTAGAGAGAGAAAATGATTCTACAGCAATATCTTTTGCACCAGGAACTTGGAGAATGCTGGGCGCTTTGTATCCATCGAATACAATATCTGCATAAGCTAAATCTTGTACCACCCAGATTTCATGTTCTTTTGCAATTTTAATAACCTCTTCGAAAAAATCTAACTCGACACATTCCGAGGTCGGATTTGAAGGATAGTTTAAAACCATCATTTTCGGTTTTGGAAAAGTGTTCTTAATCGACCTTTGAAGTTCCTCCAGAAAATTTTCATCAGGGCCACAAGGGACATGTTGAATGTCTGCGCCAGCAATAACAAAACCATAAGGATGAATAGGATAAGCAGGATTTGGGACTAGTATGGTATCTCCCGCACCAACAACTGCCTGAGCAAGATTGGCAAGACCCTCTTTTGAGCCGATAGTCACTATGGCCTCAGTTTCCGGATCAATTTCAACTTCATATCTTCTTTGGTACCAGTCAGCTATTGCCTTTCTTAGTCTTGGTATTCCCCTGGACATTGAATAACGGTGTGTGTCTTTTCTTCTTGCCGCTTCAACCAATTTTTCAACAATATGATCTGGAGTTGGTTGATCGGGATTCCCCATACCAAAATCAATAATATCCTCGCCTCTTGATCTGGCTTTTGCTTTTAACTCATTGGTAACCGCAAACACATAAGCGGGTAACCTTTTTATTCTAGGAAAGTCGTCATTCATCTTTTTTTCTGACCGCCAATAACTCTATTTCAAATATCAAAGTTGCATTAGGAGGAATGACATTTCCTGCTCCAATAGGACCATATGCAAGATCAGAAGGGATGGTTAACTTTCTGACAGAACCAACAGCCATGCCCTCAACTCCTTGATCCCAACCAGGAATCACATCTCCAACACCAAGTTGAAAGTCGAAAGGAATGTTTCTTTCTTTGCTTGAATCAAAGGGCTTGCCATTGGATAACCAACCGGAGTAGTGAACCGTCAAACGATCGCCTTGTTCGGCAATCTTTCCATCCGCTACCATAATATCTTCAATAATCAATTCAGCCATTTAATTTACCGCCATTTCTAATTCGTAAGATGAAAATTTCCTTATGTTAAGAACACCAATGTCCAAAATTAAATATTGTCCTTTAATTCCTTTTACAATGCCCTCGATATTGGGAGTCTTGTCAAAATTTAAGGAGACAATTTTTGTGGGATATTCTATCACAGGATATGAGATGTCATAATTAACCGAATCCACCATCTCAGCGGACGTGTTTTCTATCAAGTCTGCAATTTTCGGTATGAGCTCATCTCGAATCTTACTAAGGTCTATCAAATCAACCTCATTTTTGAGCATTTGTCTCCAGTTAGTCTTATCATTAATGTATTGTTTTAATGAGGACTCAATCATTCCAGATTTAATTCTGGAGTCTACTTGCAAGATTGGAAGCGCCTGAATGGCGCCTTGATCAATCCATCTTGAGGGAACGTTGGTCATTCTAGTGATTCCAACTTTTGCACCAGAAGAATTAGCCAAATAAATAATGTGGGGAGTAAAGCAATTATTTTCACCCCATTCTGGTTCCCGACAAGTTCCTAGGTGAAAGTGGCAGGTTTCTGGTTTCATAATACATAAATCACAACTTGCCAATTGCTGTGAGCAGAGGTAACAGTGACCTTGCGAGTAACTTTTTTTTGTGTATTGACCACAATTGGAGCAAATAATATTTTTGGTGAAAGTTAATGAGATATTTTTACCAATAAGATCGTTCATATTGATTTCATGATCGTTCATCTTTAAGAAATATTGAGCCATTCCATCTTTTAAAGAGGTGTGCATTTTCTGAACAAGTCCATTTACTCGCATAATATCGCTTTAATTTCTTTGTATTTATTGGCAGTTTTTTGAACAATTTCTTCAGGCAACTTTGGGCCCGGAGGTTGTTTATTCCAGTCGAGGGTTTCAAGGTAATCTCTAATGATTTGTTTATCAAAACTAGTCGGACTTGTGCCAACTTGATAATCTTTTAAGGACCAGAATCGAGATGAATCTGGAGTTAAGACTTCATCCATGAGTACCACATTGTTATTCTCATCCAGACCAAATTCAAATTTAGTATCAGCGATAATGATTCCTCTTTCGAGAGCATAATCAGCAGCATACTTATAGACTTGTAGACTAATATCAGCAACTTGATTTGCGAGATCTTTCCCAACAATTTCTTCTGCCTCTTTCAGGCTCACATTGACATCATGATCTCCAACTGCCGCCTTTGTTGATGGAGTAAAAATGGGCTCAGGTAATTTTTGGGCCAACTGCAAATTCTCAGGTAATCTAATTCCACAAACAGAGCTATCCTTTTGGTAGTCTTTCCAGCCAGAACCTATTAAATAACCCCTGACTATGGCTTCAATAGCAATAGGTTTAAGTTTTTTTGCTATGACATATCTATCTGCGATTGCAGTGATTTGATCATTCGGTAGGTAGTTATCTAAACTTAAATCAGACAAGTGATTTGCCACAATGGGTTGAGTTTTTTCAAACCAGAAATTAGAAACCTCTGTCAACACTTTGCCCTTATCAATAATAGGATCATCGAAGACCACATCAAAGGCGCTAATACGATCGGAAGTTATCATCAGTAAATGATCGTGATCCAGGGAATATATATCCCTAACTTTTCCTTGATGGATTAGGGGAAGATCAATGTTGATGGATGAAAATTTATTCACTTGAATTCACCGCAATAAATACGTATATATTTTAGACCATTAATCAACCATTTAATCGCTGATGGTAAAATCTCACTCATGAAATTTTTAACGCTTTTCTGCATTTTCTTTTTAAACCTAAACGTCTTTTCATCGCCTCTTTCCGATGGAGCAGAAAGACTAATTTTTATTGGTGAAGAAATCTCTTCCCCAGATGTTGTTGAAAGAGGAGTTGCTTTATTAAAGAATGGCGCATATTTAAATAGTGATTATGATTCACTTTTTTCTTATTCCAAGTTTGTCAGAACTGGAAGTATGGCTTTAAATATTCAACCTGATGATGAAAAAGCCAATTTAATTCTACTAAGACTCGTTAATCTTAATTATGATCCAGCGATCTTTGATTATGCTTTTTATCTTCTTGATGGAGAATCAGGTTTTGTGAAGAACGAACTTTTGTCTTTAAAGCTCTTTGAAACATCTTATGAAATTCACCAAAATCCTAAATCAGCATTTATGGCTGCAGTGATTAGAAATGAATCGATTGCTCCAGGCACTAAGAATAGAAATCAAATAATAGAGCTTTTAACGTTTGCATCATTTAAAGGATTTAGTCCGGCTCAAGAATACGAAAGAGATTTTCTAAACAAGGGCTATTGGCAAAGTATTCATCCTGCAAATTGGCGAGAATGGTTTGCTAATTTTTCAAATTAAAACGGTATTAAAAAATCAGTTATCCATGCTGCAGTCTCCCCAGTAGCCTCAACCGCCTCTCCTGCGTCACCAGGAACAACCACATCCACAACCTCGAATGGTGTTTGAACAACTATTGCCGCAGTCTCACCTACAAAGCAACCTGATATCTGCAATGAAGTTATGAGAAAAAATAATAATGATATGTATTTCCTCATTTTCCAATCTCGCTCAATTGTCTTTTTAGGACCTTGATTTGAGCCTCAAGTTTGGCAATCTGTCCTTTTAAGAATTCAGAAGTTAAGTCATTGGATGATTTCTTTTTTGCTTGCTCTAAAATACCAATTCCATCCTCTTTGTCTAAAAATAATTTAAGTTGATCAATGAATTGACTCTCAATTTCAGGGTCAAATTTTTTGGTCTTTGAGTCAATAATGCTGTTCCCTTCGAAGTGTATTTCACCAAAAAGACTATTGTTTTGAGAAGAGCCTAATTCTCCAAAGATCTTTGAAGGTTTATATTTCTGTCCCTTAGGATTAAAAATTTTTCCTCTGTTGAAAAGAGCGAAGCCAGAATGTATGGAGGATTCAACATCAAGAATTGCTATGAAACCATAAAACCTGCAACTCTGATTCTCTAAATCTTTAATATTGAGACTGAAGTTTTCCTTCCATAATATGTCTCGAGTGTTCGCGTCACCGGTTCTTGGAGCAACAAGGGTTTTAAGATTCTGAACCATCAACTATAAACTCAACAAAACTCTGACCCTTTCTTTAAAGTCTTTGAGCTTCTTAGGGTCTATCTTCCTCTCTTCTGGAAGTTTATGGGTCAGTGGATTTTTTCTTTTTCCTTTGTATCTTATCTCATAATGTAAATGAGGACCAGTTGATCGACCCGTTGATCCAACATAACCAATCACATCGCCCCTTTTAACCCTCTGCCCTTTTTTTGCATATTTGTTATATCTCGATAGGTGAGCATATACGGTCTCATAATTGTTACCGTGTTGAATGATGACAGCCTTTCCAAGTGGACCCATTGATTGTCTTTTCTTAATCACCCCATCTGCAACTGAATAAACTTTGGTGCCCGTCTTTGCAGCATAATCAACCGCCCTATGAGGAAGGTATGTCTTAAGAATTGGATGATATCTTTTTAGTTGAAATCCTGAGCTGATACGATCATAACGCAAAGGCGCTCTTAAAAACGATTGCTCCAAAGACTTACCTCGTGAATCAAAGAAACCCGGTCTAAAGTTTTTATCTTCAAACAAAAAAAGATTAATCTTCTTTCTACCAGTAAAAGATATAGCGTGAATATTTTCATTATCTTTGATGATTGTAAATCTATCCCCTTTGTGCAAATCTGAGGAGAAGTCAATTTCCCAAGAGAGCGCATTAACAATTTCCCCGATATCTGAATTAGAAAGACCAGCATTAGTGCCATCAAAGCTCAATGAGCGAGAAATTGTGAAAGTTAATTTCTTTAAATTTCTAAATGATAATTTTGATAAGACACTACCCACCAAGATGATCTTATTGGGTGATTCGATTTTTTTTACGTATCGTAATTTCTTTGATGGAGATACCGCAATTTCAACTCGTTGACCTATGGATAAATTGTTTAGCTGTTTTGCATTTGAACTGAATCCATCTAAACCCTTTAAGTCTTCAAATGAGAATCCTAAATTGTCTAAGTATCGACTGATTGAGTCTCCTTTTTTAACTTGATAGGAATAAAAAGTATCCGCAGTATGGGCAGCACTTAATGTGAAAAATAGAGCAAGAAATAAAATTTTTTTAATCACTTAAAAACCTCTTTTAATTGCTTCTTCTGCAAATTTTCGACTTCTAAGATCATTCTCAATCACTGCATCCAGGCTTTCCAGATTCGTATTTTGTATTCCTGAGAGTGTTTCTTCAATAACTCTAGGAATGTCTAGAAATTTAATTTGTCCACCGAGGAATGAGGACACTGCAACTTCATTGGCTGCATTCAAAGTTCCCATGGCGCTGCCTCCAGATCTCAGTGCATCAAAGGAAAGTTTGAGACACCTAAATTTGTCGAAGTCAGGTTCAAAAAATTCCAAAGGTGATACATCTGCTAAATTTAAATCTTGAACCCCAGATTCTATTCTTTCTGGATACGAAATTGCAAAGGCAATAGCCGTTCTCATATCGGGGATACCCAGTTGAGAGATCACAGAACCATCCTTGAAATAAACTGACGAATGAACAATGCTTTGCGGATGAATAACCACGTCTATTACTTGAGCATCAAGCTTAAATAAATAATGAGCCTCTATTACCTCAAGACCCTTGTTCATCATGGTTGCGGAATCTACAGAGATTTTCTTTCCCATGTCCCAATTAGGATGAGCACAAGCTTCCTCGGGAGATATGGTGTGAAGATCTTTGATAGGCCTATTTAAAAAAGGCCCACCAGAAGCCGTCAATTGAATTTTAGATAAACCTTTTTTACTGCCCAGTAAACACTGAAAGATAGCACTATGTTCTGAGTCAACGGGTATCAACTCAGAGGAGGAGTTCATGAGCTCCTTTTCAAAAAGATCTCCTGCTAAGACTAAAGATTCTTTGTTTGCCAGCATTAGCCTCTTATTTGCTTTTATAGCAGCTAAGGACGAGTGAATACCAGCGCTTCCCACAATAGCCGCCATCACCATATCCACCTTCTCATGAGAGGCAATAAAATCCAAAGCATCACTTCCAATGAGCACACTTGTGTTTTGGCTAACTATTTTTTCAAGTTGCTTTCCTGCGACCTCATCAACCATCACAGCATATGTGGGCGAATACTTATTGCAAATCTCACCCAAGGATTTCCAATCTGTATGGGCACTAACCGCAAAGACTCCGATATCTGAGCGATGACGTTCAATGACATTTAGTGTGCTTTGCCCAATCGATCCAGTAGCCCCTAATATACTTATCAGTTTCATAATAGAGTTAGACCTAAATAATAAATTGGGGCAGCAGCAAACAAACTATCCAACCTGTCCAAAAAACCACCATGACCGGGCAAAAGATTTGAACTGTCTTTTGCAGATGCTTCTCGTTTAATAATGCTTTCGAATAAATCTCCGAAAACCGAGATAATTCCAGTCATAGCTGATACAAAAACAAATAAAAAGGACTGGAATGGGAGTAGATCAGTCATTAGAAGGATAATGGAAAGCAGCACCACAGAAAATATTCCACCTAGCAGTCCTTCAATCGATTTTCCCGGACTGACCCTAGGAGCCAATTTTCTTTTACCCATCTTTGAGCCAACAAAATATGCCCCACTATCAGCAGTCCACAAAATCAAGAAAAGACTCAATAGAGCAAACTGTCCATAGGAGTTGTAGATCAATATGATTGAAACCAACGACGGTATAAAGAGCAATAAAGCATAAAGATATCTCAGGTAGATTGGATGAAACCAGACGTTAATAAACTTTGGATACTGAGACACTAAGAATATATTTCCCATCCACCAAAAAAACCCTAACACAGTTAAGAAATAATAATTACTAGGGCTCTTGAGAACAAAGAAAGCACTGATGCTTAATAAGATAGTAAGAAGTGTAGAATGAAATCTCTCAATTTTGGCCAGTCGAATGTACTCGAATGCACAAATTGCTAAGGCCAGCAAAAGCAACCCTAGTGCAAGCTCAGTACTTGCATAAAGAACTGAATAAATCACAGTAAGACCAAAAAAGATTGCAGTAATAGCTCTGGTTTTAAGCACTTAGTTCTCTCTTACCAAATCTTCGCTCTCTATTATTGAAAGCTTCAATGGCTTTATCTATATCTTCTGGTTTAAAGTCTGGCCATAACACTTCTGAGAAAAAGAGCTCAGCATAGGCAATATTCCATAGCAGGAAATTGCTTAATCTTTGTTCTCCACTGGTTCTAATAAGAAGATCCACTTCTGGATGGTTGGAGGTTGCAAGTTTTTCTGAGAATGCACTTTCCTGAGTATGCTCAGGAGTTAAATTGTTTTTTATGCAGTCAGTGGCAAACTTTTTAGCCGCATCAAATAACTCCCATCGACCACCATAGTTTGCGGCAATGATTAATTTCAAACCCGTATTTTGAGATAGGTTTTGTGTCACTTTCTGAGCTTTGTTTTGAATCTCATTAGAGAAAATGGATAAGTCACCAATAATCTCTAGTGACACATTATGCTTCATTAATTTTTTTTCTTCGTTTTGAAGCGTTAAGAAAAAAAGCTTGCTAAGGCTTGAAACTTCTTCCTTTGATCTATTCGCATTCTCACTACTGAAAGCAAACAATGTTAAATACTCAACCCCAATTTTTCCACAATACTTGACAATCTCTCTAACGGTTTTAACCCCTTGTTGATGACCAAGAGCGAGAGGCAGCGATTTCTTTTTCGCCCAACGTCCGTTTCCATCCATAATGATTGCAATGTGTTTTGGGATAACCATGCAAAGATTATACCCTCTATAGTTTATTGACCAGGATTTAGGTAAAATTCAACCTTTTATTTAAATTTCATTGAATGGGTTTAGCAAAAAGAATCATCCCTTGTCTTGATGTTCATGATGGTAGAGTCGTCAAGGGTGTACAGTTTGTTGATATTCGTGACGCAGGTGATCCAGTAGAAATTGCCAAAAAGTATGATGAGGCTGGCGCAGATGAAATCACTTTTTTGGATATCACCGCCTCTCATGAAGGCAGGGATACGACTATTCACATGGTTGAGGCTATCGCAGACCAGGTTTTTATTCCATTGACCGTGGGTGGAGGTATAAGATCAGCTAAAGATGTGAGAGCTATGCTCAATGCTGGAGCTGATAAGGTGGCTGTTAATTCAGCATCAATCCATAATCCTGGATTGATTAATGAACTATGCGAAGAGTTTGGTTCGCAATGCATTGTGATTGCAATTGATGCCAAGCAAGTCTCACAAGAGCCCCCAAAATGGGAAATTTTTACACATGGTGGAAGAAATCCAACTGGCATTGATGCAGTCGAGTGGGCTGTAAAAATGACTGAGGGAGAAAATGGAGCAGGAGAGGTGCTGTTGACTTCAATGGATCAAGATGGCGTTAAAAAAGGTTTTGATCTAGGCTTAACTAAGGCAATCTCAGAAGCAGTCAAAGTTCCCGTCATAGCCTCTGGTGGAGTTGGAAACTTAAAGCATTTGTCAGACGGTGTTCTAAAAGGAGGAGCTGATGCAGTGTTGGCAGCAAGTATTTTCCATTTTGGAGAATATACAATTGCTGAGGCAAAGAAAGTCATGCAGGATGACGGAATTGAGATGAGAATTTAATCGTAATTTGGAATAAGTAATATGAAAAAAGAGTTTTGGTTTTTATTGGCTTCATTTGTTCTTCCTATTTTCTTAGGAACAGTTTTCTTTTTTATGAATCCCGGATATTTTTCTCAGAACACAGTCAATTATGGAACACTAATTAACCCAATTATTACAACCAGCAAGGGCGATTTTGTGTTTGATGAGAAAACACCTGGCGATATACATGGCATTTGGACTTTAGCCTATAAAACTGGAAACTGTGATCTCTCCTGTGAAAAAGCTTTAAAGGCGATAGACACTGCAAGAATCCTAATGCAAGAAGATCTAAAAAGATTACAGCTCGCTGTTATCACCAATTCAACGAACGCTATCCCAGAAGGTATTTTGAAAGTCAGAGTCAGTGAAGCTATTGAGTCTAAGCTCAGTCCATTCTCCAAAGGCTCCATATTTCTAATCGATCCAATTGGCAATATTATGTTGCAGTATCAAGCAGAAAATATTGACGTCAAGAAAGTAGTGAAAGATCTAGAAAGGTTATTTAAATATTCAAGAGTCGGTTAATGAGTAACTTTCCATCAATTTCTGATTTGCTTGGTCTTTGTAAGCTTAAGGTAGTTGCTCTTATTCTTTTGACTGCTGTTGTTGGAATGCTTCTATCGGTTCCCTATATCCCAGATATTGCGATAATGATTTATGCAACAGTTGGAATTGGCATGGCTTCCGCTTCTGCTGCTGTTTTCAATCATGTAATCGATGAAGAGATTGATCAGAAAATGAAGAGAACAGATCAAAGGCCACTGCCCCAACAAAAAGTGACTCGAACTCAGGCGCTCATTTGGGGATTCTTTCTCGGAGTTGTTGGGTTGGGAGTTCTTATCTTGAAGGTGAATTTCATAACAGCAGTTCTGACCTTTATATCTTTGATTGGTTATGCAGTGATCTACACCATGTATTTAAAAAGAGCAACACCTCAAAATATTGTAATTGGTGGAGCCGCTGGTGCCGCTCCTCCAGTCCTAGGCTGGACTGCAATTACCAATGACATCCATGGTTATGCCTTATTGCTTTTTTTGATTGTTTTTATATGGACCCCTCCACACTTTTGGGCTTTAGCGATATACCGATATGAGGATTACAAGAAAGTAGATATGCCAATGCTGCCGGTTACCCATGGTATTGCTTACACAAGAGTGCAGATTCTTTTGTACACTATATTGCTGATTGTAGTCACCATGCTTCCTTATCTCACTGGTATGGCAGGACTAATTTATCTCATTAGTGCTGTCGTGCTAGGTTTAATTTTTTTAGTTTATGCGATTAAGATAATGAGGGAGACTGACAATCCGAAAGTCTCTTTGGCAACCTTTTTATATTCAGTGAATTATTTGATGTTATTATTTATTGCACTTTTGGCGGACCACTATTTGTTAAAGCCAATTGATTTTTAGAGGTACAAAATGAAAGGCGTTATACAAGTTTTAAAATCCGTAGGTTCTGCAATGGTCGGTGTTGGTAAGAAGACTGATCTCGAAAAAGATTTTCAAAAGGCGGAAGAGCAAGGACCTTGGTCATTTATTATTGCTGGACTTATCGGCACTGTTATTTTTATTATGGCAGTTGTCATGCTCGTACAATTCGCACTCCCATAATTAATTCATACTAGCAATGATTCGGTCAAGAGACTTCGATAGAGTCTCAGGTCTGTGATCATTAATGTAGGCTATTAAGTCATTGTCTTCATTAAGTAAGATTGATTTATAAAATTTATCATAATCATTAATCGAATCAACTTCTTTGGATCTCATCATAAAATCAACTCCAGTCTCTAGTCCTACTTGGCGAGCATTTATTTTATCTAGAGAAAAAATCATCACGCTTTCGATTCGATCATCTGATACTTGATTACCGTCTTTATCCAAAGAGAGCATAACAAAAATTACTTTATCTTTATTCTTGCTTTTAGAAATACCTGACTGAGTATCTAATAACGCCTTTACACAAAAATCAGAAGTGCAATTTCCATGAGCAAAACTAATGACTTTCCAATGCTCTTTGGACAAATCACCAACATCTTTTAGTGAACCCGAGCCTTTAGAAAGCGGAATCAATCCATTAAGATTCTTTGGATTGGAGAAAAGAGAGACAGACCCACCTAACTCTTTATGCAAGTCAACTAGCTTATTATGCTGTGGATAAAAATATAGTAACAAAACCACAACAAAAAGAGCAGTGGCAATAACCAGATTATTTCTAGTTTTCTTAATTGTTTTACAACTTACACGATCAGTGCAGTAATCTTTCTCTAATTGTTTCATAAACTGACGACCTAAAGAGGCCTAGTCATCTTGTGTATAAGAGCCAGTATACTGAGAAGCAGCATTAAAGCAACTGCATTATGTGCAACCGCGACAGGAAGAGGAAGTGACCAAACAACATTAATAATCCCCAGTACTATTTGAGTGAAAAGAATTAAAGCAATGGCAACAACATTGCCTTTCATGTGTCGGTATCTTGATATCGAAGCCAAAAGAATTAGTGATAATGACAATACAACGACAGCGCCAATTCTATGGATCATTTGAATAGCCGTTCGGGCAGGGTTTTCGAGCACACCAAATTCATAATCTTGTCCTAGAGGACCTAGAAAGAATGCATTCCCGAAATCCATAGTGGGCCACCACTGACCTTGACAGGTTGGGAAATCAGTTCCACATGAGAGTGCTGCATAATTAGTACTTACCCAACCGCCCATAATAATTTGGAGGACTATTGCAATGAGAACAATTAGTGATAAAAGTCGAACCTTTCCAGGTACATAAGTTGGATTGATTTGAGGCCTTGATTGTTTGAGTCGTAACCAGAATATCATTGATGATGTTGCAAAGCCACCAAGTAGATGGGTAGTCACAATGATTGGATGAACTTTCAGAGTGACTGTCCACATACCAAATGCTGCTTGAAGTATCACAAAAAAAGATAAGAATATCGGCAATCCAAGACTTTGATGATAATGAGGTTTGCCGCGCATCACAAAATAAGTAATCGCGAATATCAAGAGACCAAGAATTCCTGCTGCATAACGGTGAATCATCTCCATCCAACCTTTGAATGCCTCAAGTGGTCTTTCAAAACCTTCAATAATAGAACCATCAGGCAGAGCAGGCACTGTCAAATGACCATAGCAACCTGGCCAGTCTGGGCAGCCCAGACCTGCATCAGCAAGTCGAGTCCATGCTCCAAGAATGACAACAACAAATGCAAAGAAGATCGCGAAATTTAAAAACTTTTTATACATACTAATCCATTTTTCATAAAGAATTTTAACGAACTTCAGTTAAGGGATAAGGCGAAAAGACAATAAGAAATATAAGAGTTACTTGATATCAGCAATCATGCTTTTATAGGCATGCCAAGTTGCATGAGCAATGATAGGAATAACAATAACCAAACCTGCAAAATAGAAATTGTAAGTCAGTGCCATGGCAGCAAGAATAATCACGCCAACAATTGGAATCCAAATAACCATTACCAACTTATTTTTCATGGCGGCGCTTAGACTTGAAAGTGCTGCAGTGAATGGATCAACATCTCTATCAAGTACCATCGGAAATGAAAACCAACTTATCATGAAAGCAATCCAGGCTAAAACACCCGTGAAAATAGCATAGGTGATAACAAAGCCCATATTCTGACCACTAGTAATTTCCGCAAGGATAGATTGAATAACTGTTTGATCTTCCGATACAATGTTTAATGATCCAGTATTAAAAATAGCATATATGAGTGGTGAAAATGACATCCAGCCCATTGCCAACACCATAAGCATGACTGACAAGAAGATGGAAGGACACCCACCATTCGTTTTAAAAGCCGCCTTTAAAACATTACTTAGAGATGGAGTTTCTCCATTGGCTAACTTTCTTGAAGATTCATAAAGACTCATCGCGGTAATCGGGCCTAATACAAGAATAATGATTGCCAATATAGGTGTTGAAACGTCATGAAATGTTGCTGACAACGTCAGGAAGGACCATGATCCATAAGTCACCGCAGTAAAGATAATTCCATAGAAGATGGCAAGCGTTGGACATGCAATGAAATCTGAAACCCCTTTAGCAAGCCATTGGAATGGGGCAGATATATCTAATTGATTAACCACAGCTTTTTTGCCAAGGTTTTTTTCCATTCTAGCAGTTTTAGGAATAGCCATCTTCAAAAATCAATACAAACAATGCGGAAATTAAACCAGACCTCTGCTTCACTGTCAAGGTCGATAAATGCCTTTATTCTGCAGTCAGAGATAATAAAAGTATCTACAGAGAGATATAATAAAGAGTGGCAATTAGATAAACACAGAAGTAAAATTATCCGACGGAATTCTTTTAAAACATTTATTTTTTCAAATCTTGGAGGATTTATGAAGATGATGAAATCACTACTAGGTGCGATAGTTGCATTGGCATCTACTTTTGCGCTAAGTGAATACACGCTTAATATGACCGAAGGTGTCACTTCTGTAAGTCAGAACATCTATGGATTGCATATGACAATCTTCTGGATTGTGACAGCAATTGGTATAGTTGTTTTTGGTGCAATGGCTTATTCCATTTATCACCACAGACAATCTAGAGGTGCTAAAGCTGCACATTTTCATGAGTCAACAACTGTCGAGCTTTTATGGACCGCAATCCCGGTTGTTATTCTAATTGTAATGGCTATCCCAGCAACCAGAGTTTTGATCGATCTAGAAAATACAGACAATGCTGAAATGACATTAAAAATTACCGGTCATCAGTGGAAGTGGCAATATGACTATATTGAAAATGATAACTTCGGTGTCCCTAAGGAAGGCATTACTATCATGTCTAATCTTGCACAGTCTTCAAGAGACGCTGTCAAGGCAAGCGCTAAACCAGAACATTATCTTCTCGACGTAGACAACAGAATAGTACTTCCAGTAGACACAAGAATTAGATTTCTAATGACATCAAATGACGTTATTCATAACTGGTGGGTGCCGGCATTTGGTGTGAAACAAGACGGTAATCCAGGCTTTATTAATGACGCTTGGGCTAAGATCGACCAGGAAGGTACTTATAGAGGTCAGTGTGCTGAACTTTGTGGAAAAGACCATGGATTCATGCCAATCGTTGTTGATGTAGTATCCAAAGAAAAATATAAAGCATGGGTTTCTGAACAAAAAGCTGCTGCCGCTGCCGCTGCCGCTAGTGCAAGCAAGACTTGGTCTAAGGATGAGTTAATGGCTAAAGGTGAGCAGGTCTACAATGCGAATTGTGCCGGTTGTCACCAAAAAAATGGTCAGGGAATGCCACCAGTATTCCCGTCTATCGTTGGGTCCTCTATTGCTAACGGACCAGCAAGCGATCATATCAATCTAGTTCTGCATGGAAAAGGTTCTATGCCAGCATTTAAGATGCTAGGTGATGCTGATATTGCATCTGTCCTATCTTTCCAAAGACAAAGTTGGGGCAATACTGGAACTTTAATTCAACCGTCTGACGTTAAGTCTGCACGTTAATCAAGGGAGATAAAAATGGCAACAGACACTATAGCTGCACATGACGATCATCATCATGGTCCCGAAAAAGGACTCTTAAGATGGGTTAAAACAACTAATCACAAAGATATCGGTTCACTATATCTTTGGTTCTCATTTATGATGCTACTCGTTGGTGGTGCTTTTGCAATGGTCATCAGGGCAGAATTATTTATGCCTGGTATCCAGGTTGTAGAGCCACACTTCTTCAATTCTATGACCACTATGCACGGCCTGATTATGGTCTTTGGTGCGATTATGCCTGCGTTCGTGGGCCTCGGCAACTGGTTGATTCCAATGATGGTAGGTGCGCCAGATATGGCACTTCCTAGAATGAACAACTGGTCATTCTGGATCCTGCCTTTTGCAGGTGCTATTCTACTTAGTACATTCTTTATGGAGGGTGGTGCCCCAGCTTTTGGGTGGACTTTCTATGCTCCACTGTCTACAACATTTGCACCAGACAGCACAGACTTCTTCATCTTCGCCATACACCTTTTAGGTTTTTCATCAATTATGGGTGCGATTAATATTATTGCAACAGTTCTTAATATGAGAGCTCCAGATATGAAATTGATGGACATGCCTCTTTTTGTGTGGACATGGTTAATTACATCATTCCTCCTAATTGGAGCAATGCCCGTATTGGCGGGTGCAGTAACCATGATGTTGACTGACCGTAATTTTGGAACATCATTCTTTGATGCTGCCGGCGGTGGTGATCCTGTAATGTTCCAACATATCTTCTGGTTCTTTGGTCATCCAGAGGTATACATTATGATTCTTCCGGCATTTGGTGTGATCTCACACATCATTC
>Ga0213858_10000096_pt1 | contig 37283 bp, 41 predicted proteins | sample PICome_FD_160122 | JGI IMG/M metagenome (GOLD analysis project Ga0213858, IMG submission 160122) | Coastal seawater microbial communities near Pivers Island, North Carolina, United States - PICO245 | ecosystem: Environmental > Aquatic > Marine > Coastal | place: USA: North Carolina | collected... | reverse complement strand
CGATGCCCCTCCCGACTGCTGATGGTGCGTGTCATGGCGGGATCAGACCATGCCCTCAGGATGCAAGCTGCTGCCGCAGCTGCACAAGACGGTGCTCGATCCGGGTCAGGGCTTCTTGCAGGGCCAACCGTTCATCCTCCGCAGACACGGGCAACTCCGGCTCCACCGTCTCCTCAATCGTCTCCTCAACCGTGTCCTCCACCTCCACGGCCACCTCCATCACCGGATTGCCCAGGCCAGGGCTCACCTGATCGAGGCGCTCACGCAGCTCACGCGCCGCCGGCTCCCCCTCCGAGCGCAGATCGCTGAACGGCTCAGGCGAGGTCGTGAAGCTCTCCACCACTCGGCCGGGACCACCACGCCGCGCCCGGTCCAGCAACGCCAGCCCCACCGGCAACACGTCCTGCATCAGAGCCAGCCGCATGGCGTCGAAGGGTCGGGAGTCGGCCATGGCCCGGTGGCAATCAGCGCTCTCCAGTCTGCTCTGCGGGCAGCATCAACGTGGGGCAACTCGACTGGGAGGCCCCGAGGGTCCAACTCCCCACTGCCACCAGCACGATCAAGGCCAGCAGGGGAGCGATCGCCTGATGGGTTGTATCGAGCGCCATCCACTCCCGCCACCCCCGCAGGAAACGGTCGCGGGCGAAACGGCGCCGCTCCCGCACCTCCTGCTTGAAGCGCCGGCGATACGACTTCTCCACCCAGCGCTCAAACGAGCGCTTCTTGGTGATCGCCATCTTGCGCTCCACCTCCAGCAGCTGGCCGGATGTGAGCTCGGGATGGAAGGTGCTGATCAGCTCCAGACTCTTGAGAAACATCTCCACCGCACCGTCCTTGATGCGGACGGCGTCCTCGTCGAGCAGATCCCAGGCGAGTTCGGGGTAAAAACGACCCCGGTTGCTGCGGATCTGCTCCTCACCCAGCTGGCCGGGCTCCCGCAACCAGCGATCGGTGTTGCTGTCGAAGCGGCGCCAGTAGAGAAACGGATTGATGTAGATCGTCTTGCCGGCCAGCTGAATGCTGTCCTGCTGCAGACGCCGCTGCAGCTGCTGGTCCTGCTGTTGGGCAGCGGTCACAACACATTCGGGCTGGGGGCTCAGGGTATCGATGATGGGCCAGGATCACCAGCCCCCGATCGACACCTATTCCCACTCGATCGTGCCCGGTGGCTTGCTGGTGATGTCGAGCACCACCCGGTTCACCCCCTTCACCTCATTGACGATCCGGTTGGAGATCCGCTCCAGCAACTCCGGCGGCAGGCGCGACCAATCCGCGGTCATGCCGTCTTCGCTCGACACGCAGCGCAGCACGATCGGCCAGGCATAGGTGCGCTTGTCGCCCATCACACCCACGGAGCGGACGGGCAGCAAGACGGCAAAGGCCTGCCAGATCTCGTGATACAGACCAGCCTCCTTGATCTCCTCACGCACGATCAGATCGGCATCGCGCAGGCAGTCGAGCTTCTCATCGGTGACCTCACCGAGAATGCGGATGGCCAGGCCCGGCCCGGGGAAGGGATGGCGACGCACGATCTCCTCCGGCAGACCGAGGCTGCGGCCCACCTTGCGCACCTCATCTTTGAACAGCTTCCGCAGCGGCTCCACCAACTTGAACTGCAGATCCTTCGGCAAACCGCCCACGTTGTGGTGGCTCTTGATCTTCACGGCCACCCGTTCGCCGGTCTTGGGATCAATGTTGGTGCCGGCACTCTCGATCACATCCGGATACAGGGTGCCCTGGGCGAGGTAATCGAAGGGGCCAAGGCGCTTGCTCTCCTCCTCGAACACCCGGATGAACTCCGTGCCGATGATCTTGCGCTTGTCCTCGGGATCGGTGATGCCGGCGAGTTTGTCGAGAAAGCGCTTGCGCGCGTTGATGTACTCCACGTGAATATTGAACTTGCGATCGAAGAAATCCATGAGGAACTCGGGCTCCCCCTTCCGCATGAACCCCTGATCGATGAACATGCAGGTGAGTTGATCGCCGATGGCCTTCTTGAGCAGAAAGGCCAACGTGGAGGAATCCACTCCACCCGACAGGGCCAACAGCACCCGCTTCTCACCGACCTGCTCCCGCACCAGCCGCACCGCCTCTTCAATGAAGGCCGCCGTGGTCCAGTCGGGGTCACAACCGCAGATGTGATGAACAAAATTGCGGATTAGGGCCATCCCGCAGGTGGAATGCACCACTTCGGGGTGAAACTGCACGCCGTAAAGCCGGCGTTGATGGTCGGCCACGGCCGCCATCGGCGTGTTGGCCGTGTGGGCGAGGCCCGCAAATCCTTGCGGCAACGCCTCAACGGAATCGCCATGGCTCATCCACATCGTCGAGCCGTCGTCCACATTCGTGAGCAGGTCGGTGGGGTCACCCACCACCAGAGGCGCCTTGCCGTATTCCGCTTTGCCGGTGGCCGCCTCGACGCGGCCTCCCAGCTGCTGCACCATCAGCTGCATGCCGTAGCAGACGCCGAGCACCGGGACCCCCAGGCTCCAGAGCGCCGGATCACAGAGGGGAGCCCCCTCCGCATACACCGAACTGGGGCCACCACTGAGAATGATTCCCTTCGGCGCCAGTTCGCGAAGCTCTTCGGCGGAGGTGCTGTAGCCCAACACCACCGAATACACCTCGGTTTCACGCACGCGCCGGGCGATTAGCTCGGAGTATTGGGAACCGAAATCAAGAATGACGATGGCCGGCTTGCGCTGGCCATCGGACTGGGTTGAGGACATCTCGGCAGGTGGGTCGAATCAGGACGACCGTCGTGATCTTCAGCGTAATGAAGGGCTCAGATCGGCCTCTGCACATCACCACCCCAACGGTTCAGCAGGCGCAGGCCCTCGGGCCCGGCCCAGCGCAGGCGACGGGAACGATCGAACAGGGCGGCGCCGATCCGCAACGGCCAACGGCCATAACGCTCCAGGTAGGTGCGGCTGCGCTGCTCCACAGTGGCAGCGATCGCCTGCCACAACGCACCGGCCGCCTCAGGGTCGCACTCCGACAAGGCCAGGAAAGCCGCCTCAAGGGATGGGAGCTGGAGCAGGTGCTGCAGGTGTTCCGTGGCCCAGCCCTCACGCACCGCCAGGGCAACCAACACCTCGAGGCGGCCATCGGCCAGGTGGTGATGGGTGTGGAAGATTCCACCGGCCAGTTTGATCAACTTGCCGTGATAGCCCAGCAGCAACAGCTCCTGAACGTCCGCTTCCGCCGCCGCCACCAACACCGGACCGATCCAGTTGCCCACCTTGAGCACAGGCACCCGATCCGCCAGACCGCTGCTGCGGGCGAGATCGAGACCGTTTTCGCCGATCACCACCACCAGACCGCCCTCAAAAACGGCAGCCCGGGTGAGTTGCTTGAGCTGCTCGAGCGTCGCCTTGAGCTGGTCGGGTGAGGCACTGGCCTGCACCTGGGCCTGGGTGCCGATCAGGGCAAGTCCATCCACCACCCCGAAGGCGGCATTGCTGGTGCGCTCCGCCAGGGCCCGGCCGGCAGGCAAGATCACCTCGAGCCTCAGGGCGCGGCCCCGGGGCAACAACGGCTGCAGATTCCGTTGCAGTAACTGGCGGGCGAAGGAGGAGATACAGAGCCGCTGATCGGACTCCATCCGGCCCACCCCTTCCCCGGCCACCAGCTCCAACCAGTCGTCGCCCTCCGTTTCGATCGGCGCCGGCTGCTGCCAGCAGAGCCGCACCCAGATCTCCAGACCCCGGGTCAGGTCAAGCCCCGGGCCGGGATCACACAGGCTGATCGCCAGAGCCTGCTCACCCTGGGCGAGGGGAGCGACCGACTGCACCGGCACGCGCAGGGGCTCGCTGCGATCGGGCAGCGTCAACACCTGCATCTCCTCTACCGGCATCCCCAGCAGGCACTGGAGAGCAGCCCGCGCCGCTGCCGCCACCCACACCGGGAGGGTCAGGCCAGACGGATCCATGCGGGGGGCCTCGGCCATGGGTGTTCGCGTTGAAACAGGCGGCCTGTGGTCATTTTTTACAATGACCGATTCTCGATCCGAGGCCCGTGCAGGACAAGCTCACCCTGATGATCCCCGGGCCGACCCCGGTGCCCGAGACGGTGCTCAAGGCCATGGGCCGGCATCCGATCGGACACCGCAGCGGTGAGTTCCAGGCCGTGGTGCAACGCACCACCGAGCAGTTGCGTTGGCTGCATCAGACCAGCGGCGATGTGCTCGTGATCACGGGCAGCGGCACCGCAGCGATGGAAGCGGGAATCATCAACACCCTCAGCCACGGTGATCGCGTGCTCTGCGGTGACAACGGCAAGTTCGGGGAACGCTGGGTGAAAGTGGCCCGCGCCTATGGGCTCAACGTGGAGGTGATCAAGGCCGACTGGGGGCAGCCCCTCGATCCGGAGGCTTTCCGCAACGCTCTGGAAGCAGATACGCAGAAAGAGATCCGCGCCGTGATCCTCACCCATTCGGAAACCTCAACCGGGGTGATCAACGACCTGGAGGCGATCAGCGCCCATGTGAAGGCCCACGGCACGGCACTCACCATCGCCGACTGTGTCACCAGCCTGGGGGCCAGCGACGTGCCGATGGATGCCTGGGGCCTGGATGTGGTGGCCTCTGGCTCCCAGAAGGGCTACATGATGCCGCCAGGGTTGAGCTTCGTGGCCATGAGCGAGCGAGCCTGGCAGGCCTACGAGCGCTCCGATCTGCCCAAGTTCTATCTCGATCTGGGTCCGTATCGGAAAACAGCGGCGAAACACAGCAACCCGTTCACACCAGCGGTCAACCTCTATTTCGCCCTGGAAGCGGCCCTGGAGATGATGCAGGCTGAAGGCCTTGAGGCGATCTTCGCCCGTCATGCCCGCCATCGGGCCGCCGCCCAGGCCGGCATGAAAGCCATTGGTCTGCGCCTATATGCCGCTGAAGGTCATGGCAGCCCGGCGATCACGGCCGTGGCCCCAGAAGGCCTCGACGCCGAGCAACTGCGCAAGGCCGTGAAAGATCGCTTCGATATCCTTTTGGCCGGTGGCCAGGACCACCTCAAGGGCCAGGTGTTCCGAATCGGGCACCTCGGCTTCGTCTGCGATCGCGATGTGCTCACCGCCGTGTCGGCGATCGAAGCCACACTCCATGCGCTGGGTCTGCACAAAGGCAACATGGGGGGCGGCGTTGCGGCGGCAGCTGAAGCGCTGCAAGGCTGAACAGAACCGATAATCCAGCGGCAGTGACATACACTGCCGTTCGTGCGGGTGTAATTCAGTGGTAGAATGTCAGCTTCCCAAGCTGAACGTCGCCGGTTCGAATCCGGTCACCCGCTTGTCAGAAGAGTTGTATTTGACTGGATCCAATTTACAGAAATTTATTGTCTCGGTTTGATCAGTTGCAGCACCTGTGGACCTACACCACCGGCACGCCGCTCCTGATCCAGAGCTTTGAGAATGCATGCAGCTGAAGCGTCGATTCGACCGGCGTCTGCATGGGCACGCGCTTCCGCAAACAATGCCTGCGCCTGGCTGAGATGCGACTGTCGCTGATCCGCCCCAGCCACAGACAGCGAACGGGCTGGCGTGGACTTCAGCAATGTGGAGGTCAATGCAAACAATCGATCTGATGCAATCTTATCTCTGCTCAGAACAAAACGACCCTCCGATGTGAGCCCTGCAGCATCGATGCTGCATCGATGCTGCAGCTAGAGTCGTCAGGTTCCCGGCTCTTCGACATTGCCGCCGAGGGCTTCAATCTGCTCAAGCAGCTGGGCGGAGCGGCCATCATCTCCGCGGCTCATCGCCACAGCGAGGGCGAATTCCAGTTTCTCCAACTGATGCCCCCCCTCGACAAAACCTCGGCGGGCGCAGGAGGGAGAAACAATCCGAGCCGGGCGAAGGGCAGCACCCGGAGCACAAGAGAGGGAGTTGGTGTGTGCCATGGTTGGCTTTCTTTTTATTTTGACACCTCAGGCCAGGATGTGCTGGTGTTCCAGAGCCACTCAGCCTCAGGCGGCCAGGCTCTCCACCGCCAGGTCCTGATCACGACCGGATGGTTCCGTGATCGCTTCAGACTCGCGCAGCAGGTCCTGACACTCCTGCAGGATCAAATCCACACCATCGAGGCGCTCAAGCTCTTCGACGGCCATAGTTCCGGCCTGCTGCTGCTGGCGCAGCTGAAGATCCAAGCTCTCAAGCCGCTGCTCCAGTTTCACCAACCGTTGCGAGAGGGCATTGAGGGTCTGGGCCACATCCTCAGCGGTGCGGGTGATGCGAAAGGACACAGACTGGGTCATGGCCGCGGCGAGCCGGAAGGACTGAGCCGATGACAACACATGGCAGATCAGACTGAAAGGCTTCCTGATCGGAATCCCTCCTATGCCTGTTCCGGCAACGCCTCTGGTGTATCTGCTGGCTGGAGCAACCCTGGGCCTGCTGGCCCTGCGCACCGGCATTCCCGCCGCTCCCCTCGCCGGTGCTCTGCTCGGCGCCGGACTGGTCAGCATGAGCGGACGCCTGCCCGTGGCCGAGTGGCCTCACGGCACGCGCACAGCCCTGGAGATCGGCATCGGCACCGTGATCGGCACGGGACTGACCAGGGACGCCCTGCATCAGCTGCAACAGCTTTGGCGGCCCGCGGTGCTGATCACACTCACCCTTGTGATGACCGGCCTCGTGGTGGGACTCTGGACCAGTCGCCTGCTCGGGGTTGATCCCGTGGTCGCCCTGCTCGGCGCCGCTCCCGGAGGGATCAGCGGCATGAGTCTGGTGGGCGCTGAATTCGGCGTCGGAGCCGCCGTGGCCGCGCTCCATGCGGTGCGTCTGATCACCGTGCTGTTGGTGCTGCCGTTGGTCGTGAAACTGCTCACCCCCCTCGGGATCGGTGAGTCCTGAAGCTGACCTGGACAGAAACAGGTCTGTCGATACGTTGGCGCAGATCGCCCTCAACGTCCAGCCATGGTCAGGATCCGTCACCGTCTAGTTGTTGCCCTCTCCCTGGCCGGACTGACCGGCGCAGGACTGGTGGGGATCAGTGCCCAGGCGAATCAGGCCAGCACGGACCCGACCGCTGCCAAAGGCGCGCAGATCTACTGCTTCATGCGCAGCAACGGCAACAGCCACAGCGTCAGTTGGGAAGCCTCCTATGCCGTCATCAAACGGCAAGGCAACAGTCTGTTCAAAACGTCGCCGGAGCATGCCTCAGTGATGATCACGGAAGCGGTGGTCAATTCACCCGGCGACTATCCCGATTGCGGCCGCTATCTCGGCGATCTGTTCGGGGCCTCCAGCGGCTCTGGTCAACTGCCTGAAAACCAGCCCAAAACCTCCAGCTACGAATCCAACTCCTCCTCTTCCTACGGTGAACAGCGCTACAGCTACTGATCCCAGGCGCCTGCTGAGCGGCCTGTTGATGGCAGGCCTTCTGATTGCAGGTCTGGGCAGCGCCGGGCGTTCCGAATCCACCGCCCGGCCAAACGCATCGGAACTCAACAGCCAGGCCTGCCTGGAGGAGCTTGACCTGAGCCAGCTGGACCAGGCCTTGCAACGCTGCAATGCGGTGGTGCAGGCCCATCGCACCGACCCGGCACCGCTCACCGATCGCTCCCTGCTCTACATCCTGTTGGGCCGCATCGATCAGGCCTGCCGGGATGTCGCTCGGGCCATGAAACTGGTGAACAATGATGGCACGGCGGCGGATCCGATGGTCCGCCATGAGCTGAAGGTGCGTCAGGCATCCTGCAGGCAACGCGTCAGCAACGCTGGCAAGGGCTGACGCTGTAACGACAAACGGCGCGGGCCCAGCAGTATCTCAATCTGCTTCGCTTTGCTGGCCACCAGCCCATCCACCAACTGATCGGCCACACCGAGCTGCAGCCAATGGCTGATCAGCTCTCCCTCCATGCCGATGCGATGGCAGCGGTCTTCCGCCTGATCCACCGCACCAGGGGTCCAGGGGCGCTCCAGCAAAATGATGTGCTGTGCTCGGTGCAGGGTGAATCCCAGGCCTCCCGTGCCGAAGGTACTGAGCAACAGGTCCGTGTCACCGGCCTGGAAGCGATCCACCACCGCCTGGCGCTCGCTGGGCCGAAGACGACCGCTGAGCACAGCACCACCCAGCCGTTGCTGCAGCAGATGCAGCGGCTCCACGAAGGTGCTGAACAGCACCACGGTGTCAGACTCAGCACGACAGTTGCGAATCAGCTGCTCAGCTGCCGGCAGCTTGAATTCGGCAGCGATCTGTCGCAGGGCCGTGAGCAAGGCAAAAGATTCCGCATCGGAGCGCACCAGACCGGCACGCACTCGCCGGCGGTAGTCGTCGATCACCTGATCGACGCGATGGTCCATGCCTCGAGCTTCCGGTTCCGACAGCACGAGTGGATGCAGGCGCCGTCGCTTGGGAGCAAGACCCAGCAGCTGCTGTTTGCGTCGATGCAACACCAGGGGTCGGGTGAGGCGGCGTAATTCCTCCAGATGGCTGGCTCCACCAGCCTGCCAACGGCGTTGACCACTCCGCTCACTCCAGTGACCCTGGCAATAACGCTCTTCAAAACGACGCTGATCGCGAGCGATCGGATGGTCGATCGCAGCCAACAGGGGAAAGAGCTGGTCGGGACGTCCGTTTTTCATCGGCGTTCCGGTGAGCAGCCAGATCGCCCGCAAGCGGGGGTGGCGAGCCAGGCGCAGCAGGGCCTGGGTGCGCTGCGCAGCCATGGACTGACCGAAATGCGCTTCATCGACCAGCAACAGGGTGCCCGCCTCCGGCAGCTCCTGCGGCAGATTGGCCCAGCTGAGCAGACTGGGATCCAGATCAAGAGCACTGGCCTCCCGGCGCCAGTGATCGTGCAAACCCACCGGAGCGATCACCTGCAGGGCGAGCGGCTGGGCCCGCAGCATGGCCCGTGCTGCCAGCAGAGCGGTGAGCGTTTTGCCAAGGCCCATCTCATCCGCGAGCACGGCGCCACGCCGGGCCAGCAACCAACGCGCCCCGGAGCGCTGGTGGGGCATAGGCTGACGGCCATCCAGCAAGGGCGCCTCCAGGTCAGCCAGCGCCACAAGCTGGCGGTGCGGCGGCAGCGGCGGCAGGGGATGGCGATGCCACTGCAGCCATCGCGCCAGGTCGTCGCGCACGGGAAAGCGAGAGCCCAGCTGCTCCTGCAGGCTCTGAGCTGCCGCGAATGGAAAGTCCCAACCCTGGGCGGCACCGCGCCAGATGCCTCTCGGCCGAATGCGTCGCACCTGCGCATGGGTCACGGCGTCGTAAGGATGCACCACCCGCACGAGGCCGGTGGGAGACAAACCGAGATAACAGCGCTGCGCCGTTGAAGCCGTGATCAATCAACCAGAAGCTATGAATTTAGCCCGCCTGGCGGAGGGCACCCCCCAGTCGACTGTGAGTGGGCGATGAATCGCAGCTGGCGCACAGCAACAGAAGGGCGAAAATGCAGTCTTCGACACATTGACGTTGGGCCTGGAGACGGCACACTGCGCCCAACCGAGGTACTCGGATGCACAACAGGGATGCGGTTTTCCTTGAAGATCTCTGCCCAAAGTTACGTGTCCGACGATGGCGTCAATCGCTCCACACTTATACCGGAAAAAGTTGCATTTATTGCGGCAAACCATCGGAATCGATTGATCATGTGCTGCCCCGCAGCCGTGGTGGCCTGAGCGTCACCGAAAATTGCGTTCCCGCCTGCCTCTCCTGCAACGGTCACAAATCCGACGCGGATGCCTTCGACTGGTATCGCCGGCAGCGTTTTTACGACCCGCGACGCGCGATGGCGATCCGGGCCTGGATGGATGGCGATCTACGCCTGGCACTCCGCCTGTTGCAGTGGGCCCAGCCGGATCTCGACACCGCACAGGTTGCCGATCTGGACAACCGGTATGCCGACGATGACCTCCACAGCGGCGGCTGGCAACTCCAACCGGCTTGATTGGCAAGGAATCAGAGTCACGCCCTACCAGACCCGACAGACCGCCGCCGGCTGATGCCGTTCGCAGATCGCCGCCTGCTGCTGGGGCTGTTCCGGCGCAAGCAGAAACGCCCCGGTCACACAGGCGGCAGTGACAACACCGAGACGAAGCGAGGCGAAAGGCTGGCGCCGCGGCGGAGCCATGATGGGGGGATGGGCAACAAGGCTGAGGCAGGAATTCGCCACGGATGATCAGCAACTAATACACTTGTACTGATGCTTTCGGATCTTGTCAACCGCTGCCGGCCACTGCCCGCTGACGCGACCCTGCTGGTGCTGGGTGCGGGCTTCAGTGGTGGCCACCTCGCTGCCCTGGCCAGGCAGCTCGGAACGCGCGTGCTCACCAGCGTGCGACTGCCCGCCGACAGGTGCGACCCCAACACCCTGCGCTTCGACAGCCAGCTGAACCAGCTGCCCGACCCGGCCCAGCTCCAGGGGGTCACCCATGTGCTCAGCACGATCCCACCCGAACGGGATGGCCAGGATCCCGTGATCCGCTGCCTGGGCGACACCCTGCAGCGCTTGCCCCTGCGGTGGGTGGGCTACCTCTCCACCACCGGCGTCTACGGCGACCGCAAGGGGGCCTGGGTGCGCGAATCCGATCCAGCCACTCCGATGCAGGAGCGCAGCCAACGCCGTCTGGCCTGCGAAGAGGCCTGGAAAAGGCTCGATGGACCGGTACAGATCCTGCGTCTTCCCGGGATCTATGGTCCCGGGAGGTCACCGCTGCAAGCGATCCTGCGTGGTGAGCTGCAACCGATCGATAAGCCCGGCCAGGTGTTCTCACGCGTGCATGTGGATGACATCGCCGGAGCCTGCTGGCACCTGATCCAACAGGCGGCCCAGGGAAGACGTCCGCCGATCGTGAACATCAGCGACGATGAACCGGCTCCATCAGCGCAGATCCAGGGTTATGCGGCCGAGCTGCTCGGAATCACCCTGCCCCAACCGCGTCTCTTCAGCGACGCGAGCCAGACCATGAGTGCCATGGCCCGCTCCTTCTGGGCCGAAAACAGGCGCGTCTGCAACGCTCTGCTCTGCAAGGAGCTCGGGTACACCTTGCTCCATCCCACCTATCGCAGCGGTCTGCTCGACTGCTGGGAAGCGGAGGGCTTCAAGGCGTCGGCTGCTTCAGAGTCGAAGGCCGCTTCGGAGCCGGCGTCGGCTTGAACAGGGGCAGTTCGTGGAGTTCGATCGGTTCGTCGGGATCGACGAAGGTGAGACCGGCGTCATGCAACAGACGATGCCAATGCACCTCCAGCCAACCATGACGCAGAGCCGTCCCGAGCCCATACAACAACAGCCCCAGAAGCAACCAGCGCAGCATCGCCATGTCGATTGAGTGCACCGACGCTAGTCAGACCCTGCTGATTGCCCTTGGCGATCCTGCTGGCATCGGCATGGAGGTGACCTTGAAAGCTCTGGCTTCAGAGGAGCTCCCCCGCGAATTGACCCCGGTGTTGGTGGGCTGTCGCCGCAGCCTGGAAGCGGTCCACCGCGATCTATGCGCTCGCGGCATCACCCCCCTCGCCGACCCGGAGCGGCTGCAGGTTCTGGATCGACCCGTTCCAGCCCCGATCCGACCTGGGGAGGCGTCGGCCCTCACCGGTGCGTGCAGTTTCCAATGGCTGACTGACGCCGTCAGGGCGGTGCTGGCCGGTCAGGGTCGCGCCCTCGTGACCGCACCGATCGCCAAACATGCCTGGCACGCCGCTGGCCATGGCTATCCAGGCCAGACAGAACGGTTGGCGGAACTGTGCGGCACCGATCGCGCCGCCATGCTGTTCACCGCGCTCTCGCCCCTGAGCGGCTGGCGCCTCAACACCCTGCTGGCCACCACGCACATTCCACTGTCCGCCGTTCCCCAGGCGCTCACACCAGACCGGCTGCTGGAGAAGCTCAACCACCTGGCAGAGTTCTGCCGTCGCTTCAATCCCACACCCCGCCTGCTGGTGGCTGGCCTCAACCCCCATGCCGGCGAACAAGGCAACCTGGGGAAAGAGGAGCGAGATTGGTTGATCCCCCTGTTGCGCCAATGGGCGTCAGAGCATCCGGAGATTCAGCTGGAAGGGCCGATGCCCCCAGACACCTGCTGGCTTCCAGCTGCTCGAGCCTGGGTGCAGGGACCGGAGCGCCACAGCCCGGACGGAATCCTGGCGCTGTATCACGATCAGGGTTTGATCCCAGTGAAACTGCTGGCCTTTGATCAGGCGGTGAACACCACCCTGGGCCTGCCTTTTCTGCGGACCTCACCGGATCACGGCACCGGTTTTGATATCGCCGGCCGTGGGATCGCTCGAAGCGACAGCATGGTGGCGGCACTGCGCGCCGCCTGGGATCTGTCTCAGCCGGGCTTGACCCGCATCAGCACCTGACCGAATTCCACCGGGGTGCCATTGTCCACAAGGATCTCCACCACCTCGCCGGAGACCTCCGACTCGAGTTCATTCATCAGCTTCATCGCCTCGAGAATGCAGACGGTCTGACCGACGCCGATCCGTGTGCCCACTTCAACGAACGGATCTTCTCCGGGAGCGGGCGCGCGGTAGAAAGTTCCGACCATCGGCGCGGTCACCTCCTGAAGGTCAGAACGGGTGGCCGCCACCGCCGGCGGTGGCGTGGCTGGAGCCACTGCGGCGGTCTCGGGAGCGGCGGCAGCCACGGAGGGCTGTGCCGATGGGGCAGCGGCAACAGGCACCACGGCCGAGGGCAGGTTGCGACGCACTTCGAGGCGGAAGTCATCGCCTTCCAGACGGAATTCCTGGATATCGCTCTCACCAAGCGCCGTGAGCAGGCGATGGAGCTGGTCGTGATCAAGCTGCATGGTCATCCGTTCTCGCGGCCGAGATAGGTGTCGTTGCGCGTGTCCACCTTGATCTTCTCGCCGATGGACAGGAACAGGGGCACCATCACCTGGGCACCGGTCTCAAGAATGGCGGGCTTGGTGCCTCCGGTGGCCGTGTCACCTTTCACACCCGGATCGGTCTGAGTGATCTCCAGCACCACGGAGTTGGGCAGCTCCACCTCCAGGGGTTTGCCGTTCCAGGAGACCACATTCACCTCCATCCCCTCCTTGAGGTATTTGCGGCTGTCGCCGATCTGCTGCGCGGTGAGACGGGTCTCCTCATAGGACGACATGTCCATGAAGACGTAGTCCTCACCCTCCATGTAGGTGTGCTGAAGCGTCGACTTCTCGAGCATGGCCTGGGGGAGCATCTCCCCGGCCCGGAAGGTTTTCTCCACAACGCTGCCGCTCTGCACCGCCTTGAGCTTCGTGCGCACGAAGGCCGAACCCTTGCCCGGCTTCACATGCAGGAATTCGACGACGCGCCAGACAGCACCGTCGAGCTCGATCGTGGTGCCGGTGCGAAAGTCGTTGCTGGAGATCATTCCCGCTGAACGGTTCAGGGGATCATACGGCTGTGCCAAAGTCCAGGCAGCACCTGGGTTCCCCATGGCACTTCAGCGTCTCTCCGCCCTGCTGGTTGCCCTGATCAGCGCCGTTGGGCTGGTCCTGGCTGAACCGGCCCATGCCGGCTTACCGCAGGGCAACGCCGTCAAAGACCCGGCGGCGATCCTGCGGGATGCCCTGCCCTTTGATCAGCCCGATCTGCGCGAGCTACAGCATCGTCTGGAGGGAACCAGCGATGACCTGCGCGCCAAGCGCTGGAGTGCCCTGTCCCGATCACTCAGCCGCAGCCAGGCCCTGCTCGCCACCCGGCGCCGGGTCATCCTCGAGGCCATTCCCGAACCGGAGCAGGCCAGCGCTGAGCACCTGCTCGACACCGTTTCAGAAGGCATCCACCAGCTCCAGGAGGAGGTGGAGGCCCAGGACAAAGCCGACTTTCTGCAAACCCGCCGCAGCACCCTGAATCGCATCGGCGACCTGGAGGCGATGCTGATGCAGGACGCGATCCCCGAGATCCCCTCCGAATTCGACGCCCTGCCCCGCCTGCTGGGGCGTGCCACCGTGAGGATCAACACCACCCAGGGAGCGATGACGGCCGTGGTGGATGGCTACAACGCCCCCCTGACAGCGGGCGCCTTCATCGATCTCTCCCTGAAAGGCTTCTACGACGGCCTTCCCTTCACACGGGCTGAGGATTTCTACATCCTGCAGACGGGTGATCCGGAAGGTCCGGAGATCGGCTACATCGATCCGAGCACCAAGCAGGAACGCCATGTGCCACTGGAAATCCGGGTGCCCGGAGAGCCGGAAACGTTCTACAACCAAACCTTCGAGGATGTGGGGCTCTACAAAGCGACGCCGACCCTTCCCTTCGCCACCCTGGGAACCCTGGGATGGGCCCATTCCGATCAGGCGCTTGATGACGGATCATCCCAGTTCTTCATGTTCCTGTATGAGGCCGAGCTCACCCCAGCCGGTCTGAATCTTGTGGATGGACGCAACGCCGCTTTCGGCTACGTGGTAGATGGCTTCGACGTGCTCGAAGAGCTCGGTGTGGATGACCGGGTGCTGACCATCACCGTGACGGACGGCGCCGATCGGCTGCAGGCCCACGCCTGACAGCATGGCCCTGCCTGAGACCGCGGCCATGACGGAATGCCTGCGCGATCTGGGAGAAGCGGAGCTGATCCGCCGCCTGTCGCGCTTTGCCCCTCCTGGCCAGTTCGATGACGACACGGCAGCCGTGCAGGGCGGCAACGACACCCTGCTGATCAATACCGATCTGCTCGTCGAGGGTGTTCACTTCAGCGACACCACCACCAGCCCACAAGATGTGGGTTGGCGGGCCGCCGCCGCGAACCTCTCCGATCTGGCTGCCAGCGGCGTGACCGAACCAGTGGGACTCACCGTGGGCCTGGTGGCACCAGCCCACACGCCATGGCGCTGGGTGGAAGGGGTCTATGAAGGACTCAGCGCAGCCCTGAGACGCCATGGCGGCTTTCTACTGGGGGGCGACTGCACCGGAGGACAGCAGCGCATGCTCGCGATCACCGCCCTGGGTCACTGCGGACCCCTGCGACTGCATCGCAACCAGGCACAGGCCGGCGACTGGCTCGTGGTGAGTGGCCCCCATGGGCTCAGCAGGCTGGGGCTCGCCCTGTTGCGCGGAGAGGTCGACCTTCGCCACCACTCAGTCGATCGCCATCTCCATGCAGCGGCGATCCTGCAGCATCAACGGCCTCAACCACGCTTCGCAGCACTCCGTGACCTCCTGGCCTGCAAGCCATTGGATCTGCCCTGGCGCGCAGCTGGTACAGACAGCAGTGACGGACTGCTGAGATCCGTGCAGGATCTTTGCCACAGCAGCGGCTGCAGCGCTGAACTGGATCCCACAACGCTGCCCCTGGCTCCAGGCTGGCCCCAGGAGCTGAACCGGGAGAGCTGGTGCCTCAACGGAGGGGAAGACTTCGAACTCGCGCTCAGCCTGCCGCCGGAGTGGGCCAAGCCATGGATCGCCCAGGCGCCGGGTCGGCAACGGATCGGCCGGATCACAACCAACGCCAACGCAGGCATCCACTGGAGTGACGGCCGAGGGAGTGTGTCAGCGGGCGGAGAATTTCAACATTTCCAGGCCTGATTCAAGGCTTGATTTCGGTCTTGAAACTGAAAAGCCCCCTGCTGGGAGGGGGCCACTGGTGCTGATGCTGACTCAGCTCACTTCCAGTTCTTGGCCACGATCTCGGCGAGATCAACCACACGCTGGCTGTAACCCCACTCATTGTCGTACCAGGAAAGGATCTTCACCTGGTCACCGCCCATCACCTTGGTGAGTTCAGCATCAACGATGGTGGATTCATCGGTGCCGGCATGGTCGGTGGACACCAGCGGCAGTTCGCAGAACTTGATGATGCCCTTGGCGGAGCCCTCAGATGCGGTCTTGAGAGCCGCATTCACTTCCTCCTTCGTGGTGTTCTTGCTCACGTTGAACACCATGTCCACCAAGGACACATTGGGGGTGGGAACGCGCAGGGCGAGACCATCGAGCTTGCCCTTCACCTCGGGATAGACCAACGCCACGGCCTTAGCGGCACCGGTGGTGGTGGGAACGATGTTCATCGCTGCAGCACGGGCACGACGCAGGTCGCGATGGCTGGCATCAAGAATGCGCTGGTCACCGGTGTAGCTGTGCACGGTCGTCATCGACCCCTTGACGATTCCGAACTCCTGGTCGATCACCTTCACAATCGGCGCCATGCAGTTGGTGGTGCAGCTGGCGTTGGAGAGGATGTTGAAATCCTCGTGGCGATACTGGTCTGCATTCACACCCACCACGAAAGTGCCCACGCCATCGCCCTTACCAGGAGCGGTGAGGATCACCTTCTTGGCACCGGCCTGGAGGTGCATGCTGGCCTTTTCATCGGTGTTGAAGACACCGGTGGATTCGATCACAAGATCGATGTCCCACTCCTTCCAGGGAAGATTGAGGGGGTTGCGGTCGGAGTAGCACCTGATCGTTTTGCCATTCACGATCAGGGTGTCGTCGGTGTAACCGATCTCAGCACCCTGAATCCGACCCAGCATGGTGTCGTAAGTGAGCAGGTGAGAATTGGTCTTGGGATCGGAGGTGTCGTTCAGACCCACCACCTCGATGTCGGTGTTAGCCCCACGGCTGATCCAGCAGCGCATGAAGTTGCGACCGATTCGGCCGAATCCATTAATCGCAACGCGCAGGGTCATGGCAAAAGCGGCGGACCGCAGTGGATGGTTTGGCCGCCGATCATACAGAAATCAATAGGATTCCCTTGTCCAAGGCCCAGATCCAATCTCAGAAGACTCCGGGTGGGCTCCGAACCTGACATGGGGTGGAGTGCTGACATGCGTGTCGAAGACAAGCTTTCTTCCGAAGACTGGCTTATCTTTCGAGCCCACGATCCAGCCCATTGGCCAGTTTGCTCACACGGCAGCAGCCCGTCCATTTCATCGGCATCGGCGGCATCGGCATGTCCGCGCTGGCGCTGATCCTGGCGGAACGCGGCTATCGGGTGAGTGGTTCGGAACCCAAGCGCACGCCGATCGTTCAGCGTCTGATCGACAAGGGCATCCAGGTGCTGGATTCCCAGGAGGCCAGCACCATCGACCATTTGATCGCTGCTGCGGCTTCCCCTCCTCTGGTGGTGGTCAGCACCGCCATCCCAGAGTCCAATCCCGAATTGGTTGCAGCTCAGGCCCGGGGGCTCAGCATCTGGCATCGCTCCGACATCCTCGCTGCCCTGATTGCGGAACAACCAGCCATCGCCGTGGCGGGCAGCCACGGCAAAACCACCACCAGCACGGTGGTCACCACGTTGCTGGCTGCTGCGGGAGAGGATCCCACCGCCGTGATCGGTGGCGTGGTGCCCTGTTACGGCAGCAATGGTCATGCCGGCAGCGGCCGCTACCTGGTGGCGGAAGCGGATGAATCGGATGGGTCCCTGGTGAAATTCCAGGCCGAGCTCGGAGTGCTCACCAACCTGGAGCTCGACCACACCGACCACTACAGCGGTCTCGATGACCTCGTGGCCACCCTGCAGCGCTTCGCCTCCGGCTGCGATCGGCTGCTGGCCAATCAGGACGACCCGATCCTGCGGGAGCAGTTCCGGGCGACCGCCTGGTGGTCGGTGGAACGCTGCGAGGGTGTTGACTTCGCAGCCCTCCCGGTGCGCCTCGATGGCGATCGCACCATCGCCGACTTCTATGAAGGGGGTGCGCTGGTGGGCCGTATCACCCTGCCGCTGCCGGGCCTGCACAACCTCAGCAACGTGACCGGCGCCCTTGCCGCCTGTCGCCTGGCTGGGGTGGAGTTCAGCCGACTGCAACGCGGACTCGAGCAGTTGCAGGCACCAGGTCGCCGTTTCGATTTCCGCGGTGACTGGCAAGGGCGTCAGATCGTGGATGATTACGCCCACCATCCCAGCGAAGTGAGTGCCACCCTCACCATGGCGCGATTGATGGTGAGCAGTGGCCGCAGCCCCCTGCCCCGCCAGCCCCAACGGCTCACCGTGGTGTTCCAACCCCACCGCTACAGCCGCACCCAGGAATTCCTGCATCAGTTCGCCGCCGCTCTCACCGTGGCCGACCTGGTGTTGCTGGCACCCGTCTACAGCGCCGGTGAAGCACCGATCGCCGAAGTCAGCAGTCATGCCCTCGCTGGCTCCATGCGGCATCTGGCGCCGGAACAAGCCGTGCTGGTGGCCGACAGCATGGACGAGCTGACCGTTCTGGTGCAAGAGCACAGTCGCCCTGATGATCTCGTGCTGGCCATGGGGGCCGGTGATGTGAACAGCCTGTGGAAACGACTGACCGACGACAGCGTTTCCTCGCCCCAGCCCCAGCATTCCCCGTTGGCGGCCTGATGCAGCTGGTGGAGTCCGGCCTGCTTAAGCGTCAGGTCTCGCTCGCTGACTACACCACCTGGCGGGTGGGTGGCCCAGCCGAATGGCTGGCGGAACCCTCGAACGACGAGCAACTCGATGCCCTGCTCCAGTGGGCTCAGGACGAAGACCTCCCCTGCCGCGTGATCGGTGCTGGCTCCAACCTGTTGATCCACGATGACGGCCTGTCCGGACTGACGCTCTGCCTACGCAAACTGCAGGGCAGTGACCTCGATGCCGACAGCGGAGTGGTGAGTGCTTGGGCCGGTGAACCGATTCCGACGCTGGCGCGGCGAGCGGCTCGAGCCGGCCTGCACGGCCTGGAATGGGCTGTGGGCATTCCTGGCACCGTGGGAGGGGCTGCTGTGATGAACGCCGGAGCCCAAGGTGGCTGTACCGCCGAACGGCTGGTAGCTGTGGATGTGCTCAGTCTCGATGGTGACACCTGCGGAGCCAGGCTCAGGATTGAGCACAACGACCTCGACTTCGACTATCGACACAGCCGACTGCAGAACGGCCACCATCTGGTGATCCGGGGTCACTTCCAGCTTGAACCAGGCCACGACCCGACAGCACTGACCCAGCGCACCAGCAGCAATCTCAGCCATCGCACCGGCACCCAGCCCTATCAGTGGCCAAGCTGCGGCAGTGTGTTCCGTAATCCGGAGCCGTTGAAAGCCGGACGACTGATCGAAGCGCTCGGGCTCAAAGGCCAGCGCATCGGTGATGCCCAGGTGTCGCCGATGCATGCCAATTTCATTGTGAACCTGGGCCACGCCACGGCCGAACAGATCAGCGACCTGATCGAACTGGTGCAGACCACCGTGACCAAACATCACGGCATCCATCTGCACCCTGAGGTGAAGCGACTCGGTTTCCCCGAAGTCACTCCGCTCTGACCGCGTAACCTGCCTATTCTTCCCAAAGCGTCATGGCAGGGTTCGGACTCCCCAATTTCGGTCAGCTCACGGAAGCCTTCCGGAAGGCCCAGCAGATCCAGCAGGACGCCCAGAAGCTCCAGGAAGAACTGGATGCCATGGAAATCGAGGGGAGCTCTGAAGATGGCAAGGCCAGCATCTGGCTCTCTGGCAATCAACAGCCCCTGCGGGTGCGTCTCGACCCCGCCTTGCTCGCCGAAGGCCAGGCCGCTGCTGAAGCCGCTGTGCTCGCCGCCCTGCAATCCGCCTACGAACGCTCCACAGGCACCATGAAAGAGCGCATGGAGGAGCTCACCGGTGGGCTCAACCTCAACCTCCCCGGAATGGGCGGCTGAGAGCCAGCAGGTCCTCCACTGCACGCCGGTAGACGGGGTAGCGATCCCAGTCGCGATCCACGCCACAACCGGGCTCATCCCGGTGGAGACAATCACGGAAACGGCAGGGGTGCTGGGCGATCCGGGCGCGCAATTCCGGAAACAGCACCTCCAGGTTGTGCGCATCGGCCGGCAACTCCGGACGGTTGAACCCGGGAGTGTCAGCGACCCGCGCTCCGGAAGCCAAGGGATGTAACTCCACGTGCCGGGTGGTGTGACGACCCCGTTGCAGGCGACCAGACACCGCTCCTATCCGAAGCTCGAGCTGTGGAATCAGGGCATTGAGCAAGGAACTCTTACCCACCCCCGAAGGCCCGCAGAGCACCGACAGCGGTTGGCAGGCCAGCTGAGAACGCAGCGTGTCCAAGCCCATGCCGGTCTGGCTCGACACCGGCAGCACGCCATAGCCCCAGGCCTGCAGACGCTGCACCAGCAAGCGCAACTGCTCCTCTGGGATCAGATCTGATTTGCTCAGCAGCACCTGCACCGCCAGTCCGGTCTGTTCTGCTGTGAGCAGAAACCGACTGGCCTGGTCGGGATCGAAAGCCGGTTGTTCCACCGCCAGCACCACCACCACCGCGGTGACGTTGGCCACCGGTGGTCGTGCCAACCAACTGCTGCGCGGTTCCACCGAGGCCACAACCGCCCGGGCCTGGCGCCGATCGATCGCCTCCACCCAGACGTGATCTCCCACATGCACCGCCGCACCCCGATGGGCAAGTCGGGTGCGCCGGGTGCAGAGAAGCCGCAGCCCCGACTCAACCCCCTCCAACTCCACCTCGAGGTAATTGGCCTGCAGCGCAACCACCACACCGGGCTGGCGCTCAGGCCGGTCCACGGGTCACCACAATCCGCAACCAATCCGCATCGTTGTGGAGCACCGAGACGGCGTGACCGTCCTGCTGCAGACCAGGAAGCACCATCGCCTCCGGCTCACCCCGGTCAAGCGTCACCTGCAGCTGAGCGCCACAAGGAAGGGTCTCCAGGGCAAGGCGACAACGGATGAAATTCACAGGACAGGGCGTGCCGCGCAGATCAAGGCTCTGATCGGCCCCAGACGACTCCACGGTCAGCGTTGCCCGAACAACCGGGCGAAGAGGCCGCTCTTGTGGTGATGGTGCTGCTCACCGCGGGCTGAGTGGTGACCGGCCAGATCCTCAAGCAGACGCCGTTCGTCGTCATTGAGTCGGGTGGGCAGCTGCACCGTGACACTGATGCGTTGATTGCCGCGGGCCACCGGGTTGCCCAGTTTGGGAATTCCCTTGTTCTCGAGGGTGAGCACGGCATTGGGTTGGGTCCCTGCCGGAATCTCCAGATTGGCGGGCCCATCCACAGTTTCCACTTCGATCGTGTCGCCGAGAATCGCTTGCAGGTAGCTGACCTTCACCTCGGAGAGCACGGTGAGGCCATCCCGGCGAAGGCTGGGGTGGGATTTGACCGTGAGAAACACATACAGATCACCGGCAGGACCTCCCCGCGGGCCAGCATTGCCCTCACCGGCAACCCGCAGGCGCGTGCCCGTGTCCACACCCGCAGGGATGTTGATCCGCAGCTTCTTGCGCACCTGCTGCACCCCCTGACCACCACAGGCGGTGCAGGGATCGGCGATCACCTGCCCGCTGCCGTTGCAGCTGGGGCACTCCGCCACCTGAGTGAAACTGCCGAAGGGGGTGCGGGTGGCCCGACGGACCTGGCCCACGCCACCACAGGTGGTGCAGGTGGTGGGTCCACTGCCGCTTTTGGCGCCGCTGCCATTGCATGTGGAGCAGGTTTCGAGGTGGGGAATCCGGATCTCCCGCTCCTGCCCGAAGACAGCCTGCTCGAAATCAATCGTGAGGTCGTAACGCAGATCGTCGCCCTGCTGGGGCCCACGACGCCGCTGCCGGCCGCCGCCGCCGGCGCCCCCGAACCCACTGAAGAAGGTCTCGAACAGGTCGGCGAAGCCGCCCATGTCGCCCATATCGGGCATGCCGGCAGCACCACCGAGCCCCGCTTCCCCGAACTGGTCGTAGCGGGCACGGGTCTGGGGATCGCTGAGCACTTCGTAGGCCCGACCGATCTCCTTGAAACGATCCTCCGCACCGGGATCCTTGTTCACATCCGGGTGGTACTGGCGAGCCAGACGCCGATAGGCCCGCTTCAGCGTGTCGGCATCGGCATCTCTGTCGACGCCGAGCATGTCGTAATAATCGGCCATCAGCTCGTCATCCCTGCGTCACCCTAAGGGCCAACTTGGGCCCCCTCAGGCCTGGTCATGGTCGGGTTGTCCGCCCTCCGGCTCAGCGCTCTCGGCCGAGGCCTCCATCACCGGGGTTGCGTCGACCTGATCCTGAGGACCCGGACCCATCGACACCTTCACCATGGCGTGGCGAAGCACGCGGCCCTGCAAGTGGTAGCCGCGCTGAAGCTCCTCGATCACCACATCTTCGCCATGCTCATCACTCGGTTCGCGGAGCACCGCTTCATGCAGGGTCGGGTCGAAGTCCTGACCCACCACCCGCATCGGGGCAACGCCCAGCTGCTTAAGCACATCCACCAGCTGCTTGTAAAGACCCTGATAGCTGCGATGCAGCGACTGCGCCTCCTCGCTTTCAGGGTTGAGTTGCTGGCGCGCCCGTTCGAAGTTGTCGACCACCGGCAGGATCTCGCTCAGGGTGCTGCAGGTGATCTGAAGCTTGAGATCGTCCTGATCTCGGCTCTGGCGCTTGCGGAAGTTATCGAAATCGGCTGCAATACGCATGTACTGACTGCGCAGCGTTTCGTGCTCTTCCCGCAGGGTGCTGTGCTCGCGCTCCAGCTGTTCCAACCGAGCCTCATTGTCCGCAGTGGGTTGGTCAACGGGGGATTGATTCGCAGCGGCTTGGTCCGCGGCCTCAGCGTTGACATCGGCAGGCTCGACGACCGACGCCCGGGCCTCGCCTTCAAGCGCCTCATCACGGACGGGCTCTTGCGCGGGGGAGGAAGGATCACCACTCATGCTGACCGAAAGCGGATTCACGTTTAAACATGTTGATGGGTGGAGCTCACCTCCCACAAGCGGCGGAAGCCCGCACCTGCCGCTCCAGACACTGCCCCGGAGTGACGCTTGACCGTCCACGCACTTGACACCGCTGCGCAGAACCCGTGGCAGCAGCAGCGACTGGAGCTGGAGCTGCTGCTCCAGATTCCAGTGCCTGAGCGGCTCGATGCCGCCGCTGATGCGCAACTGCAGGAAGCGATGCGACTGAAGGATCTGACCCAACAACTCGAACCCCTCCTGGCCAGGCGTGACGACAGCAGCGACGCCCCAGCTCCATCCCTGCTCGATGGGTTCAACCCGGAGGGAGTTCTCGAGGAGGACCCCGACGAGAACGCGCGACTAGCAGGCCTGCACGACGATCTGGAGCAGAGCCTGAGGGATTCCGTAACCTCACCTGTTGTGAATCTGGTGAACCGGATCCTGCTGCAGGCCCTGCAACTGGGGGCCAGTGACATTCATGTGGAACCTCAGCAGGCAGGCCTGCAGGTGCGGTTCCGACAGGACGGCGTGCTGCAGAGCTACAGCAAACCGCTGCCGAGTCGATTGGTACCCGCCGTGACCTCCCGCTTCAAGATCATGGCCGACCTGGACATCGCCGAACGCCGCCAGGCACAGGACGGCCGCATCCGCAGGCGCTTTCAGGAGCGCTCGGTGGATTTCCGCGTCAACAGCCTGCCGAGCCGCTTCGGAGAAAAGATTGTGCTGCGCCTGCTCGACAGCTCCGCCACCCAGCTGGGGCTGGACAAATTGATCACCGACCCCACGGCCCTGGAGCTGGTGCGCAATCTCGGCGCCAAACCCTTCGGGATGATCCTGGTGACAGGGCCAACGGGCTCGGGAAAATCGACAACGCTGTATTCCCTGCTGGCGGAGCGCAACGACCCGGGCATCAACATCTCCACCGTTGAGGATCCGATCGAATACACCCTGCCGGGCATCACACAGTGCCAGGTGAACCGCGACAAAGGCTTTGATTTCAGCACCGCCCTGCGCGCCTTCATGCGCCAGGATCCGGATGTGCTGCTGGTGGGCGAAACCCGCGACCTGGAGACCGCCAAGACAGCCATCGAAGCGGCACTCACCGGTCACCTGGTGCTGACCACACTTCACTGCAACGATGCGCCGAGTGCCATCGCCCGCCTGAGCGAGATGGGGGTGGAACCGTTCATGGTCAGCGCCTCCCTGATCGGCATCGTGTCGCAACGCCTGCTGCGCAAGGTGTGCAACCACTGCTGTGAGAGCTACCAGCCCGATGCCAACGAACTGGGGCGGTTCGGACTGATGACCCACAGCGAAGCGGATGTGCGCTTTGTGCGCGCCCATCACCACGATGGCGATGGCCAGGCCTGTCCCCACTGCCAGGGCAGTGGTTATCGCGGCCGGGTGGGGGTCTATGAAGTGCTGCGGATGAATGAGGAGCTGGCGACGGCGGTGGCCCGTGGCGCCACCACCGACGTGATCCGGAGGCTCGCCCTGGAAAGCGGCATGACAACGCTGCTGGGCTACAGCCTGGAACTGGTGCGCCGCGGGCAGACCACCCTGGAGGAGGTGGGCCGGATGATTCTCACTGATGCCGGTCTGGAATCGGAACGCCGCGCCCGAGCCCTGCACAGCCTCACCTGCGAGGGCTGCGGTGGCGGACTGCAGGAAGGCTGGCTGGAATGTCCGTACTGTCTGACCCCACGTCAGTGAGGCGCCCGCCATGGATCTGATGATCGAAGACCTGATGGAGCAGCTGGTGCAGGGCAGCGGCAGCGACCTGCATCTGGCCAGCGGGCAGCCGCCCTACGGCCGCTTCAACGGACAGCTCCGCCCCCTCTCGGAAACGCCACTCAGCGAAGAAAGCTGCAACCGGCTGATCTTTTCGATGCTCAACAACAGCCAGCGCAAGACCCTGGAACAAACCTGGGAGCTGGATTGCGCCTATGGCCTCAAGGGAGTGGCCCGCTTCCGCGTCAACGTGTATCGGCAGAAGGGCAGCTACGCCGCCTGCCTGCGGGCTCTGGGCAACACGATCCCCAGCATCGCCTCGCTGGAGCTGCCGCCGGTGGTGGTGGACACCTGCGCCCGACCGCGGGGCCTGGTGCTGGTGACCGGACCGACCGGATCAGGCAAAACCACCACCCTCGCCGCCCTGCTCGACCACATCAACCACAGCCGCAGCGAACACATCCTCACGATCGAAGACCCGATCGAGTTCGTGTATCGCAGCGACCGCAGCATGGTGCACCAGCGCCAGCTCAATGAAGACACGCGCAGCTTTGCCAATGCGCTGCGCGCCGCCTTGCGCGAAGACCCGGACGTGATCTTGGTGGGTGAAATGCGCGACCTCGAGACGATCCAGCTGGCGATCACCGCTGCGGAAACAGGCCACCTGGTGTTCGGAACCCTGCACACCAGCTCCGCCGCCCAGACGGTGGATCGGATGGTGGATGTGTTCCCTCCCGGCCAGCAGACACAGATCCGGGTGCAACTCTCCGGCAGCCTGATGGCCGTTTTCGCCCAGACCCTCTGCCGTCGGCTCGATCCGAAACCGGGGCAGTTCGGCCGGGTGATGGCCCAGGAGATCCTGATCAACACTCCGGCGATCGCCAACCTGATCCGTGAAGGCAAAACCGCCCAGCTCTATTCCCAGCTGCAAACCGGTGCTGATCTGGGCATGCAGACCCTCGAACGAGCTCTGGCAGATCTGGTGACTGGCGGCAGCATCAGCCGGGATGAGGCCATGGCCAAAGCGGGCAAACCCGGAGAACTGAACCGCTTGCTGGGCGGATCCTGACCTGGCTGAGTCATGGCCAGCTTCGTTGCCACCTACAGCGGTCCTGCCGGCGACAGCCGCAGCATCCGCATTGAGGCCAAAGACGTCAACAGCGCCCGCAAGCTGCTGCGCCGTCGCGGCATCCGCGCCAACAGCCTGGTGGCAGACACGAGCACCACCGGCGACAACCCTCGCACTGGGGGTGGCACACGACCATGGCTCTCCATCAATTGGAACGCAGCCCTGGAAAAAGCCCCCGGGGTGAAAGAGAAAGCGGTGTTTGCCAGCAAGCTGGCGGCCCTCGTGGATGCGGGCGTGCCGATCGTGCGCAGCCTCGATCTGATGGCCCGTCAGCAGCGTCTGCCGATGTTCAAACGGGCCTTGGTGCAGATCAGCCTTGATGTCAACCAGGGCACAGCCATGGGTGCGGCCATGCGCCAGTGGCCCAAGGTGTTCGACCAACTGAGCATCGCCATGGTGGAAGCCGGTGAAGCCGGTGGGGTGCTCGACGAATCCCTCAAACGGTTGGCCAAGCTGCTGGAAGACAACGCCCGACTCCAGAACCAGATCAAAGGAGCCCTGGGATACCCCGTGGCCGTGCTGGTGATCGCGATTCTCGTCTTCCTGGGGATGACGATCTTTCTGATTCCCACCTTTGCCGGCATTTTCAAGGACCTCGGGGCTGAACTGCCTCTGTTCACCCAGTTGATGGTGGATCTCAGCGAGCTGCTGCGTTCACCCTTGTCCCTGCTTCTCGCTGGCGGCCTACTGATGGCGGTGTGGATGCTGAGCCGGTATTACGCCACCGCCAAGGGGCGACGCGCAATCGACCGTCTGCTGCTGAGACTGCCCCTGTTCGGTGACCTGATCATGAAAACCGCCACCGCGCAGTTCTGCCGGATCTTCAGTTCCCTCACCCGTGCTGGTGTGCCGATCCTGATGTCGCTGGAGATCTCCAGTGAAACAGCCGGCAATTCGATCATTTCCGATGCGATCCTCGCCTCCCGTGGCCTCGTGCAGGAAGGCGTGATGCTCAGTGCTGCCCTGATTCGCCAGAACGTGCTGCCCGACATGGCACTGAGCATGCTTGCCATCGGCGAAGAAACGGGGGAGATGGATCAGATGCTCAGCAAAGTGGCCGATTTCTACGAAGATGAAGTCACCGCCTCGGTGAAAGCTCTCACCTCGATGCTGGAACCAGCCATGATCGTCGTGGTGGGTGGCATTGTCGGCTCAATTCTGCTGGCGATGTATCTGCCGATGTTCACGGTCTTTGATCAGATCAAGTAGTGAGCGCTGCGGCGATCGCCTGACCCGCAAGCCAGCCACTGCTCCAGCAGTGCTGAAAATTGAAGCCGCCCGTGACGCCATCCACATCGAGCAACTCTCCGGCGAAATGCAGCCCGGGCACGATGCGGCTTTCCATCGTGGCCAGAGTCACCTCGCCCAGATCCACGCCACCGGCTGTGACGAATTCTTCGCCGAATGGGCCACGACCACGGATGCTGTAGCTGCTGGCGGTGAGCGCCTGCGCCAGAGCCCGTTCCCAGGCGGCAGGGCAATCGGCCCAACGGCGCTGAGGATCCGCCCCCACCTGCTCCAGCAGAGCCAACCAGAGCCGACGGGGCAGGCGATCGGGACAGGGCCTGACCGCGGCAAGGGTGCGTCTGGCCTGGTCATGGCGTAGGGCTCGCACAGCCGCCACCCCCTGCTCGGGGCTCAACCCGCCGAGCCAGCGCACCGTGAGGTCACCGTGATAACGCTCGGCATGGAGCGCCCGGGCTGCAAAAGCCGTGAGGCGCAACGTCGCCGGCCCACTCAGTCCCCAATGGGTGATCAAGACCCTGCCGTGCTGCTGCCAGCGTCCACCGGGGAGACTGAGCAGCAGCTCCACATCATCAAGGGCAACGCCGGAACAAGCCGTCAAACCGGCGGCATCGAGGGCGAGCGTGAACAGGGAAGGCAGGGGCGCGATGATCCGATGACCAAGGCCAGCAGCCAGCTTGCGGCCACTGGGATGCCCACCGGTGGCGAGAAGCACGCGTCGGGTCTGCCAGGAGTGTCGGGGCAGGGACTGCCGACCGGAACCCTCCAGCCGAAACCCATCCGCACAGCGCACCAGCCCCCGCACCGGTGATCCGGTGTGCAGCTGCACACCGGCGTCCCGAGCCGCCCGTTGCAGGCACTGAATCACCGCTTCCGAACGATTGGCGCGGGGAAACATCCGGCCGTCGGCTTCCTCCACCAGATCAAGGCCACGGTCTGAAAACCAGACCACTGCATCGCCACAGGCAAAACGACTGAAAGGGCCCCGCAACGGCCGACTTCCGCGCGGGTAATGGCGCACCAGTTCCGTGGGATCCCAACAGGCATGGGTGACATTGCAGCGCCCACCTCCGCTGAGACGCACCTTGGTGAGTGGCTCGGGCGTGGCTTCCAGCACCACAACCCGCTCCAGCCCCTGCTCCGCCGCCGTGATCGCCGCCAGATAACCAGCGGGACCACCCCCAACCACGATCAGGTCATGCAGCGGGCTGGAAACGCAGGGCGACGCCGTTGTTGCAGTAGCGCTTTCCTGTGGGCTTTGGGCCGTCATTGAACACATGACCCTGATGTCCGCCACAACGACGACAGTGGTATTCGGTGCGCGGAATGATCAATTTGAAATCTACTTTTGTGGCAATCGCGCCGGTGAGCGGCGCCCAGAAGCTGGGCCAGCCGGTGCCGCTGTCGAATTTCGCCTTGGCGGAGAACAGGGGGAGATCGCAACCGGCACAGTGGTAGGTGCCGGAACGCTTTTCAGCATTGAGCGGACTGCTGAAGGGTCGCTCCGTTCCCTCCCGCCGCAGCACCTGATAGGCCTCGGGAGACAAACGCTTCTTCCACTCCGCATCGGAAAGGTTCCAGGCGGACTCACCAGCCTTGGAGGCAGCGAGAACAGGCCACGGCGCCGCGAGCCAACCTGCCACAGCTGCCACACCACTGAGCAGGAGCGACCGGCGAGGCAGAAGCCTGTCAGAGAGTCCCGATGTCATCACTGGACCAACAACCAAATGGATCTGTTTTAAAGGAGGCGGAAGCCGGTGCGAGGCAGCATGGGTGCATGGAGCCTCCGATCGATCCCGAACGAGAACCCCCATGGCGTTTCAGTGTGGCGCCGATGCTCGATTGCACCGACCGCCATTTCCGAATGTTGATGCGGCAGATCAGCCTCCGGGCTCTTCTGTACAGCGAAATGGTGGTGGCGCAGGCCCTGCACCACAGCGAGAGGCGGGAGCGGCTGCTGGACTTCGATCCGATGGAGCATCCCCTCGCTCTGCAGGTGGGAGGCGACAATCCCGCCCTCCTGGCGGAGGCGACGCGGATGGCGGCCGACTGGGGCTACGACGAAATCAACCTCAATGTGGGATGTCCAAGCCCGAGGGTGCAAGCGGGCAACTTCGGGGCCTGCCTGATGGCCGAACCCGACACCGTGGCCCGCTGCGTCGAGGCCATGGTCAGGGCCTCGCCACTGCCGGTGACGGTGAAACACCGCGTGGGCATCGATGACCTCGATAGCGATGCCCTGCTGCTGGCCTTTGTGGATCGACTGGCCGACGCTGGCGCCTGCCGCTTTGCCGTGCATGCCCGCAAAGCCTGGCTCGACGGTCTGGATCCGAAACAGAACCGCACGATTCCACCGCTTCAATACGAACGGGTGATCGCCCTGAAGCGACGCAGACCGGAGCTGTTGATCGAACTGAACGGAGGCCTGGAAACACCGGAGGATTGCCTTGACGCTCTCCACCATTGCGATGGCGCCATGGTGGGCCGCGCTGTGTACGCCCATCCGCTGCGATGGGCGGCCATCGATGCGTTGATCTATGGCGATCAAGCCCGAACCATCAGCGCCGCCGGCGTCGTGCGAGGGCTGCTTCCCCATGCCGAACGCCACCTGCAACGTGGCGGCAGACTCTGGGACCTAGGCCGCCATCTGGTGCATCTGGTGGAAGGGGTGCCGGGAGCGCGGCACTGGCGCCGCGATCTTGGTCAAAATGCCCAACGCAAGGGAGCCGACCTGAGCGTGCTCGAGGCTGCCGCCCGACAACTGGAAGCTGCCGGGCTCTGAAGACCGAGTCATCTGAACAGCGCGCCAGAGATGGCGATCAGCGCTCAGCCTTCGGCACCACCGTAATCGGCGTAGTCATCACTCTGAGGCGCGGGAGCAGCGCCACCGCGACGGCGCCGACTGCGGCCGTCGTCAGCGCCACCGGCCTGAGGTGCGCCGCCGCCATAACTGCGGTCTTCCCAACCACGCGCTCCAGAGGCGGCACCATCGCCATAACCGCCACCGCCGTAGCCGCCGCGGTCTGCGCCGCGACCACCACCCCCGTAGCCGCCACCGCCATAACCACCACCGCCGCGACGCGGTGCGCTACCACGCGGTTCGGCTTTGTTGATCCGCAACGGGCGACCCATCAGCTCCGCACCCTGCAGAGCTTCAATGGCTGCGGCTTCAGCCGCTTCATCTGCCATTTCAATGAAAGCGAAACCGCGCTTGCGTCCGGTATCGCGCTCAAGGGGAAGGGCACAATTGGTGACTTCGCCATAGGCGGCGAACAATTCAATGACGTCTTCCTGCTCTGCGCGGAAGGGCAAATTGCCGACGAAAATGCTCACTTTCCTGGTGGACCGTTGTTGAAAGGGACCGATGGGACCTGACATGCCATCGGTGCATGGTCCTGAAAGGGATCAAGAGCCTCTGGCCTGCTCAGCGTAGACCCAGTCAGACGGTTCGTTCAGCAGGCCGTGACGGGCAGTCGTTCCAACCAGAGCGCCAACTGCTCCTCCACCCGGACAAATGCCGTTCCACCCTCACTGAGACGGGCCGCCACCACCTGACGCGGCACGAGGGCCTCCAGCAGATCCGCCTCTATCACCGGGTGAAAGGCACGCCATTGCTCCAGGCTCAGATCCCGCAGTCGTTGCCCCTCCTGCAAACACCGTTTCACCACGGCACCCACCAACTGATAGGCCTCTCGGAAGGGAACCCCCCGCGCCACGAGATAGTCGGCCACGTCGGTGGCATTGGAAAAGTCAGTGGTCACAGCCTGCTCGAGACGCGCCGGTTGAAAAACCACACCTTCCTCGAGCAAGATCGCCATCGCTTCGAGGCAATCGCCCGTGGTGCGCACCACATCAAAAAGCGCTTCCTTGTCTTCCTGAAAGTCTTTGTTGTAAGCGAGCGGAAGGCCTTTGATCATCGTCAGCAGACCCTGCAAATGGCCGAAGACCCGGCCACACTTGCCGCGCACCAGTTCGGGCACATCCGGATTTTTCTTCTGCGGCATCAGGCTGCTGCCCGTGGCGCAACGGTCGCTCAGGCGCACAAAGCCGCATTCTTCACTCGCCCAGAAAATCACCTCCTCCGCCAGTCGACTGAGATGCACCATCACCAGGGAGGCAGCTGCGCTGAACTCCACCGCGAAATCACGGTCGCTCACGGCATCAAGACTGTTGGCATAGATCTGGTCAAACCCGAGGGCCGCGGCGGTGTTGCGCCGGTTGATCGGCACCGGGGTTCCAGCCAGGGCAGCGGCACCGAGCGGACAGATGTTAACGCGAGTGCGCACATCAGCGAACCGCTGCCGATCGCGCTCGAGCATCTCCACGTAGGCCAGCAGGTGATGGGCCAGACACAGGGGTTGGGCCCGCTGCAGGTGGGTGTACCCGGGAATCAGGGTCTGACGATGGCAATCGGCCTGCACCAGCAGGGCACGCTGAAACCGCACGATCCCCTGCTCCAATTCCTCCATCCGCCGCCGCAACCAGAGGCGCAGATCCGTTCCCACCTGGTCCTCACGGCTGCGACCGGTGTGCAGCTTCTTGCCCACCGGTCCGAGCAGGGCGATCAGCCGCCGTTCAACCGCGAAATGCACATCCTCATCAGCGAGCCCAGGCTGAAAGGTTCCCGCCGCGGCCTCGCTGCGAATCTGCTCCAACCCATTGCAGAGCTGATCGGCCTCAGCGGCGCTGATCACACCACACTCCGCCAGCATCCTGGCGTGGGCGATCGACCCATCCAGATCCTCCTGCAGCAGGTGGATGTCGAACCCAATCGAGGCATTGAAACGCTCAATCGCCGGATGCAGGCCCTGATCAAAACGATCACTCCATGTCGTCGTGCCGCCGCCCGTCACCCCGCCTGTCATCGCTGCCGATCCCAGCACACAGCCTCAGCTTGTCAGAGGGACGCACGGGGGACGGAAGGAAGCATCACCTCCTCGCGCACCTTGAGCACCACCATCGAAGCATCGTCCTCCAGCTGCCGGTCCGCACCCACGAAACGATCCAATCGGGTGAAGAGCTGATCGAGGATTCCCTGGGATCCCATCCCGGATCGACAAGCACCTTCCAGGGTGCGCATGAGCCTGGCCTCGTCAAAGCGATCCCCGGTGATTCCCGGTGCCTCGGTGACCCCATCGGTGTAATAGAGGATCACATCACCCGGTTCGAGCACCACCTGACCACAGCCGTAATCCGCTTCCGGCTGTAGTCCAATCAACAGACCAGGCGCATCCAGTCGCCCGATGCTGCGCTGCTGCGCCCGCCAGATCAAAGGCGGATTGTGAGCGGCATTGGCAAAACGGAGCCGACGGGTGCGCGGATCGAAATCGGAATAGAACAGGGTCACAAACCGGTGCGACTGGGCCAGGTCTTCCTGGGCCAGTTGATTGAGATCGTGAAGAATCCGATCCGGCGGCAGGCCGCTCAGCACCTCCGCGCGCAGCATGCCGCGCAACATGGTCATCAACAGGCCAGCGGGAACACCCTTTCCCATCACATCGCCCATCACCAGAGCCCAACGTCCCCGCTCCCGGCGGCGACCGATCAGTTCCGGACGGGTGGGAATGAAGTCGTAGTAGTCGCCGCCCACCTGAAACGCCGGCCTGCACCGGGCCGAGAGTTCCACGCCTTCAATCACCGGGCAGTGATCCGGCAGCAACTGGGCCTGGATCTCAGCGCCGATGCTCAGCTGTCGATCGACCCGCTCGTGCCGGCGCGCCTCCTGCAGCATGAGATCGTTCTCAATCGCCACGCCAGTGAGATCGGCGACGAGCTGCACATGGCGGCGGTGCACCTCACTCCACACCAGCGGCCCGGTGCTGTTGAAGACATACAGACGCCCACGCTGCCGCCCGCGCGCCACCAGGGAGGTGGCGAACAGATCGGAACGGCCGAGCTGGCGCTGCACAAGCTGATCCAGGGCCTGCACCTGAGCCTCTTCGGACGCAAAACCAACCGCATGACCAGGTCCAAAGGCCGCGATCTGGCGGAGCAGTTCTTCCGAACGTTCCGCAGAAAGCACCTGCAGTTGCTCTCGCCAGAGCCGACCATCAGGCTGAAAGGGCACCAGCAAGGCACCATCAACACCCACCAGACGGGAGGCGACCACCGGCACCAGTTCCAGAAACCGATGCAGATTGGTGAAGCTGCGCAGGGCGAAACCCAGCGACACCAGGAGATCCTGATTGGTGCGCTGCTCATTGGAGAGACTATCGAGCAGTTGGCGCAGAGACGCTGTGGCCGTCAACGGCTGACCGCTGTTGCGTTGACGCGGAGTGGAATGGCGCCGTGGTGGCTTGCTGCTCACGGCCGACCATGGCAGGACCCGCAAAGTAGCAAGGGTTCAGCGGCCAGCCAGCAACGCCTCGACAAATTCAAAGCTGTTGAAGGGGCGGAGATCTCGGATCCCTTCGCCAGCCCCGATAAACCGGATCGGCAAACCGGCTTCCGATGCCACCGCCAGAGCGACACCACCGCGGGCGGTGCCATCGAGTTTGGTGATCACCACACCGGTGAGATCGGCCGCCTTGGCAAAGGCCATCGCCTGCTTGAGGCCGTTCTGGCCCTGGCTGGCATCCAGCACCAGCAGCGACTCCACCCTGGCTTCCGGGGCGAGCCGATCGACGATGCGTCGGATCTTCTGGAGCTCCTCCATCAGGTTGTGCTTGGTCTGCAGACGTCCGGCCGTGTCGACCAGGAGCAGATCCACACCCTTGGAGCGGGCGGCACCGATCGCATCGAACACCACAGCGGCAGGGTCGGCATTCGCCGACGGATTGGAGATCACCGGAACATCGCTTCTCTCCGCCCACACCGCCACCTGCTGCACCGCAGCGGCCCTGAACGTATCGGCCGCGGCCACCAGAGCGCTGTAGCCACTGCGCACGGCCAGGTTGGCGATCTTGCCCAGGGTGGTGGTCTTGCCAACACCGTTGACGCCCACCATCAACCAGATGTTCAAACGACCCCGTTCCGGCGCCAATAGTTCAACGCCGCTGGCCTGAATCGGCTGGTCCAGCAAACCGCGAAGTTGCTCCTTGAGAAAACGGATCCCCTCACCGGGATCCACCACCTCTTCATTGAGGCGACGCCGCAAAGCCTCCATCACCTGATCGGTTGCCTGCACCCCGGCATCAGCCCGCAGCAGAAGAGCCTCGAGATCATCGACCACCTCAGGGGTGAGGGGATCATCACCGAGAGTCTCGAGCAAGCTGGTGACAAAGCCCTGTCGAGTCTTCTCCAGACCGCGGCGCAGGCGACCGAGCCAGTCGATCTCCTCCAGCGACACCTGATCCACTTCGCGCCCCTGGGCGGCCAGAACCTCCGCTGACCAGGTGAAGGTGTCATCAAAGTCACCAAGCTGGGGCTCCTGACTGTCCTGAACCGTCTCCGAGGTCTCCTCGGTGCGAACGGGGATCACCGGTGCGGGCTCCTCCACGCGGGACGCCCGACTCTCCAATTCCTGCAAACGCTCTTGACGCTGTGCCGCCGCCTGCTCCAACAACGACAGGGGAGCCAACGGAGCTGGTGGGGGTGATGGGGGTGATGGGGGCGCAACCGGAGGGTCAGGATCAGGCGAGGAGTCAGGTTCCGCTACGCGCTCCTGCTCCGAAGTGTCCTGATCCGCCTGGGCTTGAGCCTTGGCCTTCTGCGCTTTCAGGCGGGCGTAGGCCTGACGGGCCCACTCCAGCGGATCTTCTTCCGTCGCTTCAACAGCCGCTTCAGCCGCAGCTTCACCAACCTCGGGGGTTGGTGGAGAAGGGGTGTCCTCACCGTCGGGAACAGACGTGCGGTTGAACCAGTCGTAAACCATCGAAGCGGCAGTGTGGTGACCAGAAGTCAGAGGACGGGGCTCAGGAGCTGGCGGCAGTCGTTGTCGCCTGCTGCAGACGGCGCAGAACGCCGTTGATCATGCGCCGACCCTGATCATCGCTGTAACGATGGGCCAGTTCCACGGCTTCGTTGCAGGCGACCGGTGCCGGGGTTCGAAGAGCGGTGAGATCGACCACTGCCAACCGGAGGATGTCGCGATCAATCCGTGGCAGACGGCTGAGGCGCCAACCTTCCATGACCCCATCAAGACGGGCATCGATCGCGCTGCGCTGCTCCAGCACGAGAGCCAAACGCCGACGGGCGTCATCACGCACCTGATCCTGATCCGCCAGCGCCAGCAGACGGGGCAGCTCAAGGCATCCGGAAAGGCCGTTGAGCACCTGTTCGGCCGCACCGATCGACGCCTGGAGCTGGTCGCGCACGGCGACCTGAATGCCGCCTCTATCACCACCGTCCTGCAATTCGCTGTCAAGCAGATGCTGCTGGGCCTTCTCCAGATCAGCGGCACAGCCATCCAGGGTCTCCTGCCAGTGCTGCATCAGGGTGTCGAGCGCCTTCTGAAGCAGGGTCTCCAGGGAAAGATCAGCCATCACCTGGCCATCACGGTCAGGAAGCTGACCGAGCACCAGGAGCGCCAGCTCACGGGCAAGGGAACGGGACTGCATGAAGGTCAAGCGAAGGGGGGCAAAGGCAGATCAGGCTTCCGAGGTGCGGGAGGACGAAGGGGAAGAAGCGCGCAACTGGGAGAGAAGACTTGAAAAACTGCGATTCACAGGGGCTTCCCGTTCATCCGGGTTGACGATCCCAGCGGAAATGATCGTGCGAAACGCATCCTCCACCGAGAGATTGAGATCCCGCACTGAAGTCTCAGGCACCAGGGTGTACCAGCCAGTGGTGGGATTGGGAGCGGTGGGGATGAACACACTGAGCAGAGGCTCCTCGAGTTCGGCTTGCAGCGAAGGCCCCACCACACCGGTCACAAAACCGACGCTGAACAGACCCTCGCGTGGATACTCCACGAGAACGACACGACGAAACCGCTGGGAATTGTCGCGAAGGAAGGTTTCAAGAAGCTGTTTCAGCGTTTTGTACACCGATCCCGCAAGAGGAATCCGTGACAGGGTGCCTTCGCCAAACTCCAACAACCAACGGCCCACGATATTGCGTGCCATCAAGCCGATGAGAAGAATCCCCAGCAGGGGAACCGTGAGGCCGAGGGCCAGATTGATCAGGTCCTGCAGCAGCGGGTTGAGCGTGATAAACGGGTTGAACTGCTTTGGAATCGACGTGAGAAATGCCAACACGAAACGGCTCACCGTGGTGGCCAACCAGATCGTGGTGGCCAGCGGAATGACCACCAGCAGACCTGCGATCAGATCATTCTTGAGATCCTGCTGAAGTCTGGCGCTGAGCGGCAGATCTGGTCTGGGGTTGGACTGCACCAAGAAAGGTCCCGGTCCTTGAGGCGACGTGATCCAACCAACCTAACCAGCGATCAGAGAACAGCCGCGAATGCGAGCAACACGAAGGCGATGGCCAGCACCACAGCGCTGACGGTTCCACCGAAACGACGCTGATTCGTCGCCAGATTGCGCTGGCGCTCCGCCTGCTGAATCTGGTCATTCATCTGTTGCAACTGACCATCGATGAACTCCCGGGCCGCTGTCGCCTTGTCGTCGTCGGTGGCGTCAGCAGGCAGCTGTCCTGCCTGGGCAAGCTGCTCGCCCAGCATCTTCACGTTCTCGGGATTCTTGCCCTGCTGTCGGGCCATCTCCAGCTGGCTGCGACGCTGCTGCAGCGTCTGATCTGCCTGACCGGCGAGCGATTGATTGCCGCTGATCGCCATCGGCACCACAGCGATCATGGCGATCGCCAGCAGAGCCGCAAGCCCACACACCACCCATCGAATCGGCAGACGATCAGCAGCAGGATGATCCAGGCGCGAACCGATCAACATGAGCAACAAACCGACAAATCCCATCGGGGCCTGACTGACGAGCCGTTCGATCAGCAGCTGTTGAAACGACGGCTCCGCCCAGTCGGCACCACTGAGCACCACAGCGATCTGCAGAACCAGGAGCACCACCAGCGTGAGACCCAGCCAGCGCAGCACAGGGGCGAGACGCAGCATGGATGAGGAACCTGGAGCAGAAGCGGACACGGCAGGATGCCTGAAGTCGCCCAACTGTACGGTCGCTCTCCGTGTGCGCTGACACCGATCTGGCCAGGCTGGCCGAGGCCCTCAAGCGGGAAGCGCGGCAGCAGGGCTTCGAGCCTGTGGGCCTCGCCCGGTTACCGGGCAGTCCCCGACTTCAACTGCGGACGGCAGCCCTGCAACGCTGGTTGGAGGCAGGACATCAGGCCGACATGACCTGGATGGCCGCACCACGGCGGCTGGCAGCGGAACAACTGCTCGACGGTGCCATGAGCCTGCTGGCGGTGGGTCTGAACTATCACGTGGCGTCCAGTCGGAACCCGGGAACGCTGGCGATCGCCCGGTATGGATGGGGGCGGGATTACCACCGCGTCGTCATGCAACGACTGAAGCGACTCGGACGCTGGCTGGAGCAGCAGCATCCAGGCGTGGACTGGAGAGCCTGCGTGGATGCCGACCCCCTGCTCGACAAGGCCTGGGCGGAGGAGGCCGGTCTGGGTTGGATCGGCAAACACAGCAACCTGATCCACCACCAACGGGGGTCCTGGATGGTGATCGGTCACCTGCTCACCACACTGGACCTGCCGCCGGATCAACCCGGTGAACCCCTTTGCGGTAGTTGGCACAGCTGC
>Ga0213858_10000094_pt1 | contig 37714 bp, 49 predicted proteins | sample PICome_FD_160122 | JGI IMG/M metagenome (GOLD analysis project Ga0213858, IMG submission 160122) | Coastal seawater microbial communities near Pivers Island, North Carolina, United States - PICO245 | ecosystem: Environmental > Aquatic > Marine > Coastal | place: USA: North Carolina | collected... | reverse complement strand
TTTTACCTCGCCATTAATTCAAAAAAAAAAATAAAAAAAAACTTAAAATAAGCTTGCATAAAAAAACAATGTATGATATAATTATATTATAAAGCGACTGAGGAAAAGCCTCAGAAGCGAATCAAACGAAAGGCACAGTATGTCCAACGGATATCTTGTGAGAGAAGTTAAATCTCACCCCGTTGCTTGCACCTGTGGGAAGGGGAATTTACATTCTCACCCATCGGGCGACTACACAGTGATAACACCACTGGCGTAGGCAACTACGGGACTGAATAAGCTTCGGAGTTTTGAGGTACTTGGCAACCGAAACCTCAACCCCACAAATTTCCCGGAGAAGTCCGGACAGCGAAAGGAATAGAAATGGAACAATTTTTAGGAAGACAGTTTGACAAGGAAGACGAATTCGGCAATTACGAATTTGCAATGTACCTTGGTGAAATTCTCACAGAACCAACTGGCGAGGATGACATAACTGCAGAAATACCAAAAGAAGATTATCCCGTTTTCTTTGACAGAGAAGGCGACGCGTATATGTCTTTTGAGTATTTTGAAAAAAATAAAAAATATTTAGTTTAATAACTTGCATTAATTTGCAAGGTGTGATATAATTATTATATAGCGACAGAAAGGGAGATTTAAACTTTCAACTGTGAAGCCTTATTAGTTTGCAGAGTGGAGCGATAACGAACGCATAACTTGTAATCCACTTAATAACTGCAGGAACGGGTCTAGCACGAAGAATTAGAAAATCTCTCTCGCTATATTTTTAACGAAAGGAAAAAATGATAAATGAATATTGCAGTGATTATATTATTAACAGTTTTGATTTAACTGGTGATGGTATTTTTAACGGCTTAGATTTGGCTTTGCTACCTCTATGGCTTGGCTTTATGTACATGCTGATTTTTGTACTACCTAAGCAAACAATTAAAAGGGACTGACGGGTTTAGTCCTCCGGAGCAGATTAACTTCTGCCCTTGGGGATACTGGGGTTCAACTCCCCACAGTTCCACGGTTCTATATGAAAGAGATGAAGAGTAAAACATATAGAAAGGATAAACAGTGAACGCTGATTTATACACCTTACGCTTTTTAGAAGTGTACCAAACAGAACACGACAGTATCATGTCTGACTTTGACGAAGAAATGGAAAATTTCTACGTCGATGAAGACCCGTTCGATGGCTACTCTGTTATTACAGAAGAAGCATTATTCGAACAGAGTACTGTCGATGCTTAAAATTAAAGGCTGGTAGAAATACCAGCTTTTTTTTTGAAAAAAATTCCATATATGATTTGCATTAATTTTGATTATATGATATACTTATATTATAAGACAATACGAAAGGTAAAAAATGACTACTAAAGAAAAATTGACTAACCAAGAAATTGTAGAGCAAATATCTGCATCTTTGGAAAATTCCATTGATGAGTTAATTGAATCTAACAACTGGAAGGAATATTTACACTTTGTTAAAGGCGAAAGAGCATACAGTTGGAATAACACTCAATTGATTTGGCTTGAGTCTATACTACGTGGCTGGGATGAGATGCCTTCTCATGTACGTGGTGCTAAGCAGTGGGAAAAAATCGGCAGAACAATTAAAGCTGGTGAAAAAGCAATGTGGATTTTGGCTCCAAGAATGGGCTTTGTTTGCATAGAAAAAAAATGCCCACGATACGGTGGCAAAACTACATGGAATAAATTCAGCAGAACAAATTTTTGCTCAGTTGATGCTTCTCATAAAACAGCTAAGAAAATGATGGGCTTTATGTCAGTGCCAGTCTTTGGAATTAATCAGACTGAAGGCGATGACGTAACAACTTCATTTTCAATGGTTAAAGACGAAGTGGCGAACGCTGACCATAGCACATGGCTAGGGTTCGTGATGTTAGCTGACCAATACGGGTTTAAGGTTGAAGTTGGCAACGCTAAAGGCACAGACGGATTTTGCTCACACGCTGATAAAAAGATTGTGATTGATGAGAACGCAGACTTTGGTTACAGAGTTAAAACTCTCATCCACGAAGTGGCTCACATGATTTTACATGCTGATATTAAAGACTATCACATTAATAGAGCAAGATACGAAACTGAAGCTGAAGGGGTGGCGTTCATCGTAGCTGAAGCCTTAGGGATTCACTCAGAAGATGACGCATACAGCTTTGGTTACATAGCTAGCTGGGGGAAGGGCGATACTAAGAAATTAGTTAAAGAGTCTCTGAGCAGAATACAGAAAACAGCTAACCAAATACTTGACGAAATTGAAACTGGGTTTGAAATATAACCCAGCTTCAAAAAAAAATTATATAAATGACTTGCATTAATTTGCAATCCATGATATAATTATATTATAAGGTTGTGATAAAAGATTGGAAATAACCCTCGCACAGAGGCTCTGAAGTACCGAATTTCACAACCTTACAAGGCTTGTGAAAAAGCAAGTCCTCCGGAGTATCTGACCATTTGTAATGGTTCTCCGGAGAGATAGAAGACACCCCTTGGGTGTCCAGTCAAAAATCCACTTTCAAAAAAAATTCTTGGTAAAATTTACCAAAAAAATCTAAATGTAAAGTTTAGGTTTAGATTTCAAAAAAAAATAAATATTTTTTTCTAACCCCAATGTTTATAGGCTTTTTAAATTTGACATAAATCACAATAGATGATATAGTATATACATGATGAAAACAGACACAATAAACGGTTATAAAAGAACAGCACGTGGCAATTGGTATTTTACAACTACTAAAGGCTACGGGCTTGGACTTAGAAGAGATTTTAGTCAATTTACATTAGACATACTTGCAATGACTTTAATTATTTGCAATATGATTTACTGGGGCTAAAAAAAACGGGGGGGGTGTATACCCCCACCATAAACGGAAGGATAAAACAATGTACGAATTAACAGTACGAACAGTACCAGCAGTTATAGAAGATGCTTCAGAAGGTATCAGTAAAATGATTTCTGGATGGACATTAAAAGAATGTGAAGGTGCTTGGCTTGGTGCCAAAGAAGATTCAGTAGAATTTTCTACAGTAACCAACACACTAGAACAAGCTGAAGCAGTAAGGGATTATATTAACTTTATTGCATGGCAATTAGGTGAAGATTCAATAATGGCTAAGGTTATAGAATCTAATTGGATTTTTACCAACACAATAGAAGATTTTCAGAATCTAAAAAAGATTTAAAAAATCTTCTATTTGATTTGCATTATTTGTAAAGATATGATATACTTATAGTATAAGAACGAAAGGTAAGAAAATGAAAGCAAAAGATTTAATAAACGTTTTAGACCTAATGGACATGGGATGCGATGAGTATTGCAGTCTAGGAAACTGTGAAGAAGCTTCGGGCTTCAGTGAACACTTCGAGTGTGCGAAGAGTTACTACGCAGAAGCTAAAAGCTGGGGAATGTTTAAATAACCCCAGCCATATAGCAAAGTGCTCCGGAGTATCTCTAAGAGACTAATGGGAGTCCGGGGGGATAGATTATTTTCAACTGGAGCGTTCGAACATATGTTCGACACTATATATAGTGGTACAACATATGGTATGTTATGAATTTTTACTATATATAGTATATATAAAATCTAAGTAAATTTATATAGATTATTTATAAAAAATATTTAGATTTCAAATATTGGTTATTTTCTGAAAACTTGCCACTAGTAATATATATGAATGAAAAAAAATATAAGGGGGGTGAATAATGGAAGTGGTTATTGTTTTATTATTAGCTTATTTTTTATATAGAATATAAGCTGAAAAAAATCTAAACTAAAATCTAAAGTAAAATATTTTGCTTGTGAAAAATTTCACAATCTAAAAAGTCTTAAGCACTTTTTGACGTCAAAAATAGAGAATTTCTGAAGATTTTTTTTAATTTATTTTTGGTCATATATGGGGGGGGATGGGGATACCCGAAAAACCCTTATACCAATTGACTTTTTTAAGCTTCAGAGTATTTACATATATTATTTGAAATAAATAAATTAGTATGAAATACTTTGTTTATATTCAGTAGCTGTTAAATTTATAGTATGAAAGAAATTAGAAATTTAGAAGCACCTAGAGAAATCTCTAGTAATGGTCTAGATTTCGGAAACGGAAAAAAAACAATGAAAACAAATACAAAAAATACAATAAGCAAATTAAGCAAAGAATATGCGATGAATTCAGCATTCGCCGGATACGTTAAACCATCCAATGGTAAAACGCCACGAAGCTGGTTCGGTGTTAGACCAAATAACTCTGGAAAAATCACTAGTGAAGATTTCAGAAATGGTGCATTTAAAAAAGAAGGTTATACAGCCGTTCTTAAAAATGCCGGTAAACAAAACGCCGTTATAGTTTATACCCCAGTTAATACCACTGGGGATATAAACAGAAGAATTGCTAATGCTAAAAGTTCAGCTGAAAAAATGTATAAGGAAATGAAATTAGGTAATATATAAAATTGCACAATCGCCCCTAGCTTGTGAATTTCACAAGCCGGGGGTCTTTGTGAAATCGCTAACCGAGCTGTATAATGGCGTCCGGACTGCATCTCGCATAAATCCTAATTTTTGAATCGTATAGTATATAGGGTAGGGGTACTAATTACTATAAATCTGAAAAGTTATTGTAAAGTCGAAGGGGTAAAAATTTTTTTATTAATCTGCCCAGTTGTACTTAATTCGTCGCCACCCGTCTAAATCAAACAATGGATTATTGAGACCGAGTGCATTTATCTCCTCTTCGCTGAAGAATTGTAATGATGAGAAGTACTGTGTGAGTGCACCTATGTATACAAATAAAGAAAAATCTTCCATTTCTGCTGGGTCTACTAGCTCTACATAGTCTTTTAAGCGTTCATCATCACGCATAGTTGCTAGCTCTCTGAGCATATTTTTGAGCTCTTCTGCTCTTTCATAGAAGTCCATATGGTATTATATCACACATCTCTATGTCATATTACATTTCAATTGAGTCAATAAAATAGATGCTAGAATATATATGTAATGACTTTAGAAAATAAAAAAGAAACTAAGATGGGTCGACCAAGTAAGTTATCAGCTGAACTTATCATCAATGTACAAAACTGGCTAAGAATGGGCTATTTTGTTGAAGATGCAGCTAGGATGGCTGGCATCAGCAAGGGTACTCTGTACAGTTGGTTAACTAAAGGCAGAGATGATAGAGACGCAGGATTGCAGACTTTACATAGTGACTTTCTGAACTCTATGGAGAAAGCTAGAGCAGAAGCTGAAGGCATCTTCCTTAATAGCATTAAGACTGCAGCTAGTAGAGGACAATGGCAAGCTGCTGCTTGGTGGTTAGAAAGAAGCTTTGACAAATGGTCTAAACCTCAGAAGATTGAGATGGGTGGTTCTGAAGACGAACCTATTCAGATTGAGATTAAATACTCTGGGGATAAGTAAAAAATAGGGATATTTATCTTCCCACGCCCCCTAATGCTTTTTCTTTGTAATTTCAAATGACAGAATAAAATCTAGAGTTTTAGTTTAGATTCAAAAAGGGCGAGCGAGGTCCAACCCTTATTGGGAATATGTTTTACCCATCTATGCCAGTAAGGCAGTTATTTAGCGAGGCAACCTTTACCTGCTTTTCTTTACCATATAATAAGTATACCACAGAGTGGGGAATTGTGCAAGTGAAATAAAAATTTTTTTCCCTAGGGGGAAAGATAAGAGTTGAAGTAATTGTTCCGGCTGCCAGCCTTTTTGGGAACCCTAAAGCCTTTAAGCAATAGGGTACATATACCGACAGAAAAAGGAGATTAGTGAAGGAAACACTTTATATCCTTAGCTTTTATTATATCATAGTTATTTTTAGTGGCATACTATATCTTGTATGTTTTTTAATACCACTATATGTAGTGGTTCGAGAGGCGAACACCGTATATCGTATGGCGAACTACAGGGGTTCGAGAGATGAACTGCAGGGGTTCGTTATATGAACTACCGTAGTTCGTCAGATGAACTGGAACTATACCTAATAACTAAACCTATTAACTATACCTATAGAACTATTTGTTTGTGTTATTAAGTATATCAGTAAAAATATTGTTAAATAATTTGTAGTATAACCCGAAATATGATATCATAGTAGTATGGACAAAGAAGAAAGAATAAAGTATCCGTGCAAAATTAGTGATTTAACTATTTACACAGATATGAAGATGTTTCTAGTAGCACTAGAGCAGGCAGGTGTTCCGTATAAAGATTTATACTGGTGCATTTTGAACGATAAGAATAAGAAGTTGTTTGCTTTGTATTCAACTTGGCATTACGCTGGGAGACCATACGATGGCGAGGAACGATGGGAAGAGTTTAAATCTTTAGACTTTAGCTTTATTGGGGATATTACAGTCTAATTTGTAATTTATTGCATTCCGTGATATAGTTAAAGGAGTATTGGTAATAGCGATATTACAGGTGCTCAATTAAAGTTAGCAATAGTGGTGGGGCAACTCATCACTTTTGCTTTTAGTAGAAGAAATAGGAGAAACAAGTGTCTGACGATATTAACAGTCCTTATGAGGACGATTTAGAACAAGCCCAAACTTCACTAAGAATAGTGGAAGGTGGCAAAGATAAAACACCAGTTCTTTCAACAATGGAAGAGCTTATTGAAGAAGGCAAAGTAGGTGTTACTTGGAACGAATTTTTAGAAATTGTTCAATGGCTTTCAATACGATATACAAAAGGTGATGATACACCTAGTGAATGGACAGATATACAGCTAAAGGCTATGTATTCAGATTTACAATACTGGACATTCAAGGATATTCAGTCTGCAGTTATTAAGTTGCACAACGAAGGTTCTTATTCAGCACCAAACAGTTCACAGATTATTGGCAAGATTAATAAGCTTGGCTATAAAGAAGTTTTATCGCAGCAAAAGATTAAACAAATTGCTCGTGGTGAAGTAGGCGAATGCAAGGCAGGAGGCGAACACGAGTGGTTTGAGCTAGGTTGGCTTCATAATGAGTACGGAGACCCGGAATTTTATGTCGCTTGTAATAAGGCTGTTTCTGTTGAAGCTAAGGCATGTGGAGCAGAAAAAGTAATTCCAGCACCAGAACACCAAGAGTTTTCTAAACCAGAGCCAATGTGGCTTGAAAAATTTGTAGAAACTGCAAAACAGATGAAAATTCCAGACCATAGGATTGATTGGATGTTGTCTAACGCTAGACCTCATCTCAGAACTTATGCTGAACATATTGAGAAGTATGGTGAGCCAAAAGAAAAAGCTGTACAAGGGGAGATAGAGTAATGTTATACAAACAACATATCATAGACGAATATTACGAAAGTAAAGCCCAAGAAGTCAGAGAAGCTATTGGTTTCTATTGGGCAACAAGAACAAGAGACAATATTAAAAATATTGGCGACTCATTTATCAGAAGCTTAGATGTTATTCAAGAGATTGACCCAGAAACTGGAGATTTCTTTGAAGCTGAAAAAGATGATACTGAATTATGTTCACAAGACTTTATGGATTATATGGATGTAGCTATGTTCAATGCAATTAGTGAATGCAGTGTTGAAGAAAATTCTAAAGGTGATTACAAAGAAGATTGGACAACAAAAGAATTACAGAAGTTAACTTTTAATCTTCTAGACAATAATTTTGCTAAATATAGGAAATTAACAGTTGAAGAGAAAAAGAACTATGTACGCCAGACTTTGTGGAATTACGATGACTATAAAGAAAGTTTTCAGTTTTCTTTAAAGAAGTTTACTAACGAGCTTATTCAGAAGTTCATGATTGTTGATTATGATGAACAAGAATATGATGAAGAGCCTAGTGAGTTTAACTGTACCATCAAAGATGTTTATACACTTATTGTTGACTTCCAAAAAGCAAATGAAGGAATGCCGACAAAAAGAGAAGATGCTGAAAATCACTCAGAGGAAAGCTTAGACTTAATTTCTAAAGCAATGTTCTCTGAAGATTTTATAGATTATGTTGTGAATTATATCTTTAATGATGTAAAATAAGATTTCTCGAACAATCGAGAAAAATATATAAGATGGACACTTGTATATTAAGGAATATTGTCCGGAAAGGTTAAACTTACCAAGAGGAAACTCGAAGATTGTTTAATTGAAGCCGACAGACATATCTTAAAATATCACAGTTGCGAGACAGTGTTGGGGGGTCACTCCCCCCATATTCCACTAGGGAGCCGGAAGTATAACTAAATGTTGTATAGGGATACAAAAATACTAAATGTAGTGATTAAGTATAAGTTATAACAAATAGGCTCCCTTTTTTTTACGCCCTTGTTGGGAAGGTCCCAACTCGTAATAGCATTATTTGAATAATGATACAACTAGTTGCGTGGCGTAAACAACGACGAGCAAACGAGAGGGTATAATAGGATAGTCGGCTGTAGACTCGCAAGAGTTTACACTTTTGTCCGATACCCTCCCATCGTCGACTCTCTTCGGAGAGTCGTATTCAAAATGGCTCAAAAAAAATTTCTTTTATGATTTGCAATTAAATTCAATCTATGGTATAATGGATTATAACGAAAACGAAAGGAATAAAATGAACGATAAAAAAGAATTCATTTACGAAATAATAAAAATAACTAGAGGATTAGATGTTCATCCTTACCACACATTTGAAGTTGTGGGTGCAGACAGCATTGAGCTAGATGTATTCGGATACGCTAATCCTACTGAAGTATTCACAAAGTGGGCTACCAAAGCTCAAAGAGAATACGGTAAAGTACATAAAACAGATGCCAGAGATAGTTATATCTTTAGGTATCCCATTATTGAACAACAACGAGAGGAGGAAGAATAATGGCAAAGTGTAGTGTTAGCTGGTGCAATGGTACCGGTACATGGCGTTACAGAGGTGATAGGGTCACCAAACTTGGACAGGCAAGTCACAAGAATGGTTTCGCTGTAGGTGCACACGAATTCTACAAAACTTACTTTTGGATTTGTGCAAATCACCATAATGGTAATTTCAGTGATTATTCTGATGATAAGAACTATAAAAAGTGGAGAAAGCAATCAAGTATTGCTATTGACATTTACCGTGCAAACTGGGGAAATAATTAATCCCCAGTACTTGCTTTTTTAAATAAGGTATGATATAATAGATTATGATGAAAAAAGGAGAAATTATGCAAAAAATTATGCACAGGATTTATACAGTATGTTTAGTAATACTAGAAAAAGTAGATGCTAGAAATACAGCTTTTAAAAGAATAACTCATAAAGTTACTAGAAAAGTATACGACAAAGCTTTTTACGCTGCATTTGGCGTAAGTGCTTACGATTATGATTACGATTGGAGCCAAAAGTGGTAGAGAAATTTTTATTTAAATCTATTGGGAAACTAATAGGTGGTAAGTATTGGTTTAGCGATAGCCATTTACCATATTCTTTTTGGGTCATCATTGATGGTAAAAGAGAATACTTTCAATTTAGATTTCAATGGTTTAAGAAACTTATGTTCTTTTGGGCTTTAAAATCTAAAAATATAGAAGCTGGTGGTGGTGCTATCACTTACTCTAATAAAGTTTGGAGAGCTTGGAAGCTAAGACATAACATTCTTTATAGACTTCACTACAAGTGGGATAGACCTTACGGTATGGGTATTCACGCAGAAATACCTTACAGATGGACTATTAATCTTAAGTTTAAAGATAAAGTCACATACAAGAGAGAAGAGGCTGTCAATAATGCTGTAGGATGGTTTGTATGAGAGAGTTTACAATACATTTTACAATTTCTGATATGGATGTCTTTCCGTGTGAGTATGATGATGAAGATGCTGTTGATTGGGCTAGAGAGAGAGTTCATGAAAAGCTTAAAAAAGACGGAGTCAATGCTTATGATTTCGTATGTACAGTTAAGGAAAAAGTGGTGGAGGAAGAGGAATAATGGCAATGAAAAGACTACAAGCAATAATAAATGTTTCCGGTATATGGAATATGGAGTTTGACGAAGACAAATGGTCAGAACACACAGACCAAGATTTGGTTGAGAGTTTTTTCATCAATCACGTATCTGAACAAGGGTTAGGTTTATTTGATGTACAATATTCAGTAAAAGAAATCCCCGAGGGTGAAGAACTAGCTGAGGAAGAATGAAAGAGAATGAAATTAGGATAAAGAAGTTTACTGTTCCTATAGAAGGCAGTATAACTCTTATTGGTGTTGATTTTCTAGATGCAATGAAGAGCGTCGATGAAAGATTATCTTTGGCACCAAAGAACTTAAACTTGAGACCAAAAATGGGACAAGTAGAAGTTCGACCGTTTCACGATGAAGAAGAGTAAATAGCAGCTAGCTATTCAATTTAATATAAGGGGGTTCGTATGTCTGAAATTTCAGAAATACAAGCTAAACTATACAGCCAATGTGCAAAATGTAGTAGACCTATGCAACCAAATAACGAGGGTGGATTAGACCTCGAAGTTTCTGGTGGCTATGGTGATTATATTGACTCATACGATGGGACAACTACATTTAGATTGTGTCATAAGCACGCTCATAAATTTGCCAACTGGTTAGGCAACTCAGATGCACTTACTATGTACTGGGGTCATAGCCACGCAGGTTATGAGCCGGGTTTTTGGTTCGGTCATCCAAGCTGGGAACAGCGTACTTGGTTATCGTACATAACTATATTCTTTCATAGTTGGTATAAACTAGGCTGGAAAAAAGCTAAATATTATTTAGTAGAACAATTTCGTTCTCACATAAACTGGTCTAGGGTCAACATTAACGACCATAGTACACCAGTTAAGTGGGGGAAATTCTTCTTCCGTCTATTCTTTTTAGAAAACCATAGTAAAGGTTTCTTTGTTGGACTTAAGCGTAAGTTCCAAAGCAAACTTTACAATTTTTCTAAAAATTATTACCGTAGCCAGACTTCGTTATATAGCGAAATTTGGTATAAAGCTTTAAACGATGGCTTTTCTGAATCAGAAACAGCTTATCTTAAAGACTTAGGTCTTGCTTTAGCAAAAGCAGAAGAGGAGTAATCCTTGAACAAAACCCCTCGAAAGAGGGGTTTAGTTTTTTTCTATAATTAGTAGTAAAATAGAGGAGACTCTAGTTACCCAGAATATCCGTAAATAAGTATAGTAGACTAGAGGAATAATGGGTAATAGAGACATTCTTGAAGACACACCAGTAAAGAAGAAAAAGTATCTTGACATAAAATTTCCACCTCTTCACGAAGCACAACAAGAAGTAAGAGACAGTGAAGCACGTTGGAAAATATTATGTGCTGGTCGTCGTTTTGGTAAATCAAGGCTTGGAGTGCAATTATGCATGGAAAAAGCATTAGCAGGTGGTAGAGTTTGGTGGGTTGCACCTACATTCGCAATAGCTAGAGTTGGTTGGCGTGATGTTGTAGCAGCAGCAGGTGTTTTTCCTAAAGATTCTGGTGTAGATGTAAAAGTCGGTGATATGACTGTACATTTTCCCGGTGGTGGTTCTATTGCTGTTAAATCTGCTGATAATCCACAAAGATTAAGAGGTGAAGGTTTGCATTATCTTGTTATGGATGAGGCTGCTTTCGTAAGAGAAGAAACTTGGACAGAAGTACTTCGTCCTACTCTTACAGAAAATAAAGGTTCTGCATTATTTATCAGTACTCCTATAGGAATGGACAATTGGTTTTATAAATTATGGGAAAAAGCAGAGACAGCAGAAGATTGGGCTAGATTCCAATACCCAACTATTTCTAATCCAATGATTGACCCAGCAGAAGTAGAGTCAGCAAGAGAAGATTTAGGTGAATTAGTTTTTGCTCAAGAGTATTTAGCTGATTTTATATCTGAAGGTGCTCAAGTATTCAAAACTGAATGGTTTAATTATTATAAAGAAGGGGTAGGAACGGTATGGGCAGATGGCAAAAAATATGACATAGACAAAGACTTAGTCAAATTTGCTACTGTTGACTTAGCTGTTTCCACAAAAGAATCTGCTGACTATACCGTTATCGGTGTATTTGGTCACAACATTGAAGATGATAAACTATTTCTCTTAGACATGTTTCGTGACAGAGTAGAAGCACCAGATATTGTTCCTCAAATAAAAAGAATGGTAGGAATACACAATCTTGAATGGGTAGGAATTGAAAGAGCTGGTTATCAGTTAGCAATAGTTCAGTTTGCTAGAAGAGAAGGTCTCAGAATCAAAGAATTAAGGGCTGACAAAGACAAGCGTTCACGAGCACTACCTTTGTCTGCTAAGATGGAGAGAGGACAAGTATACTTTCCAAAAGATAAAGACTGGATTCTTGCAGTAGAGCGAGAGTTACTAACTTTTCCAGTTGGGGAGCACGACGATACAGTTGATGTATTGGCGTACGCTTGTTTACAAAGTGCAACTAAGAGAAAATGGGAAGCTTATTAAATGGCTGAAGAAAAAAGTTTTTTTAAGCGAGCAGCAGAATACTTGCAAGCTCCACCACAAAGATTAACCCTCAAAAGAGGACCACTTGACAAATATGAACAAGTTCAAGGTTCAGTTTGGGGATATAATACCCAATCTGGTTATTTTCCACAAAAACTAATTGATGAACTAGGTGATGGACTCGGTAATTCAGCTGTAGTCGCATGTCTTAATGTATTGGCAACTTCTTTTGCTGAGCCAATGCTTAAAGTTTATAAAAAAACAGACCAAGGTAAAGCAGAAATTGTAAATCATCCATTAGAAGTTTTAATGCAAAGACCAAATGAATTTATCTCTGGTAACATTCTTTCTCACTATATAGTTACTTCATTATCTGCACACGGTGATGCTTTCTTACTGAAAGTCAAAGACGGTCAAGGTAATGTTGTTCAGCTTGTCCCATTAATGCCTTCTTATGTAAAAGTAAGAGGTAACGAAAGAGAATTAATTACTCACTATGAATACCACGCTGTTCAAAAAAGTAATCAACTCAATGCAGACTATATAGAAATACCAAGAGAAAATATGGTTCACGTACGTCAAGGTATGGACCCAGACGACCATCGTAGAGGTTTTGCACCACTACGTTCAGTTATGAGAGAACTAGCTGGTGATGAAGCAGCTGGACAATTTTCCGTAGCTTTGTTGCACAATATGGCTGTTCCGGGAGTTATCTTAAGTCCTAAAGACGACACAATGGGTGGACCAAGTAGAGAAGAAGCTGAAGCAATTGCTCAGTCTTTCAAATCAAAATTCGCTGGTGCCAATAGAGGTTCACCAATGATTATGACTGGCTCTATGGATGTAGATGTAGTTTCATTTACACCAGAACAAATGAATTTAAAAACATTGAGAAGATTGCCAGAAGAGAGAGTTTCTTCTGTACTTGGAGTCCCAGCAATTCTTGCAGGGCTTGGTGCTGGTTTGGACGCAGCAACTTACAACAATACGAAAGAATTAAGAGAGTTCTTTACAGAACAAAAAATGATTCCTATGTGGAGTGCAGTTGCTCAAGAAATTTCACACCAGTTATTACATGATAATTTTGAAAAAGAAAACTATGAATATTTTTGTGCTTATGACTTAGACCAAGTTAGAGCACTAGCAAGCGATAAAAAAGACCAAGTATTAACAATGAACTCTGGTGTACAGGGTGGCTTTGTTACTGTTGGTGAAGCTAGAAGAGCTTTGGGACTTGACACTGACGATAGTCACGATGTATACCTTAGACCATTAAATATGATTGCAGTGGCAGAAGGTGATACAGGGATTATGAACTCAACAAATGAGGAGCCCGTCCCTTCTGCAATTGCACAAGAAGAAGAAGAGGATGAAAAAGCTACTTTAAATACATCTAGATTTCAACCAGAAGTTCGTAGAACTAAAAGAACTATTGGTAAAAGAAAACCTACAAAGAAAACAGTAACTATTGATTTACATATGGAATTTGCTTCAGCAGAATCTGAGTTTGTTCCGATTGAATTGAAAGCTGCTCCGATATCAGCTAAGGTTAAAAAAGTATTACAAAAGAAAGTAGAAGACCACAATGCAAAGAATCCAAAATATAGAGCAAGTTATGGAATGTTGGCAGCTGTCTTCAGACGAGGTGTTGGTGCCTATAGAACTAACCCAGCTTCAGTGCGAGGTAATGTTTCTTCAGCAACCCAGTGGGGAATAGCCAGAGTTAACGCCTTTTTGAAAGGATTAAAAGGTAAATTTCCAAGAACAGCTTTTGACCAAGACTTACTTCCTAGTGGGCATCCATTAAGTTCAAAAAAATCAGCTAAAGCAGCTTCAGTTAAAGTCGGAGATGCAGTTAGTTGGTCAATCAATAAAGACCCAGACCCACCTTCAACTGTTCATGGAATAGTTACTTCTGTAAAAGAAGAAGAAGCAACAATGGTAGTTTGGGCAATTATGGAAGATGGCTCTCATAAAAAAACTGACAGAAGTGTCACTCAACCAATTTCTAAATTAAAAAAAATTAAAGATTGGCGTAAAGAGTCTAAAGCTCCAAAAGATATAACAAATTTTCCTAGCTCTGGAGATAATCAAAAAATTAGTTTGAGTAATTCAAACTTTAAACAATTTCCAGATAAAGCATATGTAGACAACTTAAAAAAGAATTACCCAAAAATATGGAGAAGAGCTGGTACCGGTGGTAACCCTCCTACTTCATTTACAGGTAATGATGCCTACAGAAACTGGACAAAGTACAAAGCAGGAGATAGAAGTGCTTCAGTACTTAGCTGGGTAAAAAGACGAGAACGTTTTATGTCTCGTCATCAAGGAAACACTCGTTTGAATGGAATTATTGCTGTCATGAAATGGGGTGGCGTAACGAAATCTGGCGTATCTGCAATGAAGAAAATTGTCAATGAACAGAAAAAAAAGGAAGATGAACGACGTAAGAAGGCTATTAACCTAATTACCGGGAACACTGACGATTTGACAGATTAGAATAGTATATGATATATGAAAGGTATATATTAAAGCGAGTGAGATATGGAAAATAATAAATTTAACAAATCAATAGAATTTAAAACTACTGATGATGAAAAAGGAAGTGTAGAAGCTGTATTTTCAGTTTTCAACAATGTCGACACAGACGGCGATGTTGTTCTTCCGGGTTCAATAAAGTCTGGATTCAAGGATAACCAAGTCCCAATGGTGTTTGCACACAAGTGGGACCAGCCAATTGGAAAAGGTGTCATAACTTCAGATGACAGTAAAGCTACATTCACAGGAAGTTTCTTTATGGAAACTGAGGCTGGTAGGGAAGCTTATAATCTAGCAAAAGAAATGGGCGACCTACAAGAATGGTCTTTCGGTTTCCGTATAAACGACTATGAATCCGGTAAGTTTCAAAAAGATGGCATGGAAGAAGAAATAGATGTTCGTTTCTTAAAAGATTTAGAAGTCTTCGAAGTTAGCCCAGTACTCGTCGGTGCTAACAGAGAGACTTATACACTCGCAATTAAGTCTGGTGAAGAAGCTGTTTATGAAGCAACTAATATTGAAGAAAAAACAGAAGTAGCTCCAGAAGTATTTTCTACTCAAGAAGAAGCCGAAGCTAGAGCTAAAGAGCTTGGATGCGAAGGCTCACATTCACACGATTCTGATGGAACAACAGTATATATGCCTTGCAAGACTCACGAAGAGTTTGAACAGGCTGTTACTGCTGATAATGAGAAGTCTACTGACCCAGAAGAGCAAAGCTCTTGTGGTTGTGGCAGTGAATGCTGTGGTAGTAAGAAAGCACACGGAGATTGCTCATATAGCGATGACGGTAAATGTGCTAAAGAAATGGAAAAAGGTTTAGAGATTTCAGATGACGATTCCAGCATGACAGGAAAACGTTTTTCTGACGAGGTTAAAGATGTGCTTGCAGCATTAGAGAGCCTCATTGTAAGAGCGAAAGCAATTTCAGTCTTACGTGAAAAAGATGGAAGAGTAATATCGGAGAATGCTAGTTCTGCTCTTAGAGCAGTTCAAGAGGACTTAAATGACGCTTGGACAGAAATAGATTCTATCTTAGATGAAGTTTCTGATACTGATGAAACTCCTACAGAGGAAGAAGCTCCAGTTGATGAAGCTCCTGTTGAAGAAATTCAAGAGGATGCAGAAGTTGCTGAAGCAGAAGCTGAAGTAGAAGTTATTGAAGTTGAAGAAACTGTTGAAGATGATTCTAATTCTGAGACCGAAGAGTCTGAAGTTGAAGTTGAAACAGAAGCTCCTTCTTTAGAAGAAGTTGATGATGAGATTGACGCTTTATTCGCAGAGGGACAAGCATTAATTGCAGATTCACTTGAAATAGAACTAGACGACGAAGTATAAGTAATAATTTATTTTGGAGAATAAAATATAATGGCAAATTATAAAGAAGAAATTTCCAAGGTAAGGGCTGAGTTAAAAGAGGCTTTTGATTCTGCAACTGAAGGTAAATATACCCCAGAAGCAAAAGAAAAAATCAAAGGTCTTAACACTGAGCTTGCTGGTCTTATTGACGCAGAAAACTTAGAGCGTACCAAAGCTAAAAATGAAAAAGCTATGGAGCAAGAAGTTTATGCATCAGAAGAGCCACAAGCTGGTCCATCTACTGTAGGTGAAGCATTCGTTAATTCTGATGCTTATAAAGGCTACAAAGAAGATGGAGTCAAAGGTGTAGACTCAACAGTAAAGTTCTCACCAGCATATGGTGAAAAAGCAACATTAGGTGCTGGACTTACTGCATCCTTCCCACCGGAAGTATTAAGACAACCGGGAATCTTAGAGTCAGCTCTTAGAGACCCAGACGCTGTCATTGGTCTTTTCGACCAGATTGAAACAAACCAAAATTCATTTGCATATATGGAAGAAACAACTTTCACAAATGCTGCTGCCGAGCAATCAGAAGAAGCTACTACAGCTGAAGCTGAGCTTGACTTCACAGAGCAAACTGCACCAATCCGTAAGGTCGGTGTTTTCTTGCCTGTAACAGAAGAATTGTTAGCAGATGTAAATGGAATTCAAGGTTATGTCAACTCAAGACTAGGAACAATGATGAAACTACGTTTGGACAACCAACTCCTTTCCGGAGACGGTTCTGCTCCAAACATGGAAGGTGTATTAACAAAATCTGGAATCAATACATTTGACTACGCTTTACCATACGCTGGTGAACTAGGAAAAATTGGTCAAATCTACCAAGCAATCACTGAAATCAGAAAAGATGCTTTCGTAGAACCAGATGCAATAATTATGCATCCATCAGACTGGTACGACATCGTAACTTCAGTCACAGAAGTAGACACAAGTGGTTCTAAGAACCCATTATTTGTGGTTGCTGGTGGCTTTGGTACTGATGCTGCTCCAAGAATTTGGGGTCTTCCAGTCGTAGCCTCCACTGCAATATCAGCAGGTACCGTACTTGTTGGTAAATTCGGTGGTGGTGAAGCAGCTCACGTTGTGATGAGAAGTGGTCTCGACCTAGCTGTCTCAGACTCACATAGCGACTTTTTCCTTAAAGGAAAACTAGCTATTAGAGCTACAATGAGAGTCGGTCTTGCTGTTTACAGACAAGAAGCTTTCTGTAAGATTACAAACATGTAATTAGTTCAATATTATCTGGGGTAGTAACCCTGCCCCAGATAGAACTATTAAATTTTTTTTATTAAGGAACAAAAATGGAATATATAAAAGTAGAAAATGATATTTGGAAATTAGCAGACGGAAGTCTCTATGAAGGAGATGTTTCCGGTGTTAGTGGTCAAGCTTCAAAGATTGCTAAAAAAGGTCATGAATACAATTCAGATTACCTAGCAAAGCATGGTTGGGGCGTTAAAAAAGCAGCTCCTAAAGAAGAAGCTCCTAAGAAAAAATCAACCAAAAAATCAATCGAAAATAAAGCCGTTAAGCCAGAAGACGTAGAAGACAAGTAAGGTTTAGCCAATGGCACTCTCTTCTGTTTCAGACGTTAAAAAGGCTATTGGTATAGACGTTTCAGCAAGTGATGAGACAAACATCACTGATATTTTTATACCGGCAGCAGACGCAGCAATTAAAAATTTTGTTGGTTATGAGCTCGAATATAATGGAGCTATAGTTGACACATTTGATGGGGCTAATCAAGAAGAACTATTTACTTCAGTAGCACCAATAATTTCAATTACTTCACTATATGAAGACTCAGTTCTCTATACAGAAGGTAATGAAGAACATTATGTTGCTTATAAACAAACAGGAAAAATCAAAAGAACAAATAACAAAAGATGGTCAGATATTAGATTACAAAATGTTGTACTTACTTATGCAGCTGGTTACTCAGATTCAGAAGTAACAGCAGAAAACATACCATCAGACTTAAAATTTATTAGTGCTAGAGCAGCTGGAAGGTTATTTACAGCTTCAGCAGCACTCTCATCTCAACAATCAACTGGTGAAGTTTCAACTCATAACGCTGATAATTCAACAGATTCACAGTTTCAGTTAGTAACAGAAGAATCTATCGGTGATTATAAAGCAAAATATGAGTCAGTTGTAGATTTAATGAACCAAGAAATACTTAATACTCAAGATAAATCAGTATTAACTAAATATAAGAGACAATACTTCACATCTGCATCAATTTTAGACTAGACTGTAGTCATGGAAGATAAAGATATTAAATTTAACAAGGCTCAAAGACAAGCATTTTTAAGAGCAGTTGACCTAGACCAGTTTATGGAAGCTGTTTTAGAGCAAATGAACTCATTGAGAATGCAAAAAGTTAATTTAGTTCAAGATATGGACGATATAGTAAACGATTACTTAAGCATTTGTAAAAAATACCCAATTAAGTAAATAAAAAAGTCTGGGAGGGCTATGAAAATTCGAGGAATTGAATTTAGAACAGATATTGAGGGGTTAGAAAAGACACATCCACCTCAATCATCAAACTTTTATATGCCAAAATGGTTCAAAACAATGCCATCTATAATAGAACAGCAACCAGAACCTAAACCACCTAATTATTTTGGAAAAATAGGAGAAACTGCAAAACAATTCTATTCATTTACTGTAAAAAAATGTCCTGCCATTGTAGATTTCTTAACTCAAGGATATGTAATACCTTTTTGGTGCGATATGCTTATACAAAGAGACCACATGATGCTTGAGTGGGACAATAAAGGTTTCCCATCTAAACTAGAATTTCACGATGGACAACAAGTAACACATTGGAAGTTTAAATCTACAGATTTTAAGACACCAGTTAAGTTTGAAAACCCTTGGCGTATATATACACCTAAAGGATATTCTGTAGCATTCTTTCAACCGGAATATCAGTTTGAAACAAGGTTTTCTGTATTACCGGGTGTAGTAGAAACTGATAATTATCATCAAGTACACTTCCCAGCAATCATTCACGACACACAAGATTTTGTAATTAAAGCTGGAACACCTTTCATGCAAGTTTTTCCTTTCAAAAGAAAACAACTTGATTTAGTTGTGGGTCAAATGACACAAGCTATGAAAGATGAAGAATTAGAAAATAATGTATTTTTGAAGCAATACTTTAAAGAATCATATAGAAAGCTGTTAAAATGGAGAGGCAATGGCAAGATATGATTATAAATGTTCAAAGTGTGAATATGTGTTCGAGGTAACGCACTCAATACACGACGAACCAAAGGTGAAATGTGAAAAATGTAAAGCAATTTCTACTAGACAAATTAGCAATAAAGTATATCTTTACGGAACTGTTGGTATTGATTGGAATACTAACCCTAATGGTGCTTCTGAATCGATGAAGAAAAAAGCTAGTAAAGCTGCCAAAAGAAAACAACAGTTTTAAACAGAATAAGTTTTATAACCTAAAGTCAATTCCTCATCCGGCATAATATCTTTTGTCGTAATTAAATAAATATTTGGTCCTATGTCTATAAGTTCGCAGTTAGGGTCTTCACTATGATTCACAAAACCACCAAGTGGTGTTCTTATCATTCCGTGTTGGTGTTCAATATTTTTTACGTGACTTAAACCTAAATTTTTACCTTTGTCTATTATTTGAGTGCTAAATAATCCAAGACCGTGTATTTCAGATTCACGGATAGTTAGATTTGACGGTAAAGGATAATATTTATCTTCTTCCATCTTCTCTAGCCTCTAAACTTTTTAACAATTCATCGCTGAGTTTCCAATCAGAATTTGCTACTTCTAATCTTCTAAGTCTAAATTCTTTATAAAATCTTTTAAAACCCTTCATCTCTCCACTTCTTTTCAAATTTCTTTACATCACCCCAACAAAACTTACTAGAATTCCAATCTCTCCATCTAGTTTTACTGTAGGTATCTTCAGCTAGTTTACTAGCCATCCATATATTGTAATAAGGATTAAATTGAATAGTTTCATATTTGAACCCTTCTCTTACATAAAATTCTTGTTCTGGCAAAAATTCTAAAGGTATTCCAGAATATGTTAGTATCTTAGAATCAAATTCTGGAGCGTCAAACTTTTCTGCAATCCAGTTCCAAGTTGAAGGTATAAATTGCATGACACCCGAATCATCAGCAGATTTACGGTAAGCTGAAGATTTACCTCTAGATTCACACCAACCTATACGCATTGCTGTATATAAATTCTTTTCATCAAAATTTTCTACATAAATATGAACATATTCAATCATAGAACTTGGTATGACTTCAGTACATTCTCTGTAATCGTCTAGGATTTCTGGGGTCATTGTAGAAGGCATCAAAGACGCCATAAATATCATACATTCAACTATCATATACTTTTTTCTTTCTCATACTATTATTATAACATAATATGGGAAATTTACAAGTTATATTTTTAAAGCTTCTTGTATAACTTCTTGTTCAGAATTGCCTGTTACACCGGTGATAAATTCGTTAACAAATCTACCATATTTGTCTTGTACTTGCTTGTATACTTGACCCTCGTAAGAGTTTGTATACTTATTCCAAGCTACAAATAGTGTGTTTTCACCGATTTTGAGCAGTTTTTGATGCTCATCACTGGCAATAATTTCTGGTTTAAATGCTTCTAACACAAAAACCTCCTTGTACTATACCCTTTAATTATACCATATTGTACTCAAATGCAAGGAAAAAAAAGAAAATGTGTAAAAATCTTGCTAAAAAAACGTTTATGTGATAAAATGGAGTATGGAAGATAATAATATAACTAAACCTACGATAGAGCAAGCAGAGTTCCTATTTAAGAAATTTCCTAACAAGAAACTTCGTGATTGGGCTGATGAATGGGGTATGTCACATGAAAATGTACGCCTTATGAAGAAAAAACTTGGCTTGCCTACAAGAACTACGCCTATAAACAATATGGTGGCTGATGAAATAATAGCATTTATTAGAGATGGAAAGGGAACAATAAACACTGCTAGAACATACGCCAATTACCCATTTGGAAAAGGAAAGTTTCTATATTGGTTGGATGAAAATCCTCAATATAAAGATATTCTAAAAGAAGCTGAAGCAATTGCTGAAGAGAAGAAAAAGAATCCTACTCATAAGCGATGCATAGTTACTGGAGAATGGTTACCAGTATCAGAATTCTACAAAGACAAAGGAACGGTTGACGGATACTCAAGAAGAAGTAAAAAAGCTGTTCAGTCTATGGTAAGAGAATATTACTACAACAGAAATGTAACAGAACCTGTAGTAGAAAAGAAGCAATGTTCTGCACTTCCAGAACTTGGTGAATTACCTGCACACTACTTTCATAGAAATAGAAGGTTAACATCTGGATTGCAACAATATTCAATAGCGTTTCAGACAGCTTATTCTGCTAATTTAAATTCAGCAGACCCAGAAGTAAGAAAGAACGCACACGGATTAGCTAAGAAAAAAGCATTAAAATATTTTGCTGAATTAGGGTACACACCTAAAAGTTAATCTGTTATTATTGATGTACGTCAACTTTTTGTTGACGGGCATACTATACTCAAAAGCCCCTTCTTCGTGAGGGGGTTTTTTGTTGGTATAATTATAATTATGCCAAAGATACCAACTTCAGTACTAAATGAATCAATTACGATTCAAACATTAAGTGGTTCCTCCGTAGATGATAGAGGTCTTTCTACTGCTACATTTTCAGACTCAGCAACTTCAGTTCAATGTAGAATTGAACACACGAGAGGTTCAGAATTAACAACAGACGGTAGAACAGAAGAAAACGATATCTTCATTGTGACAATGGGACCAGACGAATCAATAACTCCTCAAGACAGAATTCAGTGGCAAAATAATTATTATGATGTAAAAGTCGTTAAAAATATAAAAGACCGTTTTGGTAATGTTTTCTATAAAGAAGTAGAAATGACAGCAGGCTACTAATGGCACAAAGATTAAGACTTAATAGGTCATTAAGAACGCTTAAAAAAATTGATTCTAAATCAAAGCGTTATCAGTTTGGTAAGATTGCTAGTTTTCAAGATTTAAGAAGTTTCTTTTACGAATATTCTCTCTTTATTGGTGATATTCAAGCATTGCCGGGTATGCCTCAACTTGGTGCTTTAGGAAATGCAAGACATTATATGCTAAAAGGTGGTCGTATTATGGGTGACGTAAACGCTGCTATAGGTACATTCAATAAATTAAAAAGTGGAGACACCAATATTGAAGGAGCAGGAGAACGTATATTTAGAAGATTTGGTGGTAGAACAACAGGTAAACTTTTATTAATGGTTCCCGGAAACAACATGTTTTCTCGTGCAGCTCGTTCCGTAATAGGTGCTAACACTCAAAGAGCTTTTGACAGTTTTACTAAAAAACAATTTAGAAAAAATATTCCAGAAAAAGCAATAGTTCACGTCGAAGGAGGATTCAATGCTCAGTTAATAGCTAACCATATTGATGATGCTATAGCTATGGTAACAGAAGATGTTATAAGACAAGTGTACCCATTCGTTCCAGTAGTATCTGGAAAATTAAGAGGAACTTTAAGAGCAGATTTTGGAAGAGATAAAGCTAAAGGTGGAAGTATGCCATCTGGTGAAGTCATTATTGGTGATAGTACTACTCGTACATATCACGGAATGATAGAGTTTGGTTCTGGTAAAGGTTTCAACGTAGGTACAAAAGCTTTAGACAGATACTTCCCAGTACCAGAAGCAGTAAAAGTTTTGAAATCATCACCAAGAAATCGTCCTGCTGTTAACTCAAAACATGGTAAAGGTGCCATGATGCGTAGAGGTGCTAGAAACACAATTGAGAGATTTGCAAAGAGTCCATCAAATGTAAAAGTTAGTACTCTCAACCTCATAGCCGAAGCAAATAAATTAAGGAAATAATATGGTTCAGAATTTACCAGACGGAGAAATATTAGCTAGAACTTGGGCTTTAAGTAAAACAAGCATTACTGACTTAGTTCAACAAAAAATTGCAACAAGACTTCCTACTGGTTCAGATATGCCTTTTATTGTTATTCAAATGCTTGGTGGAAGTCCACTAGGTGGAGAGTCTTTAATATACCAAGCTCAACTTGTAGTAGATTTTTATGCAGGTAAATATGCAACTAACTCAACCAAAGGACAGCCAGATTATTCTTCTGCATTCTCTTTAGGTAACACTTTCATAAGAGAAGCTTTTGACCACGCACCTACAAAACTAACTAGTGTAGGTGGAGAGGTTGGAATGGTTCACGGTTTTGATTCAATATCTGGTCTTGGAAGAGTAGAGGAACCCGAGCTCGGTTTGGCACGCTATACTTGTGATATGGTAATGATTTATGGAGCGATATCGTGAAATATATAAAAGTTAATCCATATATAAGGGTTTTTGATTCCGTTAGGGATGAAAAACTTGATGTAATTTTTGACAAAATAAACTGGGTTGAAGTAAAAGACTCTGAATGGAATAGGCTCAAAGAAGCTCAAACCAAACAGGGAGATTTATTACTACCTAACTTTGTTGAAAAAACAGATGGTATGGGTGAAATTAAAAACTTTACTGCTGCTGAAAAAGTAGAAGAGGAAGTTTTAGATGATGAGTGGTTCGACAATCCTGCTGACACAGAAGTAGAAGAGGAATAACGAAAAGTTATTCATAGAGTAAGTAGGTATAAGAAATGGCACAAAGTATTAGTGAGGTCATACTAGGTACTGGTAACTTGTTTACGGCTTTAGAGAGTGATTTGAATGGTGGTTCACCAAACACAACATTCCCAACAAATCCGGCAACAACACCAGACTCTAGCTATTGGACCAATATCGGATATTCAGAGGGTGGATTCTCTCTTGAATATGATAAAACTTTTGAAGATGTTATGGTTGCAGAGGAAATAGACCCTATTAAGACAATCAAAACAGCTCAAGAAGTGAGAATCACAGGTGAATTAGCACAAGCATCATTAGCTAACTTAAAGTTAGCAATGGCTGGTGGTACAAGCACCATTGAAACACCAGAAGTAGGCTACACCGAATTAACTCCACCAGCAACAGATGGATTTTTGGAGTATGGATTAATTCTTAGAGTTAATGCACCGGGTGCAGCTGAAGGTGGAACTCAGAAAGTCAGAGACATTTATGCTCCTAGAGCAGTAAACGTCGGAGCTTTCTCAATGGTTCACGCTAAAGCACCACAAAAGGTAACAATAACTGTTGAATACAAATTATTGAAACCTAACAGTGATGCTCCGTTTAGTCACTTGTTTAAAGTAATAGACGAAGTTTAACAAAACCTTAGGAGGGTAAATGACAGACAAATTTAAAGACTTCGATGAAGCAATCAGAGAAGTAGACGACGCAAAGATTACTTTCAAGGTAGCTGGGGAGACATTCGATTGTCCTGCTCAGCTACCAGCGAAAGTTGTCTTAACGCAATTAAAAATGCAAAATGAGCTCGGAGGCATTGACCAAAAAGACATTGGTGAGTGGCTCAGAATGATTATTGGAGAAGAAACTTTCGACAAGCTTTTGGAAAAAAACATATCTTGGACAATCTTAGAAGAACTTCTAGGTTGGCTATTAGTCCAATATGGAATTGTTCAATCAGCTGAAGAATTAGAAAGCTCTGATAGTGAAGGGGGAGAAGAAGAAGACCCAAAATAGACATCACTATTGAGGATATTTTGGAAAGATGGTCTGCAGTTGAATCTGATTTTCAACGCTTCTTTAATCTTCAACCATTAGAACTTTCTTGGAGAAGGTTCAAAAATTTAATATTCAGTCTGGTCTCTCAAGAGTCTTCTTTCTATGCCCCGTACCTTACTGAGTATATAGAGCAATCTAGAGAGGAAATAAATTCACAATATTCATCCGATAAAGATAATCGTGTAAAGATTAACTTAGACACGGCATTAGATGAATTAGGTGGAGCAAAAGAGAGTGTAAGTTTTAATGAGTAAAATTAGCTTAGGTGATTTAGTAGTTAACATACAGGGTAATACCTCTGGTATTAACAATGCTGTAGCTGCTGCTCAAATGAAAGCTACTAGTGCTTTTAAAAAGGTAGGTTCTGCTGCTTCCGGTATGATTACTGGTGCAGTTGTTGCAACTTTATCAGCAGTTGCTATCGCAATGGCAGCTGGTGCTAAATCTGCAATAGATTTCGAAGCAGCATTCGCTGGTGTTAGGAAAACTTTAAATGCTACTGACGACCAGTTCAAACAAGTATCTGATGAATTAATAAATATGGCAAGGTTCTTGCCACAGACAGCTACAGAACTTGCTGGTATTGCACAAGTTGCTGGTCAGTTAGGAGTTGCAGTTGATGATGTTTCCAAGTTTACCGAAGTAATAGCTAAATTAGGTGGAGCAACAGACTTAGCTGGTGAAATGGGTGCTACTTCAATGGCTAGATTTATGAAAGTCATTGGTCAACCAATCAAAAACACTGAAGCCTTTGCAAACGTCTTAGTTGAATTAGGTAACAATACTGCTACAACAGAATCTGAAATAATTCAGTTAGCTCTTAACTTTGGTGCTTTAGGTTCACAAGTAGGTCTTACTGGTGAAGAAATATTAGCATTCTCAGCAGCAATGAGAGAGATGGGACAACCTGCTGCAGCTGGTGCAACTGCACTTAATAAATTATTTACAAACTTAAATAAAGCTGTATTAGGTGAAGGTGGTCTTGCAGAGTTTGCAGATATCGCTGGTATGGGAATGCTTGAATTCCAAGAACTAGCTGAAACGAGTATGGCTGCTGCTGCTCAAGCAGTATTAGAAGGTTTGAATGATATGACTGCTAATGGTAAAGACCAAGTTGCAGCGTTAGACACCGTAGGATTAGCAAGAGACAGAGTTTCTCGTGCATTAATTTCTATGTCTGCAAATGAAGAAGGTTTAGCAAAAGCAAGAAAAATAGCTAACGAAGAGCTTATGAAACAAGCTGCGTTAGACAAAGAGTTTGCAGAAAGACAAAATACTGTTGCAGGACAAATGGACATTCTTAAGTCCAAGATAAACTCTTTTGGTATAAGAATGGGTGAATTCTTATTACCAGTAATACGTAAAATTGTAGCAGCCTTAGGTAGGTTCTTCGATGGTCTATTTTTCATAGTTCAAGCTTCTAAAAATTTCATAGATGCTATAAAAGCTATTAAAGACGGTATACATCCAGCTGTTAAAGGTGGTGGTGCATTAGCACTTCTAATAGCTGCTTTAAGCAAGATTAAATCAATTTTTAGTTTTGTAATTAACCAAATTAAAAAATTTACAGGACTGTTTACTAAAGCAGCTCCAAAAGTAGGTATATTTGCTAAAGCATTTGGATTTGTAGGCAAAATGGCTTTAGGTGCTGTAGGTTCAATTGTTGCATTCGCACCAGCTATTGCTAAATTTGGCGATAAGCAAGCACTTATAGACGACTTTGCAGGTAGTGTAGAAAAATTGACAGATAAATTTAATGTACTTAAAACACAAGGAGTAGGTGGATTAGACCAAATTACAGACCAAGCATTAAAGGATATGTTTGAAGGAATGAAAGAGGGCGACCTTGGAAAAGTTCTTAAGGAATTGTTTGATGCAGGTGAAATAGATTCAGATGTTGTTAAAAGCCTTGCAGAGTTTGGTAAAAAAATTGGTGAAGATATAATGACAGGCTTGAAAGATGAAATTGGTGTTGGAGAAGCAGCCTTTGGTAGTTTGACTCAAGGAGATGTTCAAGCACAAATGAAAATTTTAGAAGATGCTGGTCAAACTAATAATGAAATATATCGTGGATTAGTAAAACTACAAGATGCTTTTAAAAGTAATCAGAAAGATTTAATTGACCTCGCACACGAAGAACTTATGGCTAAATTAGCAATTGCTGAAGCTGGTCAAGATTCAAGAACCAATCAAGAAGAATTAATTTACTTACTTCGTAATGGTGTAGATGCAGCAATATTGCAAGCAGAAGGTTTTGAACAAGCTATTAAAACTTCTGCAGGATTAGAAAAGTTTGCAAGAGAATTTGGTATGGCTGTAGAAGGAATACCTGCACTTATAGACATATTATTCCCACCAGCTAAAGACCCTGTACAAGAAGCTTTAATCCAACTTAAAGAAGATGCTGCAGCTTTTAAACAAATGGTTGCAGATGTATTTGCACCAACAAAAGCACAGTTTGAATTAGAGTTTGCTGAAATGGATTTAGCAGATGCTCATCAAGAGCATGCAGATTTACATTCAGAATTAGGTGACCTACACGCAGAAGATGCTCAATTACAACAAGATTTAGTAGATTTACAAACTGCCGAATTACTTACTCATGAAGAAAAATTAGACATTGCTGAAAAGCAATTAGAAATACAAGAGTTACAGAATAAGCATGCTACTGAAGCTGCAATGACTCTTGAAGAAACTGTACAACAACAAGATTTAATTAATGAAGCTTTAGAAATAGAAGATAGACTTCGTAGAGGTTTGTCATTATCTGCTAATGACCAATTACGTAGAGAAAAGCTTCGTAAAGATTTAAGAAGAGTAGAACTAGCTGCTGCTCAAGGTTCTTTAGAGTTTGCTGATTTAGAAGCTGAGGCAATCAGAGAGAACATAGCTTCTTTAGAGAAAAATGCAGTTACAGAAACAGATGCAATTCTTAAACGTAGAAAAGCTGCTGATATTGAAGGTAAAGCTAATTTACGTCGTGAAAAAGAAAAAGAAGAAATTCTTAAGGCACAAAAAGAAATCAATGAAATTAATTTAGAAGCTACTGCTCGTCGTAATGAAGAAATTATTGAAATAGAAAAACGTCGTATACAAATTGAAGAGAGATTAACTGAGATACCTAGAGAAATAAAAGAAGCTCACTATGGGATTCACAAAGCACAACAAGAAGTGGTTAATCGTACTGCAGATATACAAATAGGATTTATGGAAATGCGTTCTGTCGGTGAACTTGAAATGAAACAGCTTGCAGAAGCAATAGGTATGCCTATGGACAAACTTGACGGAATGATGACTTTAATGAATCACTTAAGGGTTGAATCTTCAGATTTTATAAACGGTATAATTGAAAGAGCAATTCCACCTACTACTCCAATTTTGCCGGGTTCCCAATCAGATGCAGCTAGAAGAAACTATTCGTTCTTAGGAGGTGGAGCTGCTAATAAACCATTCTTAAGACACGGTGGTGGTCGTTTCAAGCCGGGTCAAAATTATATCGTTGGAGAATTCGGACCAGAAATGTTGAAAGCATCACCCGGTGGTGGTGGTCAAATTACACCTATGACAGATGGTTCTAGAGGTGAAACTACCAACAATATAACTTTAAATATTACAGGATTACCTACAGACCCAATTGCTGCTAGAAAAATAGCACAAAATATTCAAAGAGAATTAACTAAACTTGAAAGAGAAGGAAGGTCTGGGGTTGTTAGGTAAAATATGAATTATTCACACGCTAACTTTCACGCACAACACATAGCTACTCACGACAACGATTATGTTGATTTGGAAGAAGAATGATTGACAATAAAGATTCAAATATATTAAAAGCTTGTCAATCTGACTTTTCCTGTGGTAATTATTTTTATCATACAAAATATAGGTATTGTGAACAATGTAGAGCAAAGGATTATTGCTAATGGCTAATCAAGTAACAGTAGGTAGAATGAGTTTCACTTCACCTAGAAGTATTAGTATAAGCTCTGTCCAAGATGGTTCAAGAAATTCTGTTGACAGAACAATAAGCATGTCTGGTTCATTCGTTGTTGATTCAATTGATGAAGGTAAATCTTTAAGAGATGAATTAATTTCTATGGGTAACTCTAATTTAACTTTTCCTTTTACTTGGACTGGTGATGAGTTAATTGAGGGTTATTGTAGATTAGGTTCTACTAGTGTAGACAATGCTAAATTAGCAACAGGATTATTTAAATACTCTATTGAGTTGCAAGTTAAAGGTAGAACTTCAGAAATGATATTTGAATCAAATATGACTGGTTCTTTATTAACAAATTCACACAGCATAACTTCAACTACATATGGTGCAATGCATGCTTTACCAGTTAATGCTTTAAACTATTTTCATGCTGAAGCTCCAGTAGATGCAATAAGGGCTTCTAGTGAAGGTAATGTTGCAGTTTATTATGATACTAACTTAAGAAGTAGTGCTGCTCAATGGATTGTAGAGCCAGCAGATTACTACAAAGGTGCAGCAAGAATCAGTATAGACAACACAATTATGACTGGTTACTTAGCAAAAAACCAACCTCAAGGGGTGACACTTTCAAATGGTATAATAAGATTAACCTCTGGCAATCAGTCAAACGAATCAAGATTTACTATAGAGTTTTATGATAACGGAGTCTGGGCTAGTTCCAGAGAGATATCATTTAATACTGGTGCCTCCAAAACAGAATGGAATGTTTGGAAAACAGTACAAATACTTAGAAATGAACCACAGGAATGTGTCGTACGTTTCACTACTTATTCTGACAGTAATGGAGATGGGCGACTTGTAGTAGATGCCACTATTAAACGAGGAGCCCATCACATAGGACTAGTTACTAACCAAGGTCCTACTTCAGATAGAGCTGCAAACTCTAGAATAAATTTGCAAGTGACAAGTAATCACGATACTTTCACAGATGATACTGGGTATATGGTTGAAGATACGGCTGATAGTGATGGACAGAAGTTCATTGTAGGCTCTCCACAAGGATACACAGCAGATGTAGCTGATGGTGAAGACTTAATTTATGTAAGTAACAATCAGTTTAAAACATTTGTTGGTTATGTTTACAATGCAAGTTCTCCTAATACTATTGACACAGCAGATGCAGTAAGAGACCAATACTTGGAAGGAATATACGAAAACGTTAGACTAGTGAGGGCATAATGGCAATTACAGAAAGATTAATGGCACCGGGTAACTTTACTGTAAACTTCAGTCAAGAATTTACACCTACTGCAATAATAGAATCAATAAAAGAATGGGGACATATTGTTGTCACCCCACAAGAAATAGATGTAGACACACTTAACGATAGTGACATACTTAGTTCATCAAGATACACAGGAATAGTTTTAAACAGAACACTTGAAGAAGGTGTTGTAACTGTAGCTGGTCAAGGATTAGAACTCTATCTGGGTGATGGTTCTGGTAAAGGAATGGTCATTGCTGAATCCAATAATATTGGAAAAGTAAGAACATACACAGACGTAACTTTATCAGAAGCATTATTCAACTCTTCAGTTGTAGATGGTAAACCATTTGGAATAATGAGAGATGAAGCTGGAAACTTACAAGCTATACAACAAGGTACAATTAGCGACCCAGCAACTCTTTATACTGGTCAACACTTCGTTGAAACTGCTTTATCTGCATTAAAATTTATATCAGAAATACTCAATACAGAATATAGAGTTAATCCAAATGGAACTATTGACGCTGGTCCTTCATCAAATTTATTCGTAGGAGTAGGAAGTAATGAACCTACTTCAGTAGTTGTTAAAAGTGCTTATGGTGAAGACCCAGAATATGAAGGTGTAACACCAAGTGGTTTAAGAAGTGAGTTCGATGCTACTGATTGGGTTTCTAGAGTTGATTTTACTGGAGAAGTTGGTTATTTCAATATACCTACTGATGTAGCTGGTGAAGCTAATTTATCATCAATACCATATAAAGATTTACACGGAAATGATTTAAAACGTGTTGGTTTAGTACAAGAACCAGAAGCTCCAGAAGAACACTTGAACACTAGAGCACAATCAATGCTAAATGAGCTTGCAAGAGTTAAGAAGATACTTAACCTTGACCTAACTCAGTATGAAGTATCTGGTGATATGAAAGTTGGAGACTTTGTATATGCTTTTGACCCAGATGTAGGTTTTGTTGACACAGACGAAGATGCTGCAGCTGAATCAAGAGATAAATACGAAGTAACTTTTAGAGGTCAAACAATAACACCAGCTAAAGTTCGTGTTACAGGTTTAACTTTCCCAATTATGTCCGGTATGGGTGTTTACTTTAGAGATAAAGATGGAAACTACACAGATTTAACAGAGTATGTACAATTTGAATCTGGTGCTACACAAGTAGAACTAGGAGATGTACTTAGGTCAATAAGAGACGATTTAAGATTTAATGAGTTTTCACTTTCAAGACAAAATGCTGGTGTATTCTCAATCCCAGATTTACCAGCTACACCAACATTACAATCCGGTACATACTTAGACAGTACTGGTGATTCAAAAGGTTTTATTAGAATTACTTTCAATAGACCTCTAAACGAAGATGGTTCACAGATAACAGACGGAAGTCATTACAAAGTTCGTTACAAGAAAACAACTGATAACGAATACTCATATATGAATTTCCCTTATACAAATGCATCAAGTGAATCTTTAATACTTCAAGATTTAACAGTTGGAGTTAGCTACCAAATAGGTGTTGCAACAGTAGACCGTTCTGGATTTAAAAAGATGTCTTCTTATGACGGAAGTGGTGAAGATTTATATACAGATTCAGTTAGTGTAAATGCTAATTTTGCATCTAACGCTGTTATTGAAATAGAGAAAGATGGTCAAGCACCGTCTAAACCTAAACAAGCTCAATCAATAGCTGCTGGTCCATTAAGAGTTCAAGTTACACATTATCTTGGTAAAGATGGTCTTGATGGTGGTGGAAATCCCTTTGGAGACTTTACATTAGAAGGTGACTTAGACCATTTAGATGTACACGCAGTAACACAAAGTGGTAATGTTCAAGATTTTACTGTCGCTGAATCAAATAAAATTGGTGAAGTAAGGGTAACTTCTGGAAACTTATTACAAGCAATACCTGTTGTAGGAACTATGGAGTTAGAAGACTCACAAGATTACTACTTTAGAATAGTAGCCGTTGACAAGTCTGGAAACGCATCAGACCCTTCTGACGGTCAATCAGCTGTAGCTAATTTAATTGAAGAAGCAAACATTGCTGATGCAAACATAACAGAAGCTAAAATCGGAACTGCTGCTATAACAACTGCAAAAATTGCAGACGCAACTATAACAGATGCAAAGATACAAGATTTATCAGCAGATAAAATTACTAGTGGAAGCATTATCGGTGGTGAAATAACTGTTGGTGGAGTAGCTAATACAAGTGGATTTATAAAATCATATAACTACTCAAGTGGTTCTGCTGGTTGGATTATAAATGCTGACGGTAGTGCAGAGTTTGATGCTGCTGTTATCAGAGGAACATTAGATGCATCTCAAATAAATGTAACAAACTTAGATGCTGCAAATATAAGTACTGGAACTTTAAATGTAGACAGACTACCAACTATTACAACTTCAGAAATAAACTTTGACGCAGGAGATATTGGTGGTGCTGATAGTTCAAATATTGTTGCTACTATAAATACTTCATCAGAGGGACTACAAATTAATGCAGCAAAAGTAAATTTAAGTGGGAAGTTAAATGTAACTAATCCTTCTATAACTTCCGGTAATATTGGTGGAATTAGTATTACTGGTTCATATATTGAATCTTCTAATTATGCATCTTCTGGAGGTACTGATGGATTTAGAATAAACTCTGACGGTACAGCAATATTTGAAGATGTTACTGTTAGAGGAAATATCAGTGGAACAATTAATGCAGGTACAACTGCTACTGCACAGCTAACTTTAGGAGCAAATGGTAAAATAAGAACTTCTTCGGGTACTTCATTCATTGAACTCAATTCAACAGATGTAAACACTATTGAATTTAAAAAAAGTGGGGCAACATTCGGAACCATTGATGATGTTGGTGACGGTGTAAGTTCTGGTTTCACTGTTCGTTCCGGTACACAAGAGGCATTAATATTTCAAAGTCCGGGAACTCCGGGAATTGTCTATAGAGGTAATGTACATAATTTTGTTAGTGGTGCAAGTAATAGTTTATCTGGTCAATTACAATTGGGTGGTGACCCCGGTAATGCTTCTGGTCAATTACTTAAAACTAACACAAATAATGTTTATTGGGGTAATGCTTCTTCTGCTGGTGTAAATGCAATTTCTGGTGACGTAAACTTTAACTTTAACTCAAATACTGGTACCGTTATTATGGGTTCAAACCATACACACAGTCAAAACAACTTAGTGTTTACAAATAACAATAGTTTTGTCAATGCTGTAAACCACTCAAACCACAATGTTCATAATCATAACAATACAAACCTAACTAACTTAGGTAATAACAATGTTATTACTACTGGAAATCAAAATACTAATCACAAACACGGTAGCATTGCACATAATGTTAGTTATGGAACTGGAAACTTAGATTCTAACCACATACAGTTTTATCATCCGGGTACTTGGACAGCTAATAATAATGCAACAGCACATCACGGTAATACCTATGCATCTTTTGTACACCAGCATATAAACCCGTTTACTCACGATTCAAGATTATTAAATGTAAATGCAAACACAGTACCGGGTTTGAACGCTGTAGTTAGAATGAACCCAGTAACAGCTAACTTTTCTTCACAATACAAAGAAAGATTACTAGAAGAAGCGTGGGCACTTCCAGAGTTAAATCAAAAAACATATAGGTTAACCCATCAAGACGTAAAGCAGGCACTAGAAGATGACGGTGTAGACACTTCTGATATAGCTATGATTATTGACAATGTTGCTTACGCAAATGATTTAGCACCAGAGTTAGATGACAATATGAAAGGTTTATTTGAAGGAGAAATTGATGCACTATTAATACAGTCAATAAAAGATTTAAATGATAAAATAGCTTTACTAGAAGATAGAATTGCAGAGCTGGAGGCGTAATGACTTATTCATTTTTTGACCCTAATGAAGCTAGTTTAGAATTATACGAAATAAAAATAAAGAATTTAGAAGAACTACACTATATAGAGACTCAAAAAGGATTAGAAGAAAATCACGTCCTTGACCAAATATCTGCAGAATTGGAAAGTATGAAGCAAGCTTACATCGACGCTGGTGGTACATTATGAATGAATTAAATGAAATTTATGATGCTATAAGCGTTTCTACTTTAAAAATACAAAATATGCAAGAATTATTATCAGCTATGGAAGAAGAAGAACAAACAGGTGATAATCTAAATCAAATACAAAATTCTATAACTGCAGAACAAGAAGTCCTTTCTGGTTTAGAAGCCCAAAGGGATGCTTTAGAATGAAGTATTCTTTGGGAGGTAAACAATTTATTGAATTTAAATCTGATGTAAAAGGTATTGAAGATTTTGCACCAGTAAAACCATCTAAATACTACTTGCCAAGGTGGTTTAGAGAAATGGAAGATTTTATACCAACACCACCTAACGAACAAGGACCACCTAATTATTTTGGAAAAATTGGTGATATCGCAAAAAAACATTCTGGTGGGACAGTAAAGAGATGCCCAGCGATTATAGATTTACTTACTGAAGGTTTTATTATTCCTATGTGGTCAGACTTTTTAATACAAAGAAACGATGAATTATTAGAATGGGATAACAAAAACTTTCCTTATGGAATTGAATTTCACGGTAAAGACCAAATAGCTGGTTGGAATTTAAAAAAAACAGACTTTCCAGAAGGAGTTAAATTTACTAATCCTTGGAGAATATATACACCACCGGGTTATTCGGTATTGTTTATGCCACCTATTTACCAATTTGAAAAAAGATTTACAGTATTACCGGGAATAGTAGAAACTGATGCATATCATCATATTAACTTTCCTAGTATCTGGCACACAAAAAAAGACGCTATAATAGAGAGAGGCACACCATTCATCCAAGTGATTCCTTTTAAAAGAGATAACTGGGATTTTGATGTATCACAAATGACACAAACTGACATAGAGAACGATGCGAGGGAAAAGAATGAGCTTATAAGTAAGTTCAAAAATAGTTATAGAAATATCGTAGGACGTTTAAATGGCAGACATAATAAACGAAGGTGATTCCAAATTAGAGGTAGTCGATTCTTCGACTGATGCTTTAGCAAGAATATACGCAGAACTCAACGCTGAAGAGCGATTTGAGATTACTTCTACTGAAATTGTTTTTTACAATCCAAATGACCAGATAGAAACTGGTGATGAAACTGATGATAATCAAGGTGCAGCATCTACATTTAACGGATTACAAACTGCACACAATACTATTCATATACAATCTGGTGATGGAGTATCTGTCCCTCAATCAAATCTTTATATTGATGGTAAATCTATTATTTCTGATAAAACTCTTGCTATTGGTACAACAGGACAAAAAGAATTACATTTTGGTACAAATGGTACACAATGGGTAAAAATTACTGAATCTGGTTATTTAGATTTTAGTAAATTAACAATAACTGGTGACCAAGGAACAGCAGGACAATTAATAAGAAATGCTGGAAATGGAACTATTGAATGGTACACACCAGATAATAGAAATAGTTTTGGTTCAGTAACAGTTGGTGGAAGCTCAATAGATGCTTCTTCTGTTGGAGATAGTTTTGAAATTGTTGCTGGTGATAATATATCTCTTGGAGTTGTTGGTTCTCAATTAACAATTAATGCAACTCAACCTAATGTTTTCTCAACAATTCAAATTTCTGGACAAAATGATGTAGTAGGAGACTCAAACTCTGATACATTAACCTTTGTAGCAGGTTCTGGTATAAGTCTTACTACCGATAGTGCTAATGATACTATCACAATCACAAATACAGGCACTTCTGGTGGAAGTACTGAAGATGTATTTAAAACTATACAAGTATCTGGACAAGCAGATGTTATAGCTGACAGTTCTACTGATTCATTAACTCTTGAAGATGGTGGTGGCATAGAGATAACTACAGATGATGCATCAGATAAAATTACCTTTAGAGAAACTAAATCAAGACTTCTTTCACCTCTAGGTTACTTAAGTTATTTAGATGAAAACGCAAATACTACAGAAGTACCTATGAAAAACTACTTTATAAACACTACAACTTCACTATCAGTCAATGGTGGTGGGTCTCTAGTAGGTATGGCAACACGAGCTTTACGTCTGCTACAATCAGATGGTAGTACTTATAGTTTTATGATTATGCCTGCAACAAGTGATGGGGACTCTCTTGTTTTCTCCTACACTAAAGCAGATGGAAGTACTGTTACTAGAAATATAACAATGGCTGCGTAAGGGAAAAATGGCAGAATATACACCAATTAGAGGCGATTTTAATCAACAAGACGAACTTGTTGGTTTAGCTGAATTCCAAGCATCTGATTTTATAGGAATAGACGATGGTGGTACTGGTGCTACAACAGCTGCTGGTGCTAGAAGTTCTTTAGGTTTAGAAATTGGTACTAATGTTCAAGCTTGGGACGCTCAACTTGACGATATAGCTGGTTTAACGCCTACAGATGCATACTTTATAGTTGGTGATGGTTCTAATTTTGTAACAGAAACTGGTGCTACAGCTAGGTCATCTCTTGGATTAGGTGTATCAGATACTGTACAATTTGGTACTTTACAAGTAACAAACATTACAATTGACTCCGTAACTTTAAACGAGGTTGTAACTGAATCAGAGGGAATAGGAAACTCAGATAATGACACTTCTGTTCCAACTTCTGCTGCAGTTATAGACTATGTTGCAGCTCAAATTACATTAGAAGACTTAGATGTTGCTGGTGACACAGGAACTGGTTCGATTGACTTAGATTCTCAATCACTTACTATTGCAGGTACTACAAACGAAATAGCCACCAGTGCTAGTGGTCAAACCGTAACTATAAGCCTTCCAGATGATGTAACTATTGGTAATGATTTGGTTGTTACTGGAGACTTAACAGTTCAAGGTACACAAACTATATTCAACACTGAAACTTTAGAAATTGAAGATAATGAAATAGTCTTAAATTCTAATGTAACTGGTGCTCCATCTACTGATGGTGGTATAAAAATAAACAGAGGAACAAGTGCAGATGTAACACTTCTCTGGGATGAAACTAATGATTATTGGACCGTAGGTACAGAAACATTTGTAGCAGGTAACTTTGCTGGTGCTATTGATGCTACTGCAGTTCTTGCTGATGGTGTAACTGCAACAACTCAATCAGCTGGTGATAATTCAACTAAAGTAGCAACAACTGAATATGTTGATTCTGCTGTAGACTTAGAAAACGAATTATCAGAAATGAACGATGTCACTCTGACATCTTTGGCAAGTGGAGAATTCTTAAAATACAATGGTGTTGCTTGGGTAAATGATGCCATAGACTTAGGAACAGATACAACTGGTAACTATGTAGAAGATATTACTGCTGGAGATGGTCTTGCAACTACAGGCACTGCCTCTGAAGGTCAAACACCAACTCTTTCTGTAAATGTAGATGATAGCTCTATAGAAATAGACACCG
>Ga0213858_10000093_pt1 | contig 37889 bp, 39 predicted proteins | sample PICome_FD_160122 | JGI IMG/M metagenome (GOLD analysis project Ga0213858, IMG submission 160122) | Coastal seawater microbial communities near Pivers Island, North Carolina, United States - PICO245 | ecosystem: Environmental > Aquatic > Marine > Coastal | place: USA: North Carolina | collected... | reverse complement strand
ACGATGGAGTTGGTTTCCAAGGTGATCAAGGTTTCCAAGGTGATCAAGGTTTCCAAGGTGATCAAGGTTTCCAAGGTGATCAAGGTTTCCAAGGTGAAGCTGGTCAAGCAGCTGATCAAGGTTTCCAAGGTGATACAGGTGCTCAAGGTTTCCAAGGAGCTCAAGGTGACGATGGAGTTGGTTTCCAAGGTGATCAAGGTTTCCAAGGTGATCAAGGTTTCCAAGGTGATCAAGGTTTCCAAGGTGATACCGGTTTCCAAGGTGATCAAGGTTTCCAAGGTGATACCGGTTTCCAAGGTGATACCGGTTTCCAAGGTGATACCGGTGCACAAGGTTTCCAGGGTGTAGACGGAGCACAAGGAGATACAGGAGAATTCGACTGGATAGGATTAGCTCTTAATGGAGCTAATTTTGATAGCACTAATTTATTATATGGTCAAACCAGCTTTGATTTTGTTGATGGAGACGTCTTTAGAATTGAAAACCATAGCGCGCCAGGCTACGTTGATGGACTTTACGTAGTTGTAAATAATTTTACATTGTCCCCAACTGGGAGCAACACAAGTCCTACAGGATGGTATCCTGCGTTAGGTAGCGCCTTAAGTAATGGTGACGTAGCTCTTTTCGTAGAAGACGGAGACTCGGGTGCTCAAGGTTTCCAAGGTGAAATAGGAGCGCAGGGTGATCCTGGCACTGGCGGTGGCGGCACCGGGGTTTATGTAATTAAATTAGAATACTCTAATAGTTTAATACAATCTGTTTTAGCTGCGCAAGATCCAAGCGGCAATGATTTAACAACTGATCCAAGTTGGACATTTACAATAGATTCTAATCAAATAAATCTAGGAGTTAATCACCCGGTAAATAAATTAGGTAATAACTTTGAAGGGCATACCGAGATTCAGTCAGGTAGATATTTAACTAAAGCTATATCGGGTCAAACTCAGGGTATAAATTCGGTAGTTCAGCTTTCAACTAAAGACTACATAGAATTTAACTCTTTAAACAATCAGATGGGTGTTACTAGCGGCACTTCTGTGGTATATCTAACATTTACGTTTGCCGATAATGACTTCTTTGCAATATAATAAAAATTAAGATAATCTAAAAATGGCTCAAATACCAGAAATACCAATAGTTTTAGCAGCTGATTTAGTAGCTATAACAAATACTGAATATTACGTTAATCCTAATAATGCAATATTAGGTACAGGCTCAACTGGCTATTATTACAATATAGATATAACTTCTCCAGGTGCAACCTCTAATTTAGATGAAACCGGTACTAATTCTACATATGAATATAATTTTAATAACTTAGAAATAGGTATGTGGATAGCCGATCAAAACGGTCGAGCTTGGCAAATAGTAGAAGTTACTATTAATTCAAGTATTTCTGCTAATATTAAAATTAAAGATGTAAATTTATTTAACGCAGCTTCTAATCCCATATTTGATACTATTACGGGTAATACGCCTACTTCTACTGAAACACATTTTATATTTAATCTATCAGAAGAGGGATTACCGTTAATAACATCTTTTTGGTTAGCCCAGTCTGCTTATACGTCGTCTATATCCGATTATTGGCTAAATGATTTAAATAATAGATTCCAATATAGAAATCTACTTAAGTCTCACTATAATAACTCAGATTCTCCTAATCCAACTTATGCATCTTATCAAGTTGGTCAAATGGTTTACTTAGACTCAAACGGAGTCTTTAAAGTCTTAGATGCTTCTAACGCAGCTCAAGTTAAAAAGAGATTTGGTGTTATTACATCGGTCAATGAACCAGAAGATGGTGATCTAGGAGTTAGACCATGGGGTAAGATAGTTGGAGACTTAGATTTATCATCATTTACAATAGGTGACGCTCTTTACTATGATAATACAGATCCAACCAACGACGGCTCATATCTAACTGCAACTGAGCCAGCTTCTAGTGCTATTCCGATGTATATTAAGATTAGTGATACTACTGGTATGTACATCACTGACATGGTCGGTGGAGGTGGAGACCAGATTTATATTTCTCAAGTTCCTGATGGAACTCCTACTCCCGAAGATGTAGGCGGTATTGATCAAGGCACTTTACCTGAAAATATAGGAGATGGAACGTATACGTTGTCTGAAGTAATCGACCAACTTTTATGGCCAGCTATTTGCCCAACTCCTCCAAGCGGCCAACCTAACGTTTCACTTTCTGATAACGTAGGTCCCCTTGAACTTATAGGTGATACTATTAATATTAGTTTTACTACTGGGGCTACATTAGGACAATTCTCAAACTCGACTACTTATGCCGGGGACGTTACAGGTGCTACTCTAACGGGAGCAGGTTCAACTAATGAAACACTAATAACTACTCCGCCCACTGGTATTGCTGATTACACACTGAATAACTATGTGGTTGCTTCAGGAGTTCAATCTTGGACTTTAAGCGGTACTTTTGATCAAGGTCCTATACCTAATGATAATTTAGGTAATCCGTGTCCTGATATTCAATATCTGGGGGGATCTGATTCAGCTTCTGTCAATCTAGAAGGTGTATACCCTGCCTTTAGAGGAACTAGTGCTTCTTATTCTGCTGGAGCTGTTGCTTCAACTTGGGATTCTACTAGCATTACGGATTTAATAGCTACTGGTAACTGGGAAACTTTGATAGATCTTCCTCAAAATCCAAATGGCAATTCTAACTTGATAAGTACAGTTAACGATAACTTATCAGACGGTTCTGGTTATTTCTCATTTGCATCAGGTTCAACTCAAAGTGAAGGTTTTCCAGTACAACAAGCTTATACAGAGGGCACAGGGGCAACTCCGCCTAGACATAGATTTGCAGTACCTAATAACATAACTGTTGATTCAATATATGGTTATAATAGCTTTAGCGATTCATGGTATTTAGTATCTTCTTGGTCACAATATAGCGTAACGCTAACCATAAACGGATCTACTGTAAATTATACAATCTATGAAAGAGCGGGTACTGACGCAGGACCAACTAAGTTTAGAGTAACATTTAGCTGATAAAAATTAATTAAAAAATCATGGCTCGTACAACAGGACTAAATAACGCATCTTACAATTTTGAAGTAGCATTTGGCGCTCCATTTGACGCTAGAATGCTATGCCCAACTAAAGCCGATCTTTATGGCGGTGATGGCACCACTATGCCAAACCCATATGTTGGTATGTTGGCTTCAGTAACTAACGACCCAACAGAATCTAATAATGGTGTTTACATACTTGTAGATTTATCAGGAGGAAATGTAGAATCAGCTTGGAAAAGAATAGATGGTAAGTTACAAAATTTTGAAGTAACTACTAACGATTTAGGTCAATCAGTTTTAAGAATAACCGAAATAAACGGATCTTCTTCTGATGATAATGTTTTTGATGTACTTATATCAGACATAGCAGCAGATGGAGCACAAGGTTTCCAAGGTGATGCTGGAGCTCAAGGTTTCCAAGGAGCTGACGGTGTTGGTGCTCAAGGTTTCCAAGGAGCTGAAGGAGTTGGTGCTCAAGGTTTCCAAGGTGATACCGGACCACAGGGTAATGATGGCCAAGGTGTTCAAGGTTTCCAAGGTGAAAGAGGTTTCCAAGGTGATACGGGTGCTCAAGGTTTCCAAGGAGCTGACGGCGTTGGTGCTCAAGGTTTCCAAGGTGATACAGGAACGGGAGCTCAAGGTTTCCAAGGTGATACCGGACCACAGGGTAATGATGGCCAAGGTGTTCAAGGCTTCCAAGGTGAAAGAGGTTTCCAAGGCGAAACTGGACCACAGGGCTTCCAAGGTGATACGGGTGCTCAAGGAGATTTAGGTGCTCAAGGTTTCCAAGGTGATACGGGTGCTCAAGGAGATTTAGGTGCTCAAGGTTTCCAAGGTGATACAGGAACTGGTGCACAAGGCTTCCAAGGCGATACAGGAACGGGAGCTCAAGGTTTCCAAGGTGATACTGGAGCACAAGGTTTCCAAGGTGATACAGGAACTGGTGCACAAGGCTTCCAAGGCGATACAGGAACGGGAGCTCAAGGTTTCCAAGGCGATACAGGAGCTCAAGGTTTCCAAGGAACTGATGGTACATCTGGTAACCAAATCTATAACTCAGCATATGATAATGTAGCAGGACTAACTACAGTCTATGACGTTGGCGGAGTTTCAGCAGGAACGGCGGTGACTGATTTGGATAATGATTCTAACACAATTTCTCATATACTAGATCTTATATTCTTCCCATCTGTTTGTCCAACAACATCTAACCCTTCAGTTGGATTAAGTGATAATGTTTCAAATCTTCAAGTTATAGGAGATTCTATAAATATTTCATTTACTACTACTGCCGATGGAGGACAAATAACAAATCAAGACGGAACTAACCAGGGAGTTTATGCTGGAGATTTATCAACGTCCACAATATCTGGTCCTGGAATAACAGGATCCGAGTCATTAGTAGTAACATCACCATATGGTATAGCCGATTATTCTTTATCTAGCTATTCCGTACAGGCTGGTTCTCAAACATGGACTTTAACCGGTAATTTTACACAAGGTCCTATGCCACTTAATACAAACGGAGGAGATTGTACATCTATACAATATGCGGGTGGAAGTGATACAGATACTACTTCATTCGAAGGTGTTTACCCTGTCTTTAGAGGAACTAGCCAATCATACACTGCTGGCCAAGCTGATTCAGTATGGACTAGTAATAATGGCAGCATAACTGACTTGACTGCAACTGGCGCATGGGAAGCTATAGCAGACCTTACTCAATCTAATCCTACTTCTAGCTTGATAACAACAGTTAACAATAACCTAGATAGTAACGGTTTATTTTCGTTCACGACATCTTCTACGCAAAGCGAAGGCTTTCCAGTAGAACAAACATTTAGTGAAGGTACTGCCGGCTCTCCACCTAGACACAGGTTTGCTATTCCTTCGGCTTATATAACAGCTGGTGATATATATGGATTTGCTCCTGGAGCTGGAGGCGGTAGCTGGTTTGTAATTTCTCAATGGAATACATATAGCGTAACATTAACCATAAATGGATCTGCCGTAGCTTATACAATCTATGAAAGATCAGGTACTGACGCAGGACCAACTAAGTTTAGAATAACATTTAGCTAATAAAAATTAATTAAAAATCATGGCTCGTTCAACAGGACTAAATAACGCATCTTATAATTTTGAAGTACAATATGGTAGTTCATTTGACGCTAGGATGCGTTGCGAAAAGAAAGAAGATTTATGGGGTGCTGATGGTGTAAGTATGCCAAACCCATATACTGGTATGATTGCTGCAGTATATGATGCTAACGACCCCGCTGATAACGGTTTTTATATACTAGTAGATTTATCAGGTGGTCTTCAAGAATCATCTTGGAAAAAGATAGACGGTAAAATAACTAATTTTGAAGTTACAACCGGAGAAGCTGGAGGAGCATATGCTGGTCAATCAGTTATTAGAATTACTGAAAGCAATGGAGGCGCCCCTGATGATATTTGGGAAGTTCCTGTGTCAGATATAGCTGCTGAAGGAGCTCAGGGTTTCCAAGGTGAAGTAGGTGCTCAAGGTTTCCAAGGTGAAGTAGGTGCTCAAGGTAACGATGGGTTTGGAGCTCAAGGTTTCCAAGGCGCACCTGGTGCAGATGGAGCTGGATCTTGTTTTACTTGGGATTTTGAAGGAGTTTATGATCAGACTGGTATGGCTACTAACGCTTTTTCTGTAAGAGCTAATAATGCCAATTTACAATTAGCTACCGAGCTTTATATTCATAGTAGATCTAAAGAGGGTAATGGTTGGAGAGATTACTTCGATAAGTTATCTAAGATGTGTGCTACTATGACAGTTCAAGTTAAATCATCTCCTAATCAATATGTAATATTTGATTTAGAGCCCGGTACAGCGACTGTTGTTGGAACAACTGACGATAATTCATATTTAGTTTTTCCAGTAGAAGACCAATGGAATGAAAACCTTGTAGATGAAAATACTCCTGGCGATACCTTTAATATAGTTTCAGCTGATGAAAAAGTAGAGGTTTGTGTTACTTTTGATTTATTTAGATGCGAAATGACTCAAGGTCCTGGCGGTGACGGAGTAGATACTATATGTGATGATTTATATCAATATGTAGAATTAACACAGGCTTCAGAACTGGACGCTACTGTACCCGTTATACCTGGTTCAGGGCTTATAACTGGTCAAGGTCAGTTTTCATTTACTGAGGCTAATACGCTTTCTACACCTGGTATTACAAACGCAGTTACAGTTGGAGGCAATTTCTTTATTATGCTTACTGAAAGTGAGCTTAATGGAGGAGTAGGTATTCAACAAACAGAAGTAGGTGAAAATTACACACTTACATTTACTGAAGTTTTACCCAATGGAACTATAGTTCCTAATAGCTTCTTTGAAGGTACTGTCGTTGGGGTTAACGACCCATATAGTGGTAGCGAGGCTTATTTAGTTAGCTTAAATATAACTGCGTCTACGTTCTCAGGTGGCATTTCTAATGGTACCTTATTTTGCTTAGAAACTGGAATTGTAGTAAATCCAGATCCTGAAAACACATGTGCAGGCGGCTTACTACCAGAGGGTGTATTTATAAATCCATTTGATATATCAAATCCTTTAAATTCGGCTACTCTTTCAACTGAAGAGTGTCCAAATCCTATAGGTTTTGCTATAGATGATAATGATGTATCAGCAGGAACACCAAACGGAAGTGTGTTTGATATTTCATTTACTTTCTTTGATGGTAATTTCTCTGCCTTACAAACTCAATTAAATAATACTATTGGAGCTTTAGGAGGTTCTGTACCACAATTCTTTACATTAACTACTCAAGTTGACGGTAATCCAGGGGGATCTGTGACAGGTGATTTTATTACCTTCCAAGTATTAGCGGGTCAACAACAAACGGGCTTAAGTGCTGGTACAAATTGCTATGATATTACTAGATACTACTTAACCGTAACTATAACTGATTTAACCTCAGAAGTGTCAGGCGTAGATATTATAAGAGCTGCTGTAGATTGTTGTATAGAATTTGCAGACGGAGAAGGTGATCCAGGTGGTATAAGATGTTTTGACTTATATCAGTACTCTGAAACTAAAACAGCTACAGCTACTACTGCTCCTACTGTATTCTCTGATGTTGTTGCAGCTGTAATAGATGGCCAATCCGATAATTATGGTGAAGGTCAATTTACATTCTTAACTTACGTTGCCGGTGTTGGTAATTCTACGCCTGTTGGTGCAGATTTCTTAGTAGAGGGTGATGGCATACAAATTAAGATAGCACATGAAAACTACGCAGGCGTACTTAGTGCAGGTCCTGGCTCTATAGAACCAGGTACCACTATTACATTTAATGAATATTTACCAGCAACACTTGAATTTACAGGAGCTAGCTTTACAATTGAAGTAGTGAACGCTATTGCGAGTACTGTTGGAGCACAAACAAACTTTACTATATACAATGCACATGTTGTAAACGTTACATCTACCAATTCTTCTAATGATTGGAGTAACTTATCAGGTGGAGGTGTAGCAGATGATACTTTCTTCTGCTTAAACATTACTTCTCCTGGTAATCCTATAACAGATGATTACACGTGTGCACAGTTATTAGGGCCTAGTGGATATGCTCTCAATACTAATATACAATCTTCACCAGCTAACGTACCCGGTGTATTATCAGGTGTTGGTGAATGTTCTCCTCCTGTTAAGTGGATTTTATCTGCAACAGAAATACAAAACGGAGGACAAGTTAGTTTAGGTATAACTTCTGATCCAACTATTAACTCAACCTTAGATTATGTCTTAAATAATATAGACTATAGTTTCTACAATTTCTTACAATTTGATGATTTAGATAATCCAGGAACTTATGTTAGAGTAAAATTAGGTGCTACGCAGTCTATTGTAGATAATTTAAGCGCCGGCGCATCATGTAGCGGTATTACAAAATATAGCTTCCAATCTACAGTTGTAGATTATGTTGCAACCGGCACTACACTTGTAAACGCAATAAAAGACGATAAGTGGTGCATAAGTTTAGATGTAGTTAATCCAGCTGCAATGGAGCCTGCTTACGAAGGTAATGTAGAAGGTGTATCTGGATCTCCTAGCGGAACAAATGGAGGATCTACAATTGTAGATAAATCTGGAGTTAGAGGCGCTGGAGCTATTGATGTTGATTTGGCCAATACTGACGTTTTTGGAAAAGCGTTTAAGCAAATTTTCCAGGGCGCGCAAGTAGAAGCGGTTGTAAAAATTAGTAATAATAAGTATCCTAATGATTACGCGTTATTTAAAGTAAGCGGCAAAACTGTTACGTCTCAAACCCTGAGTATTTTAGAATTAGATGCTCCTTTCTATTCAACTTCTAACTGGGCAGTTCCTACTGTTGGAGATTCTTATACATTACAAATGACAAATACTACATCTGGTCCGCAAGGCGCTCAAGGTTTCCAAGGTGACACGGGTGCTCAAGGAGATTTAGGCGCTCAAGGTTTCCAAGGTGACACGGGTGCACAAGGAGCTCAAGGTTTCCAGGGTGACACAGGTGCTCAAGGTTTCCAGGGTGACACAGGTGACACAGGTGCTCAAGGTTTCCAAGGTGATACAGGAACAGGTGCTCAAGGTTTCCAAGGTGATACAGGTGCGCAAGGTGTTGCCGGAGATGACGGTACTCACCCAACTTCACCTTTTGGTGGCGTGGTTTACATTGATAAAGATACTACTGATTTAGCTGCCGACGCAAATCTAACATTTGAACCAGGCGCGTATGTACAAAGCACTAGTTCTGGTAGACTATATGTTGGCAATTCAATTGGCGTTGGTGAACTTGCACCAGATCAGTTGATTCACGTTAGTGGTTCTAGTAACCCACAAATTGTTATAGAAGAAAATTCTACTAGATTCTTAAGACTTGGTATAACAAGTAATTCTTTCCCATTCATTGGATTTGATGATTCAGATACCTTGTATTTTGGTCAATTTGCTACCACGACTGATACTAGTATAGCTGCAAAGGCTTATATTAATTCATCAGGAGATGTCCATGCAAATGGAGATTTAGAAGCTGACGGTAACTTACAGGTTGATGGTCTAACAAGATTGGGTCACACTGATGTTGATAATGAGCGTATTTCTGTTAAGCAATCTAGAACAGCAGGTCATATCGCTAGAATCCAAAACACTAATACTACTACAGATGCTCACGCGCTTCTTCTAAGAATAGACGTGGCTACGCCTAGCGGTACTAACAAGTGGATTAGCTTCCAAAGATCTGGTGGTAACCAAGTCGGTGCAATTTATGGAAATAATACTACTAACACGGTTATATTTGATGGAGATGCAACAGGTACTACGTCTGATACTAGACTTAAGACTAACGTCGCTAACTGGACGATAGATGCTACGTCAGTTGTAAATCAAATAGACGTAATTACCTACAAGTTGACCACTGACTCTACAAACTCAGATAGAATTGGTTTCAGCGCTCAACAGCTACAAACTCTATTCCCAGCCGCAGTCACTGATTTCGCTGAGCAAAACCAAGGTTTAACTGAAGCTGATGCTGATTACAAGTACATGAAGGTCAATCCTGGTAACTTGACTCCGCTTCTAGTCAAAGCAATTCAAGAGCTAGAAGCTAGAATTCAAACTCTAGAAGGAGGAGCTTAAGCTTATAAATATATGATTTAAAAGAGGGGACTTCGGTCCCCTTTTTTATGAAACTAACCCCAGGTCACCTATATAAGATATGTAACTGAGTACGGGATGTGGCACAGTTGGTTAGCGCGCCTGCTTTGGGAGCAGGAGGTCGCAGGTTCGAGTCCTGCTATCCCGACGATCTTTGAAAGAATGCCCGGATGGTGGAATTGGTAGACACGACAGACTTAAAATCTGTTTCGCCGAACGGTGAGTGAGGGTTCGAGCCCCTCTCCGGGTACCAAAACTTAATACACAACACAATGTCTGATTTTATGAATCGTTATTTTTCAATTACATTTCTATTTGTAGTAGCTGCAGCTTTCGTCGCTTGTAACTATGAAGGTCAAGCTCCTGTCGAGCCAGCAACTGAGGTAGAAGAACTTCTCCAAGCTGGAGACTCTACAATCAACCTTCCTTTCGAATTGGATTCCATCAAGACTGTTAGTCAACTTCTTGATTCCTTGGAAGCAGTCCAGGTAGACTAATCTTATTTGCGCTCTTAGCTCAGTTGGTTAGAGCAGTGGACTCATAATCCATTGGTCGTAGGTTCAAGTCCTACAGGGCGCACGCCGCCTGAAGACTGCAAAGCCCAGATCCTCTTAATTGAGGACTGGGCTTTTCTTAGATATATACTATATGGATAGGGAATGGGTAGCAGGTTTAGTGATATCGTCTCTTATAGTTGCAGTCTTCTTTGTTTCTTGCGACAAGCATACATTTACCCCAAGCGCTTGTGTTTATTGTGAAGCTTATCGTAGTTTAGATTCAAGCGAGTACGTTTTTGTTCACGACGATTCTTATTGCTCTGAAGACTATCAACTACTAGAAAACTTTTATAAAGCGTATGTAAATACGTTTGACACTACCGAAGCTAATTCTACTAACAGTCGATTTTGCGTTCTTTGCGAATCTGACAATAATTTAATATCTTATAACGATTGTGATGAGTGATTACGAAAGAGGACAGAAGGACCTTATAAGCTACATTAAGGCTCATATTATTCATATAACACAAACGTCTAAGGGAGAAGATCTCATCTTAGACGTTGCGAATTTGCTTAGAAATCTTAAGCCTTTAAAGGATACTAAAGATCAAGAGTAAATTTTAACACTTTTTAACATTTCAGATTTTCAGGTTGACCAGAATTTCGTATATTAGCTATGTAACGTTAATCATCAGTCAACAACATGAAAACACCGACTACAAAAATCAGCTTTGAGAGCAACGGCCTCAAGTTTACTAACATCACAGTTAGTGCCAATCGTAACACAGGCGAACCTTCTTACCGCACCATGCGAGGTGTCGGTCAGGTCATCAAACAGTTTATGAAGAATCGATTCCCTGGAGTGCCTTACCAGCTCTCTACCAAGAGCTACAGCATGGGCGACTCGGTCACGGTGTACATCAACCCGTTCAAGGTCGACGAAGCCACGGTCGATCGAATCTCAAACACCCTGCAAGCTCAGTTCGAGTACGGTAGGTTCAACTCGATGGACGACATCTACGAGTACAAGAACGACAACAGCTTCATCAAAGATCCTAAGTCTGGTATCGAGTTCTCGACCAAGTACCTGCACGTTCAGCGCAGTCCTAAGTTCGATACGCCTGAGTACTACGCCTACGAAGCTCAGAAAGCAGCAACCGAAAACGAAATCCTCGCTTAATCATGAACAACGTTCAACTCGACTTCCACTCTGACGCCGGCCACGGTTGGCTCAAGGTTACCACTTACCAACTCGCTGAGCTCGGTATCTACAATCAAGTGTCTCACTACTCTTACATTAACGTAGCTTACTCTAACGACGATGAAAGCTATGATGTTTACCTTGAAGAAGACTGCGACGCTCCTCTTTTCTTGAATGCTCTTAAAGATCAAGGCATTGAATTTACTATCAACTACATCGATGACGGCGACAACTCCTTTATTCGCCGCAAGCATCGCTTCCCAAGTCAAAAAGTAGAAACTGTTTAATCTAATACAATGGATAATTTCAATCAACTCTGTGTCTGGCCAGGGACTCTCATGCCAGAAGGAAATCAAGAAGACGCAATTAAAGAATTCGAAGAGTTCTTTATGGAGAAGCTCGGCGTCACTATCAAGTTTGCCGATCAGTGCAAAACATTGCCAGGTATGGGCGGTGAAGGCGGCCGAAACGATGTCTTCTTCTATATCGCCGACGAAGATGCCATGAAGTTTGCGATTCCTCGACTGCAACTTGGAATTCGCTGGTGGGAAGATGTTCTCGGTAACGGTCACGGTAAGATCTACCCTCAAGAAATTTTGAATAAGTACCCTAAAACCTGGTAAGTCATGACCGATATTAACAAGTTGCATGAAACATTGAACGCTCGAGCGCGTAAGATTCTAGAAATTGAGCGACACTTCAAATCCAATAAAATTCCTATTGATCTCACATACCTTGACTCAGTAGACGATAAGACGCTTGATGGAATCTACGAAATGATTAAACGTGCAGAAGGCTAAGTTAGAGATACCAGAACAAAGTTATGGTGATATGGTTAGCAAGTTAGAGCTAATCATATCACTTTGTGATAGGGAGCTTCTGAGACATCCTGTGAGTAAAGCCGAAACAAATGTTAAGGATTTGTTAGATTCGGCTACCTTCCAGTTATGTCAAGCAAAAAAATTTATCGAAGAAAATCATCTAGAGACGTCTTGACTTAGATAAATAGTGTATGGGCATATAGTCCATTACACATCTAAGATGAGACGTTATCTTAACTTAATTATTGGGACGCTAGTGGTTTTTCTACTGGCGTCGTTCGCGTTTAAGCAACAGGATGTTGCTACATTGGGGAGTGAAAGTACTGTTAATTTAACAGGTAGTATTGCAGATCAGTCCGACGTACCACAGTGTGGGACTGATGAAATTATAAGTAGAAACCCGTTTCTACAACAACAATATACAGAAAGGATGGCTTGTGCGCCTGAAGTCGATTTAGACACAGCTCAAGTTATAACGATTCCTGTAGTTATGCATATTCTTCACGTTGGAGAACCAATAGGTGAAGGAACAAATATATCTGACGAACAAGCTGAAAGTTGCATCAGAAACCTAAACGAAAGATTTAGAGGTGATGTTGCGGCTTTAGCTGAGTACTTAGATGACGGAGATCCAGCATATGATGAGGATGAACTAGCATTAGTAATCGATTCAAAGATCGAATTTTGTTTAGCCGCAAGAGATCCAGATAATTTACCTACTACTGGTATCATTAGACATGATTGTAGTGACCTTAGCTATACCAATAACTTTGGTGGTCAAACTTCTACAGCTTACTATGCTGAGAGGGGTATATCAAATGGTAGCCAATGGGATATTCCATTACAGGGTATTCCAGACGCTATCATTAAGAACATGTTCCATTGGCCAGTAGATAAGTACTTTAACTTCTATGTTGTTTCTGAAATCAACGGTAACAATGGAGGAGGTGGAATACAAGGTTATTCTTATGTTGGATCTACCGGTAACGGAGCTAATGGATATTCACAAGGCCCAGTTTGTCTATACAACATAACTGGAGATGTTGGTACTCTTAAGAATGGTAGAAGATTAAATGCAACATGGGCGCACGAAGTTGGTCACGCATTCAATTTGTACCATACATTTAGCGGTAGCTGTAACCCTGAAACAAACTCATGTACTCAAGGAGACCAGATTCCCGACACGCCTCCAACTTCAACTAATACTTCTTGTAATTTTCCGAGTTGTCCAGATGCAATGATAGAAAACTATATGGATTATACTCCAGAAGTATGTCGAGTCGCGTTTACTCAAAATCAAATTGAAAGGATGAGAGACGAACTATGGAACGGATACGATTATCTAGTCTATAACAACGTATCTTGTCAATCACCTAATGATAACGATTTGGCAATTACAAACGTAACTTTACCATCTTCATGGTGTCAACCTACTTTAGATTTCGGTATCACAGTTGTTAATCTAGGAGGGTTTGAAGCTTCAGGAGCAACTTTAACTATTAACGGAGAGTCAATAATGTCTCTTCCAACTATTCCTGCTTCTGAATCTTTCTCAGTTCAAATCTCAGACTATGAAATCGGATCAGGTGATATTGAAATTAACGTAAGTTGGGATTCTGACGATTACCAAGAAAATAATAGCTATTACACATTTGTAGAACCAAATGCTGGCGTTTATAGCCAAGTTCTAATAAGTCCAGATGTTTGGTCTAACGAACTTGATTGGGAAGTAACTGATGAATTTGGAGAAGTTGTTATGGAAGGAGGTGATTATCCTGTCTTCTCTCAAGATTTAACATTTGAAGAAGTCGCTTGTTTACCGGAAGGCTGCTACACATTTACAATCACAGATAGTGCAGGTGACGGCATGTGTCAGTGGGATTTTGATGACGACGGTATATGTGATGGCTCGTCTGATGCATTTATCAATATTGTAGTAAATGGTAATTTAGTCTTTGAGCTTTCTGATCCGGCTGAAATAGACTTTGGTTCGGAATTAACTACAACATTTTGTGTGACCAATTGTCCATTTATAGAATGTCAAGGTGACTTTAACAATGACGGTATCATTAACCTAATTGACTTACTAGATTTATTGCCTAATGTTGTTGGTCAAGTTGATGATTGTAGCGAATACGATTTTGACGGAAATTTCGAAATCGACGTACAAGATGTAATTATTTTCATAACCAAGTATGGTATGGATTGTTTTACTGGTCAGATCATGTTAGATGGAGGACCACCAGATTGGATCTATGATTGGATAGCTTCAAACGGTACATCAGGTATCGGAGATCTAGAAAGTCAGTCCAACGACTTCGAAGTTGTTGAATCTTTTGTCTACGACCTTAACGGAAGAATGATAAATAAAACAGAAGAAGAACTTTCTACAGGAGCATATCTAATAGTGAGGTATGGTAGAAACGGTGAGTATCGAACAGAAAAAATATTCATCAACAGATGACAACAATTTTAAGAAATTTATTTCTTGCCTTAATGGTTACATTGCCTCTTCTTGTGAAGGGGCAATGTGACGTTTTTATAGTTCCAGGATCAGTTGAAGTCCTAGAAACTGATGATGCAGTTATGTTTACATTTGATGTAACTAACAATTCCGATTCTGAATGGATGGGAGATGATATTCTTATGTATTGGTCTTTAAATTCAGGAGCAAATATTATGAATATAGAATATGGAGATGGAAGTGATCTGGATCATCCTCCCCCATTAGCTCCTGGTCAAACTACTACTTTTAGTACGCCCTGGATGGCTATTCCTAATTTACCAGATTGGTATCCTGAAAATCCATCTAATGATAATCCATGGTTAGAATCTATGGATTGGCCATTTTATACGTTATCTTTCCCATTTAATGGATCTTGGTCTCCTATTAATTTAAGACTTGCTTCTTGCGGATTAGGCGATGGTGCATGGGTTTACGACGATACTGGAGAACTTTATTATGGTCCTCAAAACAACAGTGTTTGTCAAGACTTAGACGATAACGCTTATTGTGATTGTGATATTACAGTAACTGGATACGATCAAGACAATTTTACAGTTTCAGTAGAAATTAATAGTTCATACAACTGTGGTTGTAATTCATATACTGATGATAATTTTATGGATTGTTACAACTCCAATACATATAGTCCAGAGGAAAACACATATATTGACCACTTAGTTTTTGGTTTGAATGTACAGACCTTAGATGAAGATTGGTTAAATTGCTTAAATAATAGTTATCATGAAGGTTGGGTTTTTGGAAGTTTAAGCTTTCCCTTTAATCCTTTGGAATCTGGGGATATGGTTAGTGAACAAATACAAGTCTTTAACGATTGTTGGCAAACAATGCAAGACTTAGCTCCTAACTCTTTATGTTTACAAATGGTTGTTTGGCAAATTAATTTCTCTGCTACGGCTTATGCCTATTTAGACTATGACGGAACTCCGGGTTGGGCTGCTACATGTGGAGTTTGTAATTTTGATACACAGGCTTATCCAGATATTGATATATCGGATAACTTAGTAGTTTGGTGTTTTGATGAAGATCCACCAATTCCAGATATTCCGGGTTGCATGGATCCAACTGCAAATAACTATAATTCTGAAGCTAACGTAGATGACGAATCATGCACATATGACATTTTAGGTTGTACCGACCCAGTTGCGTGTAACTATAATTCTGAAGCTAATATCTTTGATGACTCATGTATTTATTGTGGACCGGATTGTATTTGGGAGAATCCTAACATTTGCGAAGGGTGTACAGATCCTGATGCTTTAAACTACAGTGAGACGGCAATATATGATGATGGTTCATGTGAGTATCCTAACTTATACACTGATGCTAAGCCAATATTCTATGATTATGGCCCAACTTGTGAAGATGATGAGCCGTTCATATCTACGTATACTCAAATTCAAAACATAGGTACTGATACCATCTTTTCATATTGCATTAGTATACCAGAAATAAACTATGACGAATGTTTCGACTCTACTTTATCAGGTAATGGTAACCTTTGGATTGAGCCAGGTGGAGGTCAAATAATTTACTTTCCACCAATACCAATTGATATGGAGTTTATTACGTTCTCAGTTTATAATGTAAATGATGAACCAGAAGATTTGATTTGGAACAATTCATTCCAAGTAGACTTTACGCATGGAGAAACACCAATAGAGTGCTATGCTCTTGAGCTTTATGATTATGACGCTGAAGTTTTTTGTGATGAAAGCGGATCTTACTATGTACCTTCATTTATGTTCCAAAATACTGGCTTAGAAACTATAACTGAGTTTTGTGTTAACGCAGATTTGTATGGAACCATGTATGAAGAAGAGGTTTGCTGGACTGGGTCTATCAATAGTTCTGAGTTTGCAACTATAACCTTCCCTCCAATCTACGTTTCTTCAATAGGCCTATACTTAGATATAACTAGCATAAATGGTGAACCTATAAGCTTTACGCCTGAAGTTATATCGGGTGTTACAGAAACTTGGATAGACGAAGCTGAAGCATTATGTCCACCTCCATTGATAGTCGATGGATCTGTTGATAGTTTAACTATTATTGAAGGATGTGATGAGTTTACTCCTTATTGGCAACCTACACTTCAGATTTCTAATGTAGGAGACCTTGATATATTTGATTTTTGCATTAAGTTCAACGTTTTAGGTCAATATCTGGATACTCTTTGTTTTAACGAATTTATACCTCCCGGTGCTACTATTCAACTAGAGTGGCCTGAATTAATTTACGATTACGGAACGATAAGTGTTCATATGCTTGACGTTAATGGTGAAAGTGATCAGCCTTGGAATGACTTTGGTGATGATGAATCTATAGCTAACAATATGTTTACATTTATTGTAGGAGGTCCAACTATTGATTGTGATGTTTTAGGTTGTATTGATCCAGATGCCAATAACTATAATCCAAATGCTAATGTTGATGACGGTTCTTGTGAATACGACATTACAGAATTAACTTATATCACAGCAGAGTGTAATGTAGACTGTGATTTAAGTGGACCATTCTACTATGTTATAACAACATGGACAAATACTGGTAATGTTGAAATTACTGATTTTTGTGCAGAATGGGATGTATTAGGGGGTCAAGGAGATACACAAGAGTGCTATAATGGTAGTTTGATGCCAGGAGACACTGTATTACTTACATTTGGACCCTATAATACAAATGGTAGCCCTGTTGCATGGGCTTATCTACAAGTAATAAATGGCGTGGAGCTAGTGCCGCAAATTGAGAACTATGAAACACTATACTGTTACGGAGATGCTGAAGCGTCTTGCGTCTATGGCTGCACAGATCAAGAAGCGAATAACTATGATTCAACCGCTGACTTGGACGACGGGTCTTGTACTTATGACATATTGGGTTGTACTGATCCAGAAGCCAACAACTTCGATCCCGAGGCTAACGTTGATGATGGAAGTTGTACTTATGATGTGTTGGGGTGTACTGATGCAAGTGCAAATAATTACAACCCGTTCGCCAATGTGGATGACGGTTCTTGTCAATATGATGTATTTGGGTGCACTGACGAAGATGCTCTTAACTATAATCCGTTTGCTAACATAGACGATGGTAGTTGCTTGTATTATGACCCTTGTACAGATGGTGAAGTGCCAGTTTATGTACCAAACGTATTCACACCAAACGGTGATGGTATCAATGAAGTTTGGCAAGTCATTACTAATGCAGATTGCTGGTTGACTTGGGATGTAAAGATATTTAATAGATGGGGTAACATGATTTATTCAATGACTAGCCCTAATGAGGTATGGGACGGAACTGTTGTCGGTAAAGATAACTTAGTTTCAGATGGTGTTTATGTATGTAGAATCATTGCACGTGGTACTAACGCCAACGTGTTCGAAACAACAACTGATATAACAGTATTTAAATGAAACAGTTTATAAATAGATTAAGCGTCAGCCTTTATCAAGACAGAATTGGCTGGATCGTAATTGTCGCTTTATTATCAAGCGTCATACTACTTCAATCATGCTACAGTGACATGCACTCAGTAGCAACTTATGTACCGGACGAAGACAAAATAATGGTGCCTCTTTACTTTTCACCAGATGGTGATGGTCAAGAAGACTATTGGATGGTAGATAGCCGCGGAGATTGGGATAAGTTTGAAGTTCAAGTTTTCAACAAGCAAAACATTTTAATTTGGGCTACTAACGACCCAAGAGACAAAGGCTTTGATGGAACTTACTTTGATCCATATACGGGCAAAGAAAACACTACTGACTTTTACTTTGTCTTTGCAGTGTGGGCCAAAGAGGATGGTAACAAGTACTTTAAAGACGGAATATTCATAAACAAGTTAAACGAGGTTGAAACTTATTGAGCTTTTTTGATATAATAAAAAAATTATATCAAATGGTATTTCTAAGACGTTGTGAAAAATACACAAATTGGGAGGCCACCAAACCCTTTCAGTTTAACCCAGAAGACTTCCGGAGCATAGAGAAGTCGTATGAACCATATGAAGGCGAAACTAATGAAGAATTTGCAAGCTACATTGATGAGCTTCTAGATGAAGTCTATGTCTATGATGTTTGCGAAGAACTAGAAGAGCTAGGATTTACCTCAGCATCTGAAATGTTATCTTCTCTTGCCGAGGGAGAAATGAAAATTTACTCAAGTACGACTGATAAATATGGAGAATATTGGATCGATATGGGTGTCGAAGATGAATCTTACACTAAGACTGGAGGATTTAAAGTTAACTTCAGTACCGTTTGAAACAACTATATAGATACAACATAAAACCATAAACTAATTAATCATGGATATTTACACAAAGATGGTAGAGCTTCTCAACGAGGTTGAGGGCGATGTACAAAAGTACTACGACAAAGGAAACAAGGCAGCTGGAACTCGCGTTCGTAAGGCTATGCAAGAGCTTAAGGGCTTGGCACAAGACCAGCGTGTCGAAATTTCTGAGAGAAACAAGGCTAACGCATAATCAGTTTACATATGACGACTGATGTTATGATCGTATTAGGAATAGTGGTGGCTACAGTAGTAGGCATCGCTATTTCTTTCTTTAGAACCAAATCTTCTAACGAACTTGATACAACTCAATCTTGGGCCAAAACAACAATGACCGAAGATCTTGAGCAAATCAAGAAAGATCTTGAATCAATTAAACAAAGGCTTCAAGATCAGGTAGAAGAATAAATGGTTAGGGGGATTAGCTCAGCTGGCTAGAGCACTTGATTTGCATTCAAGAGGTCATCGGTTCGACTCCGATATCCTCCACAAATTTTAATATTATGGAAAACACGATTAACTACAAAGAAGGTCGCGTTCTACTTGATTTTCATGCAGCATGGTGCGGACCATGTCGAGCAATGGAGCCAATGATAGAACAGTTTGCAGAAGAGACGGCGGATCACATTAAGCTAATTAAAGTCGATGTAGATGTACAAGAAAGTGCAGAGATTGCATCAGCATTTGGAATCAGATCGATTCCATGTTTCATATACCTAGAAGACGGTGAGCAGATCGCTAAAGGTATTGGCACTAAGACTTTAGAACAGCTTAAGGAAATGTGTGGGCTATGAGCAGGCTACTAAGACCATTTACCTACTGGGTCGACCTCTATAGAGAGATTAGGATCTGGTACATATTTAGGCGCACCGCTGTCAATAACACAAAGATGCTTAATGAAGAGCATACACTTCGTGTAGATTGGATAGGCAGAATATATGGCGTTGTTAATCTACCAGAAGAAGTGCAAACGGCAGCTGGTGAAGTTCAACAAGCTTATGTGCTACAACAAATCACCAAATATGGTGATGTTATGGTTAAGATTGGCTTAGCCGATGTAGTTTACCCAGAAATAGAAAGGGTTCCTGGTTCAACTTCTTACTTGGTTGTTCTTTGGCCTGTTTTTGAAGACTTTAATCTTTGGAAAATCTTAGGTAATATAATTAGAACTTCAGTTATAGGTTTTGGTTTGTATCTCTTGGTCAGATTAGTTGTAAATAATTGGGAATACATATACAAATTAATAGAGACTATACTATGAAAAAACTACTTTTACTTTTAACATTTTTGATACCATTGATATCTTTTGGGCAAATAGATACCACCGTTTTAAGCGATAGATTCACGTGTTTTCCTGAAAATAAATTATATGGAGATGCAACTCAACAAGAGATATTAAACACAAAGATTCTAATAAAAGAACGTAAAGAAGAAAGAAGAAAGTCTAAGGGAACTTTACAAGCCTCTATTGTTCAAACTCCTAAAATTATTCCAGTTGTATTTAATATGATTGAGTTTAGTGAAGGACAATATTCAAACATAGGAGAAGCCGTCTCTATAGCCGAATCATATGTAGAAGAATTAAATAATTATTTCCAAAATGGAGGAGGAGATCCTTCAAATGGAATATACAATCAGTCTGCGTCTAACTTCCATTTTGTACTTACTAATTTAGCAGAAGATTGTCAAAGTGATTTTCAGGGGGTAAGAATTTTTGATTTTGCAGATTATGCAGATTCTTTTGGTCTTTCAGATTGGACAGAGGGTCCTGTAAATATAGATGACTTTCCGGATCTCCAAGTAGTTAACGCAATGGGGTATAATCCAGATAAATATCTCAACTTTTATTGGGTAGATGTAAGTTATGGTCAAGGTCTTTTAGGAGGATGGTCTTGGTTACCTACTAGTAATAATCCTGTACATAGAGGAGTTTTTATGCATGATTATTACTGGGATCATCCATCAATAGAACGTCCTGTTCAAATTATGGCTCACGAAGCAGGCCATTTTTTTGGTTTACCTCATACCTTTAGCGGTCATTCGGATTGTGCTTCAGCTACAAATGAAGGAGATTGTAATATAGAAGGAGATGGTATCTGTGATACTCCGCCCACTGTAAAACAACAAGCATGTGCTCAACCATGTCCTTTAATAGAAGCAGATTTAGCTAATTTTATGTCTTATAGTAGAGATGCATGTGGATATTTCGGATTTACAGATGAACAAATAGAGCAAATGCATGTTGTTGCAGATTTGTATAAAGGAGATATAGTTCAACAAGGAATAGATTGTTATGGTGGTTCAGGTGGACCTGGATGCACAGATCAAACTGCTTGTAATTTCAATCCTTTTTCATCTTCAGATGACGGTAGTTGTGTTTATAAAGATGCCGCCTTTGTATGCGGAGGCGATTGTACTGAAAATATAGATGAAGATTTTATATGTGACGATATAGATAATTGTACTGATCAAAACGCATGTAATTATAGCGATATAAGTAATGAGATTTGTAAATATTTAGATGCATGTGGTGTTTGCGATGGCCCCGGTGAAATTTATGAATGTGGATGTTATGACGTAGTTCCTCCGCTGTGTGACTGTAGTTTAACATCGGGATATGATTTTAATGGAGATGGTGTCTGTGATGATGCACAAGTATATCCTGCACCTACTCAAACTCCTCAAGTAAGTTTAGGCGAATGTCCGGACCCGGTAGATTTAGTATTATGGATAGATGTTTCAGGTAGTGTAGCTACGCAACATGGTCCTTTTGGAGAAGGACCACTTACTACCATAGAAGCTGCCAAAACAATAGTTAATTATTTTTATCCGGCTATAATTAATGAATCTATGAGAATAGGTTTTGCCATATTTGGAGGTGAAAAGCCTATAGATAGCGATCATATATTTTTAAATCTAGTAACAGGAGAAAGTGGATGGTCAATTTTAAACAATGGATTAGACTATTTAAATAACAGTAATTATTTATTTACTGCTCCAGTTGGCTTAGATACTAGTCCAACATCTGGCATATATCCAGCCTATCATATTATTTCAAATGAATTAACTTTTTTAGATTATACACAAAAAGCATTAATAGGAATAACTGATGGAGAATGGGTCCATGGTTTTGAAAATAGTGCATATGATCTTGAAAATATAGTAGAATCTATTCAAAATGGAACTTTTTCAGGTTCTACTCAATCAGGAGCAGTAGAAGGATTTCTATATAATTCTGTACCTAATTCAAAATGTAAGATGGCGGGTATAGTTGTAGAAGATCCAGATTGGACAAATGAAGAAAGAGCTACATTTATAGAAAACGTAGAGCTCATATCTAATAGCCCAACTGATGTATATTCTGCTATTAATGTAGAAAACTTATTGTCTCTTTTTGAAGGCTTAGACAATTCTGTCTGTCAAGAAGATCCAGTTTGTACCTTTGCAGACTCTTTAAAATATTCTGATTTATCGTCTATTTACACAGACACTTTGGCTTTTAATTTACCAGAATTGTTTAATATAGGAACTATTGATTATAGCTATGACTTTTATCAAATTAGTAATTCAAATCAACAAGAATGGAATTTAACTAGTTATGTAGAAGAAGGACAATCTTTTGTTGAAGATCAACAAAATAAAAAGGAATATAAAATACCTTTGTCACCGATTGTTGCTAACAATCAAGAGATGAATAATATGTTTAGAGTTGAACTGATACGAGAAGATACTACATGTGTCGCTTCTATTAATGTAGATTGTAATGGACCATTTTTTGAAGATATTTGGCCAACTGTTCCGTATAAAGGTAATAGTAATTTCAAGCAACCTCCTCTTTCTACTAATTCATTAGGATTTGGATATTATTCATACGAAAATAAAGTTAGATTGCCGTATTTTGTAAATGGAAGATATTACATTAGTAAAGTAAATGAAAGTGGTGTTGAAGAATTATATCAAGAAATACCTATTAACAATTTAATACTATCTCAAGATAATTATAGTACTATAACTAGTCTTAATTTTGCTAATTCATCAATCGGATACGCTAATAATAGATCTCCATATTATTTATCGATATTCGATGTATTTAGTTATCAAAATTCTACGCTGTATCATCAAATGCCCTTAGATAATTATGTGGTTAATTTAGCAGAATTAGATCTTTCTACCTTTATGAATTCATACAATATGGAAGTAGAAAAATTAAAATTATATGTTTCTCCATATGGCAAACTAACTAAATCCGATTCTAATTTTAATAGCCTTGAATGCGAATATAGTGTAATTATCCCATCGTGTGAAGAATTTGAATCTTCAATAGAAATCAAGTATTCTGATATAGATGATGAATACTTTTTTTACTATGGATATTCTAATCCTGAATATTCTAATAATCTTCCAGTTAATGACATATTTACAGCTTGGGATTCCTGGATACAAACAAATTCTGATATTTATCAAAGTATAGGTCTTTCAATCGGCCAACAAAGCTTTGATATGTATGCTGAAAATTCTTATTTTCCTAATAATGTACTAATACCAGATAATGAAGAAGAATATCACGCGGGCAATTCTGGATTCGTAATGGCTAACTATAAAAAAATAATAGGTTTAAAAGCTTTTGTGGAAGCTAATCCAAATCAACAAATAGTAATGACTGTCACTAATCCATACGGATGTCAGTTTGACGTAGAGATAGTTGAACCGCCATATAATCCATGTGAAGAATATGCTGGTGTTACACTAAGCTATAACGGAAATGACTATAATCCTATTCCAATTGGAAATAGATGCTGGTTTGATAGAGAGTTAAGAACTGAAATGTTTCAAAATTTAGATGATATAGAAATTATAAATGACTCTCTTTTATGGGCTAAAGCTGAACAACCATATAGAACTACTCCTACTCCTTTAGAAGAACATTCATATGAATACTGGGGAGATGTATATGCTAACCAAAGGTTTAGAGGGGGTTATTTATACAATTGGTATGTTGTTAATGACAGTAGAAATGTTTGCCCTAGTGGATGGCATGTTTCTAACAATTCGGATTGGAATGATTTAGAAAAAACAATTTTTAATGCAAGATCTAATAAAACTACGTTTCAATCTAATTCTATTTATAGAGACAGTACGATCTCAATGTTAGATAGCTATTTATTTTTAGGTATAGAATCAGACATTTATCCAGCGCCTTCCGAAGAAACTATGACTTCTACTGGCTTATTAGGTGGAATCAGAGTTGGAGTCGATGGAACATTCAGAGAAAGTAGAACAGCGCGCTACTGGTGGGTAGCAGAAGAATATCCAGCCAAGCCCTTAGAATTCAACAGACAAAAAGCTGCTTGGGCTAGAGGCATTAAAATTGTACCCGATGCTAATGATCCTTCAATATGGGACGATTCTGAAGATGGTTTTACTAGATCTAGAGACTTATGGTCTACTTCTCATAATAAGAGCAATGGCCTTTACATTAGATGCGTTAAGGACTTAGAATAATATACATATGACTCAAGAAATAACAAGAGTAAGCGAAAATGGTCTAAGATTTTATAGAGTAACTGAAGGTGATAAGGAGATCGCCAAATTGCCTTCAGTTACTACTATCCTAGGCAACACTAAAGACAAATCAGGACTAGACAAGTGGAAGAAGAAGGTAGGAGAAGAAGAAGCCGATCGTATTTCTACTTTATCTATGAATCGAGGCACTGTGATGCACCGACTAATTGAGCTTTACAAGCCGTTACAAGGTACAAAAACTGAGAGGCTTAACGAATTGAAAAAGTTGGCGGCTGATGATGAGGAGGTCAACCAGTTTAACGAGGAGAGCGATCTATTCCTAAAGGAAGGCTGGAAGTTCTTTATGAAGTTCTACCTTAACAGTTCTAATTTCTTTGATAGAGTTAAGAATGTGGTTATGGCTGAGGAGTTTTTATGGACTGCAAAGCAAGGTGGTTGGGCTGGCACAGTAGATAACATATCTGAGATGATCGACGGTAAAGTAGTTATTATTGACTATAAGAATAGCCGTAAGCCAAAAAGAGATGAGTGGATCCAAGACTATTACATGCAAGCCGCTGCATATTGGATCGCATATTGGGACAGGGAAGGAGTAAAGGCTACCGGAGCTGAGATCTGGATAGCAAACGAGATAGATAGTATTCCACAATGTTTCTCCTTAACTGAGAGTGACCTTAAGTTTTACCTTCAAGAGTTTCTTAAGCGTAGGGAAACGTTTAGGGAAATGTTTAATATATAAGAAGTAACTAAATAAACAGAAATCATGAATAAGTTTAATCAATTTCTAGCCTCTCATGGCACCAAAGTTATGCTAGTCTTTCTAGTCTTAATTTACTTTAAGTCTTGTGGTATCAATTCGGACTTAGATAAAGTCAAGAAGGATTACAGAGCTTTAAAGGCTGAAGTCGACACTTTGACTTCAACTATCGATGAGCAAACTGTAAACGAAGAGGAGATGATTCATCTCATTAAAACAGTTCCAGCTTGGAAGACACTACGTATCGAAGAAATCTCTGATAAGGAGAGAATCTCTATCAATGCTTTAGAAGAAAAAGAAGACTAATCATGGAGGATACTAATAAAACTACACAATCTCAAGGCTTTGGCGACGATGTCGCTAAGTTGGCATCCGCAATGAGACTCGATGTTGCAGCTAATAAAGTAGCTAAAGCGATGGGTAAGAAAGATTGCGGCTGTAAGAAGCGTCAGGAAAAACTAAACCAGATGTTCCCTTACAATAAAAACGAGAACCCTGAAAATGGATAAGAACAAACTAGTAAGTAGGTTCGTTATCATAACGTTCGTACTTCTTTATGCTCTTGTTTCTATAATTTCAACCATTCACGTTATTGACTTCTTCGAGTTGTCAAACCCATATTGGTTAGCTGTAACGCTAGCTATCGGTTTTGAGCTTGGAGCTGCTGCGTCATTGGCTTCTTTGGTCATCTTAGACAAAACCAACAAGACTCTTGTTTGGGCTTTGTTTATTGCGATCACAGTCATGCAAATGCAAGGTAACATGTTCTATGCCTTTACTAACTTAGGCCCAGAATATGTAACTTGGTCAGAGCTGTTCGGTTTAATAGAAGAAGAGCCACTATATCAAAAGAGAGTTTTAGCCGCTGTTTCTGGCGCTATTCTACCTCTTGTAGCTTTAGGCTTTATCAAGTCATTGGTTGATTACATCAAGCCAGACGAAGGTCAAGTTGCTGAAGAGGTTCAAGACGACTCAGAAGAGGTTACTTCTGATAGTCAGCTTGATTTTGATGAAGAAGAGTGGGATGAAATGCATGCACATGACATGGTCTTAAATGATATGGTCAATCAAGTTGACCCATTTGAAGATGATGAAGAAGATGCACTCGAAGCTGCTCTTGCAAAAAAGGCTGAGGAAGAAAAGACGGAGTTTTTAAACCGTGACGAAAATGATACAGAGACTACAGTTTGATATAACCAAACCTTACATCACTGAGCCTTTAGAGGTCGAGACTTTTGCTAAAGCCTGTTCGGATTCACATCCCAGTGTTCTGAACAGGCTTTACTACATCTCTAACGGCAAGAAAGAGTTGGTGCCTGCGTTTGAACTTTCAGATCATCCTACGTATATTGCCAAAGCATTAATTAGCATGCAGTGTGCATATGCTGGAGAGGCTAGATCACAAGCGAGCGTGGTTAAAGACATGAAGAAATATCTTAAACTGACTCCAAAGTACACAATTAGATGTAGGATACATACAATAAATAGTGCTAAAGAGATATTTGCTTTTAAACATGAGACTTCGAGTCAATCTCAAGTCTATGAAGTAATAGCTCAATTAGAGGAGCACATAACAAAAGAATACTTGTCATGAATAAGACATATATCCTAAAGATAGGAAATAAGGGACCATTAGTTGAGTTTCTACAACAATATTTAGAAATTAGAGTTGATGGCGATTTTGGCCCTAAAACCAAAGCAGCCGTCGTTGAATTTCAAAGAGAAAACGGTTTAACACCTGATGGTATAGTCGGACCTATAACTTGGGACTGTTTAGGAGCTTCACCTGAAGAGTTCTATGCAGATACAGATATTATGACGTCTGCTTCTTGGATTATATCATATCCTTTACCAGAAGGAGAATTCGTTGATAGAGCAACGTCTAAAAAGTACATCTTTTTACATCACACAGCTGGCAGAGAGAATCCTTATAAGTGCATTGACCATTGGGCTAGAGACCAAAGAGGTAGAGTCGGTACTCACTATGTAATAGGCGGTATTAAAAGTACGCAAGATGCTAATAAAGCCAACAAAGAAAACTCACCGTTTGACGGCACTATCTTACAGGCTATTGATGACAAGTTCTATGGTTTTCATCTTGGTCCAACCAAGTCAAGCTATATGCATAGCCATTCGCTAAGCATCGAGATATGTTCAGCCGGATATCTTAAAAAGAAGGGTGATAAGTTCTACACTTGGTTTAACGAAGAAGTTCACCCATCTCAAGTTGCAGAATTGGATCAAGAGTTTAAGGGCTACAAGTATTATCAAAAGTATTCTGATAAGCAAGTTAGATCACTTAAGGCTTTATTGATGCTATTAGCTGACAAGCATGGTATCGATCTCCAAACTGGATTAATTAAGTGGCTCAAGCCTACATTCAATATAGAAGACTTGAGCGTTAAATCTAAGAAACAAGGAGCTGCGTTTGACTATGACGAACAAGCATGTCAAGGAAAGATTACGGGATTATTATCTCATGGTAACGTAAGAAAGGATAAGTCTGATCTGTTCCCACAACCAGAGATAATAGCTATGCTCAAGTCTCTTGCTGTCAGAGAAGTTCAAGACGATAAGCCTCAGCCTCAAAAAGCTAAGATGCAAGAGGTTGACAGAGGGCCCAATGGCCCTAGGTTTCAAGCTAGATGAATATATAGATCATGAAGTACGTTAAGCTTTTCGAGGCATTCATCAACGAAGGAGGTTGGGCTACGGTCAAGACGCAGGACACAGTTATAAAGCCCTACATCATCAAGCAGGTGGTGGATTACATGAACGTTCTGTCAAGGGGATTTAACGCTCACTTGAAAAGCTTAGATATGGCTGAGCTAAGGATAGGTAGACCTATAGGTTCAGGTACATGGTGGAAGGAGGACCTTAAGGACCAGCCTGACAAAGAGTACGGTGACGTGGACTTGTTAGTGGCTTACCCAACTATCGAGACCTATGATGACGATCGCAAGAACGAGATAGAGACCGTCAAGCTATACAACAGTGAGCTTATCAAGTGGTTAGAAGACACTAAGCCTGATTACGTAGACTTTGAGGAGACCAAGGAGATGTCTACAGACTCGAGCGTTAAGATACTCCTAATTTTAGACGATGAAAGCGGAGACAAGGCTTACATTCAAATCGACATGGTAGTTACTCACTATGAGTTCGAGGACTGGACTTACTTTAGGTTTACTCCGATGAGAAACGTTAAGGGCTTCGTGATAGGCTCCATGTACTCTGCTTTCGGCAACGCCCTAGACTTGTCTATAGGTAACAGAGGCGTCAGAGTCAAGTTCGTTAAGGACATAGTAGTGCCTTACAGGCTTCGCAAGGACACAGAAGAGGTGATGATAACCTCAGACCCTAAATCTTTCATTATGGACATAGCTAAGTTTTTCTGGAACCTGTCAAGACCTAACGAGGTGTTTAAGCCTTCGAAGGGACTTGAGAACTGGAAGGGCATGGACGTTAGCAACCCAACTTTAGAGGATCTGACAACTGGCATCAAGGCCGTTGCTGAAACGTTAGAACAGTTAGGAGAGTTCGGTGGCAGCATCAAATACGCTAACGCTTCTCAGTTCTTAGATGCAGTCAACAAGGAGTATGAAACAAAGATGATGGTGGCATATAACTCTAGTAAGTTTAACAAAGCTAAGTCTGCTAAGGCCATCGAGATGAGAGACAAGACTAGAGGCCTGATCACCAAGTACATAGCTATTTCTAAAAAGCTACTCAAGTGAAGATATTCCCAAAAGGAAATCAACAGATCTTTTTTACCAGCGACTCGCACTACGATCATCGAAACATCTGTAAGGCTACTAGTAACTGGCCCGAAGACTCGTATACCAGAGACTTTCCAGGCGTCAAGGCCATGAACGATCGTTTGGTCCAAGAGATCAATGACATGGTCGGAGAGGACGACATCTTGTTTCACCTCGGTGACATGGCTTTTAAACCCGAGATGGTCAAGCAGTTTCGCAACCGTATCAACTGCAAGAACATTCACTGGATCTTAGGCAATCATGACTGGCGAGTTAAGGAGGACCCGAAGCCGTTCTTAGACATGTTCTCTAGCATGAGCGAGTACAAGTACGTGATGATCTACCTAGAAGGCGAGGAGGATGAAGACCCTATCAAGCTGGTCCTGTGTCACTACCCTATTTCAAGTTGGCAAGGCATGTGCGGCGGTACCATTCACCTACACGGTCACCTTCACTGTCTCGAGCATGACAAGATGGGCAAAGGTATGACTTTAGACGTCGGCGTTGACGGTAATAACTATAAGCCTTACTCATTAGATGAGGTATTAGCTTTGATGATAGACAAGGATCCTTGCGAGCCTTTTACTCACCCAGTCTTACGTTAACACTTATTAACATAAACCAAATCTAATTTATAGGTATAAAGACTAAATTATACCTATGAAAGTAGAACTACCCAACACTGAAATCCTTGATCTCTATTCACAATTAGAGGTTAAGATGAATAAAACTGATGGCGGTCAGATGCTTGAAACTCGTTATGAGAACATGCGTCAGACCGTCAATCATATCTGGCAAATGGTCCAATTTAATGAAGACACCATAGATCACTGGAGACTCATGCTCGAAGGTTTGTATGAAGAACTGTATAACGTTAATCTAACTCTTTATAATACGCAGAGTATTATGAGGACGCACGAGGAGCATGAAAATTTTGATGCATCTTATGTTGAGCTTTGTCGGACCATTTACAACCTTAATGAAGAGAAAGATGTGATTAAACAACGTATTGCATCTATTGTAGACTTGATCGCTTAATGTTTCATTAATAATACAAGTAGGGCATATATTGTCTCTTTAATTAAACATTATGAACAAAGTAGAATACAAAAACAGATATGACGATATTTTCACGTTTGAAGTAAACGAACGTAAGAACATTGATTGGAAAGGTAATTTCGAATGGTGTCGCATTGGATATGAAGATAACCGAGATGACCTAATCATGGTAGATCCAAGCGGTGGTCCTTATATTGATCTTGGTATGGATATGAGTCTATTTGGTTTAGAAGGAAAAGTTGCAGGTTTCATTCCTCAAGAATATGGATATGAGCTTGTAATTGAACCTTGTGATGTGTGTGAAGGTAAAACCTACCACAAATTGACTTGTCAAAATAATCCAAATAAACAACCTAAAGTTCAAGTAAAATGACTGAAAAAGAAATACTTAACAAGATCTTTGAGTTTGAAACCTATTGTACGTCGAGGTTTGATTCTGAAGCGCGAGTTGCTATGGCCGTCTACGATTACGTTAAACAAATGAAACGTGAATTTAACTCTAAGGCGAAATGAACGAATTAGAAATCTTTATTAATCGACTCAAAAAAATAGGGATTGAACTTGAACTAATGGGTAATATACCTTGGATTTATTTGAATAAAGTAAATGGTAATAGAGTACAGCCTGAGGATTACAATGCTAATCATGGTTTTACTATAGCATGGAATAGGGATAAGATTGAACTAGCTTCAGATACCAAACAGATACTCCAAGTAATTAGAAAATACAAATGAAAGTAACAATTGAATTTAACCTTCCTGAACAACAAGAGGAGTATGAAGACTTCATGAATGGAGCTAAGTGGAAACATGTTGTTAGAAAAATAGACGAGCATATGCGACGTGCTATAAAGTATAATGATGGAAATATGACTCTAACAAAGTTCGGTACTACACAAGAAGTTCAAGACATACATACCTTACAAGAGGTTAGAGATATGCTCATTGAATATATGGATCAAGAAAACCTAACATTACACAAATGATCCTCTCAGTCTCTCAGTAGATCGTCGATAGTCTTCTCTAAATCACTCTAACAACTCACTGTATTAGGAGATTTTATCCAGTCAAGGTGAAAATTTTACAGCGCTAAGGCACCACTATGGCCTCACAGGCCCTTCCAAGACACAACTGGCTCTTCCAAGGCACAACTGGCCCTTCCAGGCCCTTTTAATACCGGCGAGGGCAATGATTGGCGCTGCATGACCAGTGAACCACCGATGACTTTGACGACTATGAGAAATGCCCGACACACCTCTTTCAGCACTCATCTAGCAGTCACAGTCAACGATTGACTCGTCATATGAGTCAATGTTGCACGGATCAAGCCACATAACAAAGATCAGCAATGATAGGCGATAGGCTATCATTTTTTGCATAGCATTGGCTTAGTTATGTGTTTAGACCGATATCGAGTGATTGCGTTAAAAAACGTTAGTCACGCGCGCACGCTCGAATATATACTTTATGCCGAAATATTTTGCAGACATCATAGGAAAGTTTGGACCTAGACAACGAGTTTTTGTACTCGTTGTCCTGTTGGTTTTTTCCTCTGGAACCTATCTGCTCGGCACACATCTCAAGCAAGATGACTGTTCAGACCTTAGGCAAGAGAACATAGATCTACATAAGGACTTTATCGCTATATCGGCCATGATCCGTGACTTGCGTGCGCATGTGGCTACATCTCAAGAAGAGGCAGTAGTTAATGAATCAGAAGAAATCGTTATTGACTCAATCGTTATTCTAGAGCCTGTCGTTGATACGATTTGGACTGATACAACTACAACCTTTAACTTCGATCGCATAGACCAACAAATGTTAGACAATATACTTAGAATATCTGAGAGTCACGGTAGTGGTTTAATGTTTGATGGTCTAAACTGAAACAAAACGCTCTTATAGAGTATAAATGACTAAGACACTTATAATCAACTTCGATACCCATCAAGAAATACACAGCAGTGTGTCAGAGGTAGAGCTAAAGCAGCTTTTCTCCTCGGCATTTGGCAATCCTAATCAAACTGTACAAAACATTATTTGGGGCGAAGAAATAATTTACATCAAGAAATGAAAAGGATTCTACTAATAATAGCATTAGCGGTGTCTTACACTGCGTTATCACAATACACATGTACAGATCCGACCGCATGTAATTATGATTCAACCGCAACTGTAAACTGGCAACAATTTTGTGAATACCCTACCGAACAAATTGATTGCAACGGTAATGCTATACCACCATATGGCTGTACCGACAGCGCGGCCTGTAACTACGACGCAACAGCTACCATAAATTTACCAAGCTATTGTGAATATCCAAGTTCTTCATATGTTGACTGCAATGGAAATTATCTACAAGGATATGGATGCACTGATGAAAATGCGTGTAGTTACGATCCCAGTGCCACTACTAATTTAGAACATTTATGCATTTATCCTGAACCGGGCTATTTTGACTGTGAAGGGAATGTTGAGGCTATTAATACATATCCTTGTTATCCAGCATGTGATTGTCAAGGTACTTATTTTGATTGGGATTTTGACGGTGATTGTGATCAATTTGACGCGAATAAACCTGCTTTGTTTGATACTTGGTCGGCTCCAGTTTCAGCTAGTGGAGAATTATGTTCTCCTATAGATTTAGTGTTTACTTTTGATTTTTCATCTTCACTAGATCCTTTTAATACACCAGATACCGTAAATATTTCTTATACATATGGAGATAGTCTAATAGATTATTTTTATCCGTGGATAATAGACGGCTCGGTAAGAATAGGCTTGATTTCTTTTTCTGATCAAATAAGCGATGTTAGAGCTTCTCTTTTATTTGACATAAATGAAAATTTTACAGGTCATTTATATTGGAAAATGCTTAAGGGTCTTTTGTATAATTGGGAACATCTTAGCTCATATGCTACCAGTTCTAATGTGGCCCCTGGATTAGCTAGAGCGTATGATAACTTAACACATCAGTTTAAAATTAAACCTGAAAATGAAAAAAATATATTTATAGTTTCTGATGGAGCGTGGCCTGACATGTCAAATTCATCTAAAGCAAATGCCGTTGAGGAATTTGCTAATTCTATAAAATCAGGGTCATACGATGTACAAGATCCATTTGAGGATAATCTTAATATTGTATATTCTAATTTGTATTTGGGAAATTGGTCAACTCCATATGTCCAAACTAATATATTAGGTGCTGCTTTAATAACTGATGATTATGGTCCTGAGGTTTTAAATTCAGCATTAGATAATTATTTACTTCTTTGTAATTCTGAGAATCATGTGTTTTCTAATAAACCAGAAGATCAATTAATTCAACAAGTTCACTCATATTACCAAAATAATTTAGTAAATTGTCAAGAATTTACATGCCAATCTGAAATAGATTTTAATAACTATACATATCCAATCATTCAAATAGACGATAGATGCTGGTTTGCTGAAGATTTAAGATACGATGTTCTTAATTCTACTACAGATCCAGAGTTATGGGCCGCTGGAAATGAAGCACCTATGCAAACATATGAGCCTACTTTAAGCTCAGATGTCTATAACTATAATTGGTATGCAGTAAATCAACTTGACTTGTGTCCAACTGGTTGGCACGTCTCTGATAACTCAGACTGGAACAACTTGGAAGCTACGCTTTTTGGAGCTAAGCCCCATAAATTGACTAGGCAATCTAGAACTGAAGAATATGATCTTAATGCGTTAGTTTCAAATCAATTTATCACAGAACCATTCACTGTTGGACTAAGAGAAAACGAAGCTGGTCTATGGAGAGAAAACGAAACTTCAATCTATTGGTGGACGGCTGAGGAGTACACGCGTAAACCATTAGAGTTTAACAGGCAGAAGGCAGCTTGGGCTAGAGGTATTAATGGATCTTCGTATGTAATATCAAGAGCTCTTTGGTCAACTAGTAACAACAAGAACAATGCACTTAGAGTTAGGTGTGTTAAAGATATAAACTAATATGAATAGAACAACACAAGTACTTTTAACTTTAGCAGTCTTAGGTACTGCTTGGTTTACGTTCTCTTCCTTTACTACTCCACAAAAGGAAGAGCCTAAAGATCTGGATATCCAGAACATTTATGTAGCATCTTATAGCGTTAGCTACTCTCAGGCATTACAACAGCCTCTAGAAGTTTCTTATGTGGTCAATTGCGCCATACCTGAAATTCAAAGAGGTAGTAAAAACTTTAAGTCTAGTCCCTTTGGTACTATAACCAGTAACAATGACGACTATAAAGATAATGTATGGGATAAAGGTCATATGGCTCCTGCAGCTTCATTTGCTTGTAACGCGGCCCAATTCAATCAAACATTCTATTGGGAAAACTGCGCGCTGCAACATGAGGCATTGAATAGAGGACCTTGGAAAGAGGTTGAGGAGTTTGAGCGTAATCTAGCCAAGGTGTTCGATACTGTTAGAGTCGATATTAAGGTTGACTTTCCTGGTTGGTGTGAAGTACTAGAGACTGGCGCTACTGTACCAGATGCATTTAGACGCCATATTCAGTTTGGGGATCAAGAGGTTTGGCTTTACTTTCCTAATGACTCAACTGTCAAGGGTAAGGATTGGTCTGAGTTTGAAACCGTTCTTCGACGTTTTGAGCCAAGTTTAACTAGATGATGGAACTAATATCGACTCATCCGGTCAAGAAGTCCGACTTGGGCTTTCACGGCAACCTGTTTGGAGGTAAATTATTAGCTTGGGTTGATGCAGCAGCTGCTTCATATGCTGCTCAGGTGTGTGACACACCCAGGATGGTCACAGTGGCAATTGACGAGTGTGTCTTTGAAAGACCAGCTAAAGAAGGTCACTTGCTTAAGATTTATGGTGAAGTAGAATCAGTTGGTAACACAAGTATTACTTTACATGTTGAAGCTAGGTCACATTCAGTCTATTCAGGAAAACAAAATGTTATCCTAAGTACATATATTAAGTTTGTTCGTATCGATGAACAAGGAGATCCTGTTCCTATCAGCGAGCGTGCAAAAAATAAAATTCAGAAATAATGTGTGGAATTGTAGGTTATATTGGCGATAAAGAGCCAACAAAGATAGTTCTAGAGGGACTTAAGAGACTTGAATATAGAGGTTATGACTCTGCTGGTCTAGCAACATTACGAGGTGGTGATATTAACATCACTCGAGCAGTTGGTTCGGTCGATAAGCTAGAGATGATTAACATTATCAATAGAAATGAGACCAAAAAAGGTATTTGTATAGGTCACACCCGCTGGGCCACCCATGGCGCACCAGAGGAGAGAAACTCACACCCTCACAGATCCAACGACCATAGCATTGCGCTTGTACACAATGGTATCATCGAGAATTACGAAACGCTTAAGAAAAAGCTAGTTGAAGAAGGCTTTCACTTTTACAGTGATACTGATACTGAGGTATTAGTCAACTGGATCCAATATAAGAGAGGAAAAGACGAAAGTCTACTAACTGGTGTTCAAAGAGCTCTTAAAGATGTAGTCGGAGCATATGCTATTGTAGTTATTGATAATATAGGCGATCAAGTTGTTTGTGCTAGAAAGTCAAGTCCTTTGGCAATAGGTATTGATGGTTACGAGTTCTTTATAGCTTCTGATGCTACGCCCATTATTCCTTACACTAGAGACATCATTTACCTAGAAGATGATAATATTGCAGTTATTGACGTCAATGGAATTGTTACTGACAAGCCGGAACTTACGATTACAGATAGGGATAATAACTTAGTGGAGGCTCAAGTTGAACACGTTGATATGGAGCTTGACGCTATTGAAAAAGGAGGCTATGACTCGTTCATGCTTAAAGAGATTTATGAGCAACCTGAAAGTGTTATGAATTGCTTGCGCGGGCGATTGACAGATGGCGATGGACCAATCATGATGGGAGGCGTAGAGAATGTTATGTCTAATATGCTTAGGGCTCGTAGAATCTACATTGTAGCATGTGGTACATCGTGGCACGCCAGCTTGATAGGCAAGACCATGATCGAGAAGTTGGTTAGAATACCAGTTGAGGTTGACTATGCCTCTGAGTTTAGGTACAGGGACCCTATTATCAAGCAAGGTGATGTAGTTATAGCTGTTTCTCAATCAGGTGAAACTGCTGATACTCGAGCTGCATTGGAGATGGCCAAGGATAAAGGTGCTTCTCTATTTGGTATAGTTAATGTAGTCGGTAGCTCTATCGCTAGAATGGTTGATGGCGGTATCTACACTCACTCTGGTGTTGAGATAGGCGTGGCTTCAACTAAGGCATTTACTGGTCAAGTTGCAGCTTTTGCTTTATTGGCTATCAAGATGGCTTGGCAATTGAATACTATTACTGAAGATAGGTTTGTTTCTATAAAGCGTTCCTTAAGTTCTATTCCTGAGAAAATAGCTAAGACATTAGAGTCAGCTGACAGGGTGTTTGAGATAGCTGACGTCTTCTCTGATGAAAAGTTCGACGACTTCTTGTATCTTGGTCGAGGTATTAACTTTCCAGCTGCTTTGGAAGGAGCGCTTAAGTTGAAGGAGATTAGCTATGTACACGCTGAAGGATATCCAGCTGGAGAGATGAAGCATGGTCCTATCGCCCTGATCGATGAGACGTGCCCTTCGGTCTTTGTGTCTCCAGCTGATAAGTCATATGATAAGATACTTAGTAATATGCAAGAGGTTAAAGCCAGAGGAGGTAAGGTGATAGCTATTGTGACTAAGGACGATATGGTTATGTCACGTGTAGCTGATTATGCTATAGAGATTGATACAACTGACGAGTTGTTTACTCCGATGTTGTCTGCTATACCTCTACAGTTGCTGGCTTATAAGATTGCAAAGAATAAAGGTTTAGATGTTGATAAACCTCGCAACCTAGCTAAGTCGGTGACTGTCGAGTGATATATAACTAGAGGATGCATCCTCAAAACATATTTTTGAACTCATGGGAAAGGTCGATAAATTCGCATCGTTGTTTTCAGACTTCGATCTAGTAATTAAGCCGAGGAAGGAGAGAGATACGGCTGAAACCAAACCAGCTAAAGTCAGGATCGAGAATACTGATCGCGCTAAGACTGAGCTGAAGAAAACCCTAAAGCGACTGAATCGCGAGTACAGCAGCGCTAAGAAAGCCTTTAAGGCCAATAAAATATCCAAGCAGGAACTATTTGACTTTGAGTGGAGAATCTTTGAGATCCAAGAGGAGATCAAGAGACTCGAGGATGAGGAAAATGAAAACTCAGGAGAACAAGTATAATGGAAGACGTCTTTGTACAGTACATAGGAGAATGGGGCTGGTTAGTTTTACTAGCTTTAGTTTCCTTTGCATTTAAAGACACCATAACTAACTTCGTGATAGGTGTTCAATTTCTTTGGGGAAACGACTTCAATGTGGACGATATCGTGTACATTCGCGGTACCAAAAGAGCCAGACTAGTGAGACAGAACCTTTGGAAGACTACATTCTATGTTTATGGTCACGGTCGTAAGTTTGTGGTACCAAATAAAAGCCTATGGAAGCTTGATATTGAGAAAGAAATCATGGGCGAAGAAGAAAGAAAGTTTAGCAATCAAGAACTCAAGTTACTTCTAGCGTACTTGAAGATGAAGAGAGATAAGAAGTCTCAGATAAATAAGAAATGAGACACGTCAAAGAGTATCAAGAATTCTTGAATGAGAAGAAGCCTTACCATGCTTCTAAGATAGCAGTGTTCGACCTTGACGATACACTAGTCAT
>Ga0213858_10000091_pt1 | contig 37990 bp, 54 predicted proteins | sample PICome_FD_160122 | JGI IMG/M metagenome (GOLD analysis project Ga0213858, IMG submission 160122) | Coastal seawater microbial communities near Pivers Island, North Carolina, United States - PICO245 | ecosystem: Environmental > Aquatic > Marine > Coastal | place: USA: North Carolina | collected... | reverse complement strand
TCCCGTTTTTAGTTGATGGAATCCAAGCAACTGGTGGCGGGGCCACTCGTTCACAAGGCAGGGCTGATGTGGGCTTTAGAGAAATGAGTCGTTCTGAGTTTGACGGAATGCTTCAAGCGGATCGTGCGAAGTTCCTAAGAGATGGCGGCAAAATTTTTGACACGTAAGGAGAAGCCACATGGCTAACGTATTAACTGATCTCGCGGCAGATATCTACAAAGCCGCTGATGTTGTAGGGCGAGAGCTGGTAGGCTTTATCCCTGCTTCTACAATTAACGCTAACGGTTCAGAGCGAGCCGCTAAAGGTGACGTAGTTCGTGCGTCATTCACTCGCGCCGCAACTGCTGTCGATGTCACAGAGTCTATGACTACCCCAGAGGGTACAGATCAGACGGTTGACAACAAGACATTGAGCATCACGAATGCTCGTGCGGTACAGATTCCGTACACTGGTGAAGACATTCTGCACCTGAATAACGGTATCGGATATGAGACTGTCTACGGTGACCAGATTGCTCAAGCAATGCGTACACTGACTAACGAGATGGAAGAAGATTTGGCAGAAGCCGCATATCAGAACGCTTCTCGTGCATTCGGTACAGCAGGTACTACTCCGTTTGGAAGCAACTTTGATGAAGTCGCAGAAGTGCGTCAGATTCTTGTAGACAACGGTATGCCAGCAAATGATGGTCAGGTATCTTTGGTACTGAACACTGTCGCTGGAACAAACCTGCGTCAGCTTGCTCAACTCCAGAAGGCGAACGAGGCTGGTGGAACCAACTTGCTCCGTCAGGGTGTATTGCTTGATCTGCAAGGCATGGCGATCCGCGAGTCAGCCCAAGTGCAAGCACACACTAAGGGAACTGGTACAGGCTACCTGTTGAACGATGCTTCATCTGCTATTGGCGACACTACGATCAATACTGACACTGGTTCAGGTACGATCCTTGCTGGTGACATCGTTACTTTCGCAGGTACGTCTGACAAGTATGTTGTCAACACTGCGTTGTCTGGCGGTTCGTTCACTATCGGTGGAACTGGTCTGGTAGCGGCAGAGGCTGACAACGACGCGATCACTGTTGGTAACAACTACACAGCGAACGTAGCGTTCCATCGCCGTGCTTTGGAGCTTGCGGTTCGCGCTCCAGCAGTACCTTCAGGTGGTGACAGTGCAGACGATGCTCTGACAGTTCAAGACCCAACATCAGGTCTAGTCTTTGAAGTCCGTGTCTATAAGGGCTATCGCAAGACAATGATCGAAGTTGCGGCGACTTGGGGTGTAAGAGCTTGGAAGTCTGACTTCATTGCTACACTGCTTGGCTAAAGCATAACGGGGGTTTCGGCCCCCGTTTTTACTGAGGATTCTTAAAATGGCAGAAACTAAAAAGGCTACTGCTAAAAAGCCAGCCGCCAAGAAAGCGGCTCCGAAAGCACCGAGCACCATAAAGATGGTTCACGAAGACGGACGCACTGCTGACGTTCATCCATCGATGGTTGATGCTTACAAATCAGGCGGTTATAGAGAGGCATAAGCATGGCTCTGGTCATTGAAGACGGATCGATTGTATCTGGGGCTAACTCATACATTACTGTCGCAAACTATAAATCGTGGGCTGATGATCGAGGTATCCATTACTTAACAGATACCAAGATAGAAAACGCGATCTATAGAGCGATGGATTGGTTTGAGAGACAGTTCTTTATTGGAAACAAAGCAAATGAAAACCAACTTCTTCAGTGGCCTCGTACTGAAGCTCTTATTGATGGCTATTATGCCGACGCTACAGAGATACCTACGCAGGTCAAAAATGCCTTGTACGAAGCAACGAAAGTCCAACTCGATGGTAACAGCGAACTTGAAAACCAGACGAGAAAGACTTTGCGCGAACGTGTGGGAGAGATCGAAGTCGAGTACGCAGAAAACAGCGAAAACCGAACATCCACCCCATCCCTATCGTTTGCAATGAATCGTATCGTTAGGCCAGCAGGACAAGTAGGCAGGGTATGAGCTTCAATTATACCGCCCTCGAAAGTAGTGCCGAAAAGCTCCTACAGCGTTTCGGGCGGGAGCTGACGTTCACACGAACGACAGATGGAACGTATTCTCCAAATACAGGGACGGTAACTACTACGTCATCGACTTACAAAAAATTTGCTTGCGTGTTTGATTACAATGAAAGTGAGCTGGCGGATGAAAATATCGAGCAAGGAGATAGAAGGCTACTTGCTCAAGGACACACGTATAAAATCGGAGACACGGTTTCGATTGAAAACGAAACTTACAGAATAATATCAATTTCTAATCTCCAGCCAGCCGATACAATTATGGCTTGTAATTTGCAGGTGAGAAAATGAGTGTATTCCTAGCTGAAGATGCTGTTGCCGCGACTACTGAGCTGATGCGGCGGGTCAACAGAGAAGTCAGGTCTCAATTGAAAAGAACCTGCAAGAAAATTATCAAGCAAACGCCAGTTGACACTGGGCGATTGAAAAATAATTGGTATGCCAGTAATCGCAGAGTAGGGGTCAGAACTAACAAGCAGACTGATCCTAGCGGCAAGAAGTCAATGGCTAGAGTTGATAAAGCTCTCAGTAGGCTAAAGGTGGGTCAGAGGTTTCATTTCTTCAATAATTTACCTTATGCACGAGTAGTGGAATTCGGTCTATATCCAAACCCACCCAAAAAGGGCAAAGGGAAGACAATCAATGGCTTCTCAAAAAAAGCTCCACAAGGAATGTTGCGAATCAACGCCGATGGATTCGCCAACATAATGAACAAGATTAAGGTCAAGTGATGGCAACACATTTCAATGACATACAAGCCGCACTCGATAATCGCCTTAACTCTTTGTCTGGCGGCTACGATGTTGCTTGGCCTAACATCCGTTACGAGCCGTCAGGTACGGCAACCTTTTTATCTCCAAACTTCATTCCAGAGGAAACCTTGCAGGTCGGTTTGGGAGCTAATGGTAAAGATGAAACAAACGGCATTTATCAGATAGATGTTGTGTACCCTGCAGGGCAGGGGCGTTCGTCAGTGCCAGATTCTGTGGCAGATCATTTCAAGCGCGGTACTGTTATGACTTATAATAGTATTAACGTCCGTGTTCGATCAGTTTCTGTAGCACAGGCGATAACAGAAGGAGCGTATCACTTTGTGCCTGTTTCTGTTAGTTTTCAATCATATACAGACGCGAGGTAAGGCAAAATGGCTATCGCAAACGGCGCACAACACTCACTGCATTACATCGCAGAGAGTACTTATGGGACGACTCCTTCAACACCAACTTGGACTCCATTCCCGCACACAGCGGTCAGCTTGGCTCTTAGTAAAGATGCCATTGAGTCAGAGAAGTTGCGTGGTGATCGGCAAGTCGAAGATTTCAGACATGGAAACAAGACAGTCGGCGGTGACGTAACTGCGGAACTGGAGTACGGAGCGTTTGACGACATACTTGAGGCGGTCATGTGCGGTACGTGGAGTACCAATGTCCTCAAATCAGGATCAACACGCAGGTCTTTTACTTTAGAGCGTAAGTTCGCTGATCTCACCACGCCTGAGTTTCATCGATATACCGGAGTTGAGTTCAACACATTTAGTCTGTCTATAGCTCCAAATGCTATGGTCACCGCAACTTTTGGTGTCGTCGGAAAAGATATAGCGTTGGCAACATCCGAAATTGGTTCATCAACCTATTCGGCTGATGTGGGGAATACTCCGTTTGACTCGTTTACGGGCTCGATCACAGAGGGCGGCAGTTCTATTGCCACAGTGACTAGTCTGGACATTACGGTTGAGAACGGTTTAGAGCCGCTGTTCTCTGTAGGGTCTGCAACAACAAACCGCCCGTCAATCGGTAAGTCACGAGTAACAGGATCCCTGACCACATATTTTGATAGCAAGACGTTGTACGAAAAGTTCATTAATGAAACATCATCAGAGATCGTTTGTACGCTGACGGATGTTGCTGGCAAGGACTATGTGATCGATATCCCTAATATCAAATACAACACAGGACAGCCAGATGTCTCTGGTGAAGGTGCTGTAACTATATCGATGGATTTTGTAGCACTGTACAACTCAAGTGATGCGTCACAGCTCGTAATTACTAGACAACCTTAATCAATAAAACCTAGGGGGTTTTATGGACTTAAATCGACTGGCAACAGTTGAGCAACATGAGGCTGGCGCAGAGTGTCAGCTTCATGATCCGCAAACTGGAAAACCTGATGATGGAGTCATCATAATTCAGGGAGTGGACTCAAAAGCATGGAGAGATGCACAGAAAAAACAGAGACGCAAAAATAAGGATGAAGACGAGATAGATTTGTTCGATCACGAATATCTATATCCTATCATTGCGGCGTGTATCACTGGTTGGCAAAATCTCAAAAAGGGTAAAGAGAAGTTTGAATATAGCGAAGAGAATGCGCTTTGGTTGTGTGAGAATTCACCGACGTTAGTTACGCAATTATTCTCGTTCGTTATCAATAGAGAGAATTTTACCGGAGACTGATTGACAGTTTCGTGACGTATGGGAGGTGGTGTTTTTGGATCAACGCCAAACCCGAAGGCTCGAAAATCAGTCGGTTAGAAACTCTCAAACAAGTTGAAAAGAGCCGTGGAGTCACGCCACCTGAACTTATTAACGCGCCTAAGTTATCATGGCAACATGATGATTGCTGGAAGGTTTACATAGCACTACGAGAGCATACGTGGTCTGAACTTGAAAGCTACATCAATGTCACAGGGACTGTCTTAGAGCCTTGGGAGATAGAAGCTGTGATGACGCTGGCTAAGTACAAAGATCAGGAGCCTACATGGATATCGTAACCAGATTCCTCGCTGACACCTCTCAAATGAAGGGGGCAGAACAGCAAGTAAAAAAGGTCGGAGAAGAGGCTCAAAGAACCAGCAAGAAAGTCAAATCTCTTGGCTCCAATATGCGGATGACCAAGGGGCCGACATCTGCACTATCCACTACCGCAGGTCAACTAGGTGTTCAATTTCAGGACGTTGCAGTACAAGCAGAGGCAGGTACTGATGCGGTTCGTATCTTTTCGCAACAGGGGCCACAAATTTTATCCGTCTTTGGCCCACAGGGGGCAGTTGCTGGTGCGCTCTTAGCTATTGGTCTGGTTGTCGGAAAAACCATCGTTGAAGCGTTTGGTTTGGGTGAAGATGCGATCAAGGAATTTGCGAAAAACACAAAAACAGTAGGTGATTCAGTTTTATCACTTACAGATGATTTTTATGGATTGTCAGAATCATTAGTCGATTTAGCTAAAAAAAGCGAAAACGCCGCAAAGTTACAGATTGCATTAGCTCTGGAAGCCGCTGAATTAGCGGCCAAGAATGCACGGACACAATTTGAAGAATTGGGATTAAGCGGAGCTGGTTTATTCAAGGGGCTTAAAGATGCTGAACAAGGTTCCAGAGATTTATTGATAGCTCTGGACAACATAAATCACGGAGCTGGAAATACAGCGGCCAATCTTTCTGTGATGAAAAGAGCGTCTGAAGAACTTGGTATTAGCATTGAGCAAATACGTGAACTAGGAGCAAGTTTTGTAAAAGCTGTTGACCCTAATTCTGACGCAAAAGCATTAACAGAGTTCTCTGATAAGTTAGGCGAAATTGCTCTTACAGCAGGTGATCCAGCGTTCCTGCAATTAGCGTTAGATTTCGCTCGTACAGCTTTGGAAGCAGAAGGGAACGCAGAGAAAGCCAGATTACTTGAGCAAACAATGGCTGACCTCGGTCTGGCTACGAATACAACATCGCAATCAACAATCGATTTTGTTAAGCGATTAGAAGAGCAAGCCGCCGCTATTGGTAAAACTCGCGCTGAGTTGATGTTGTTACGTGCTGAAGAAATACAAGACGAAGGACTCAGAGAGAGAGCAAAAGCCGCCGCACAAGCACTTATAGACGAAGACAACAGAAAGCAAGCCATCAAAGATAGCGAAAAAGCTGAAAGAGAGAGACTGCAAAGAGAGCGAGAAGCCGCTAGAGAAAGAAAACGAGCAATAGAAGAGCGAATAAAAGAAATGGCGGCGTTCAGGAAGATGGTGGACGAAGAAGCCAAGGCAAGGGATGAGGCTCGTGATGCTGAGTTACAAGATCAGAGAGAACGAGGAGAAACATTCAGGAAAGATCTGGAAGACGAAATTAAGGCTCAAGAAGAACACGAAGAAGCTAAGAGAATTTTGGCAGACGAACAAAGAAAACTAAGAAATTTAGAGCGTGAAGCGGAAGAACAGCACAAAGAGGAAATGAGAAAGAAAGATATTGAGCGCACAGCAAACTATTCGAACGCTTTATTAGCTATTGAAGATAAATTGATGAAAGGCAAAACAGAGAAACAGAAAGCCGCTTTCCGAATAGGTGCAAATCTTTTAAGTATCGAAAAGAGAGAAAACGCCGCAAAAATAATCTCAGACTCTTATGCGGCGGCAATGAGCGCATACAAATCACTCGCGCCAATCCCGATCATTGGCCCAGCATTAGGTGCGGCGGCGGCGGGAGTTATCATCGCCGCAGGAGCGTCCTATGCTACGCAATCATTAGCAGGTAGAGCGTTGGGTGGTCAAGTTAGAGCTGGCGAATCTTATTTGGTGGGAGAGCGTGGGCCAGAAGTATTAACTATGGGTTCTGGCGGCAGAATTACGCCAAATGAAAAAATAGGTTCAGCTCAACAGGTAGTCAATAAAACGGCCAATGTTACATTCCAGATTACAGCAGTCGATGCGTCAGGATTCGATCAGTTATTACAGTCTCGCAGGGGTCAGATTGTTGGTATGATTAACAGTGCGTTGAACGATCAAGGCAAAAGGGCTATAGCGTAATGTCAGGTACGTATCCGACTACACCAGAGTTTCAAGCAATCAATCTTGAATCTAGGCATTCTAATCTCATGTCTGAGTCCATATCTGGCAAGGTTCAAGTTAGAGCAATCGGTGGTCAGAAGTGGGCGTTCACAGCAAAATACAATCCGATGACCCGAGCCGAGTTCAATCCTGTGTATGCTTTTGTTATTAGTCAGCAGGGCATGAAAGGGACATTTACTATCGTTCCTCCGGTCATCAGCTCTACTACAGGCTCTGCAACCGGAACAATGCTTGTCAACGGAGCAACAGGTGCAGGTACTGGCACTGTATCGATTGACGGGATAACAGGTGATATCAAAGCGGGTGATGTCATTAAGTTCGCGAACCATACCAAAGTTTACATGGTCACTGCTGATCGTAGCGGGGCAGGAGATATAAGTATCGAGCCAGCATTAGTCAGCGATGTCGCAGATAACGAGGTCATTACATACAACAGCGTTCCATTCACTTGCAGGTTGAATAACGATTTACAGGCGTACAGCCTTGCGTCTAACGAATATTACGAATTTGAATTAGATATGATTGAGGTGCTGTAATGCCTCGCACCGTAGACTCAGCAACACAAACGGTCTTAGAAAGCGGTGCATTCAGGATGTGTCATTTACTTCAAATCGATTTCTCAGAAAGCCTTTACATTACAGACTCCGATTATGCTGTCAGTTATGACGATGAAACGTATTTGCCAGCAGGTCATTTATTGCAAATATCTGGATCGTCAGAAACCCAAGATCTTAGGGTTGGCACAATGTCGATTGAGCTATCAGGCGTAAATCAACAGTACGTAGCTATCTTGCTCAATCAAGCCTATATCAATCGAAAGGTACAAATTTATCTAGCCATTTTGGATGCTTCTGGAGCCGTCACTGGAGATGCCATTAAGACGTATGAAGGCATCATCGATTCATTCAGTCTTAATGACCGAGAGACAAGTAGCTCAATCTCTCTGAAAGTATCATCTCACTGGTCTGACTTTGAACGGAAATCTGGACGATTGACTAACAATAATAGCCAGCAATATTTTTTCTCTTCTGATACAGGAATGCGATTTGCCGCTGAATCTATCAGAGATATCAAATGGGGTAAAAGCTAATGAGCTGGTTCAAGTCGTTTTTTACCAACCCTATTAAGGCGACTAAAGACGCTTTTGATTATGTCGGAGATGTGCTTGGTGATGTCATATCTTGGGCTTTGGATATACCAGACCTTGAGATGCCTGATCTGGATGATCTCGCTCGTGGCTCGATGGTCAACAAAGAAAGCAATGTTGAGCCAATACCAGTCATTTATGGAACACGAAGAGTTGGCGGTACGAGAGTATTTGTAGAGTCATCTGGTAGCAACAACACTTACTTATATATCGCTATTGTCCTATGCGAAGGCGAAGTGGAGTCCATAGGTGAGATATTTATTGATGACACGGCTCTCACAGGCTCTGTATACGCTCCTTATGTGTCAGTGGATAGGAAGGTAGGCACAGACAATCAGACGGCCTCTGCGGTGCTCCTAGACGCTCCCTCGTGGTCTGCGACAGATACGCTATCAGGTATAGCTTATTTAGGATTGCGATTGACGTTCAATCAAGATGCATTCAGTCGCATTCCGCAGATTACCGCTATCGTTAATGGCCGCAAAGTCTTTGATCCCAGAACCAGCACGACAGGGTTTTCAAAAAATCCAGCATTGTGCTTACGGGACTACCTGACCAATACTCGATATGGAAAGGGCTTGGATACTGCATTGATTGACGACACTAGCTTCAACTCTGCGGCAACTGCTTGCGAAGAAGAGTATGAAACTTATGCTGGATCAGGAGTCAATATTGATCGGTTTGAGTGTAATGGATTAGTCGATACAGGAAGAACACTGTTCGATAACGTTAAAATGTTACTTAACTCAATGCAGGGCATGATGCCCTTTCAAGACGGAAAGTATAAGTTAATCATTGATGATGACTACGCAAGTACATTCAGCTTCAACACCGACAACATAATCGGCGGCATTGATATATCTGGCGTAAGCAAAAAGTCTCGATATAACAAAGTAGTAGCGAAGTTTATTAATCCAGATGCTAACTATCAAGCGGATACTGTCATCTGGCCTGAATCGGGTTCGACAGACGAAGCTACCTTTTTGTCCGAGGACAACAACATCGTTCTTGAAAAACAGGCAGATTTGCCGTTCGTTACAAACTACTATCAGGCTCGCAATCTAGCAAAAACTCTATGTCTGGAGTCCCGTAAAGCGGGAATGAAGATAGGGTTTACTGCCGACTCAAGTGCAATCAAGTGCGCTGTAGGGGATATCGTTACAGTGACGCATCCTACGCCAGCATGGACTGATAAAAAATACAGAATCATGCGAATGAGTATTGGGTTTGATGCCACAGTAGAAATCGTAGCCGCAGAGCATGATGCAACTATCTATCCTTGGGTAGACGATAAAGAACAGCCAGCGGCAGTTCAGACAAGTTTGCCAGATCCTCTCAACATCGAGCCTGTAGATCTGACGGTGACGGACGAGCTGAGATCGTTCAATCAGGAAGCGATTTCTGTTCTGGTGGCAGAAGTGACTTCCGCAGATCAGTTTGTGGAACGTATCGAGGTACAAGCGCAGAAAAGCGGTGAAACAGTTTTTATTAATATGGGTCAGGCTTCCAGTGGCCAGTTTGAGTTACATAACGTAGAGGATGGCGAAACATACAGTGTTAGGGCAAGGGCGTTCAATTCACTAGGTGTGCGATCTGATTTTACAACAGTCGAGCATGAGGTCATTGGTAAGACGGCCCCACCATCAGATGTAACAAATTTCTCAGTAAACATAATCCGCGACGAAGCGCATCTATCTTGGACTCCTGTTGCAGATGCAGATCTATCGCACTACGTGATCCGACACTCCTCTGCGACAACGGGAGCTATATATTCCGACTCACGGACGATATATGACAAACTATCACGCCCAGCAAATAATATTGTCGTCCCTGCATTGACAGGAACTTACTTTATTAAGGCTGTCGATAAACTAGGACTATCATCTCTTACTCCAGCAACGTCTGTTGCAATCATCGAAGAGTTGAAAGGTTACAACTTTGTACAGACATCGATACAGCATCCAGATTTCAACGGCACAAAAACTAATTTAGCGGCTACAGGTGGAGAGTTATTCCTTGATACCACAGTCAATTTTGATGATGTATCTGGTGATTTCGATGACGCATCTGGTGATTTTGATGGTGGATTTGGAACCGTAGCAACATCTGGAACGTATGATTTCGATAATGTGATTGATCTAGGGCAAGTGTTTACATCCCATGTCATCGCAGAAGTGACGATAAGTCGTCGTCAATATGCAAACACATTCGATGAAACAACAGGATTGTTTGATGACCGAGAGGGTAATTTTGACGGCGATGTACAGTCGTTTGACAACACAGATGTCGAGTTGCAAATCAGTACGACAGAGGGTGATCCCTCTGGATCACCGACGTTCACTGATTACAGGAGATTCATTGCTGGAGATTACAAAGCGAGGGCTTTGCGGTTCAGGGCTATCCTGACATCAAGTGACGCAGAAGCCAGCCCAATCATTACTGCGCTGAAAGTGACGGTTGATATGCCCGATAGGTCTGTGGCTGAATCAGACGTACAATCAGGAGCTGGTGCTAAAGTGATTACGTTCAGTCCTGCGTTCAGAGGTTTGCAGGGTGTTGGTATCGCGGCACAAAATTTACAGTCAGGGGATTATTATCAGATCACAAGCAAATCAGAGACAGGCTTTACAATTACGTTTTATAATAGTAGTGACGTAGCAATAGATCGTACATTCGATTACGTTGCGAAAGGATATGGAGAAGTAGCGGCATGAGCCAACATGATATGAACATCGCCAACCAAGGCTTCCCAGCATTCAGAGCTGATCTGAATAATGCATTGGGTGCATTGGTCACAATGAGTTCGGGCGCGACAGCACCGTCAACTACTTTTGCAAACCAAATGTGGTACGACACGGCCAACAACTTCCTGAAAATGAGAAATGAGGCTGATGACGCATGGATAACAATCGCTTATCTAGATCAGTCAGCAGACGAGGTAGAGTTTAGGACAGCGTGTATACAGGCCATCGATAGCGCAGGTATAGCCCTTAAAACAGATGAAGGTACATCGAGGCTCACAATATCAGATGCTGGTGCCGTGGATGTTGTAGGTACGATCACAGCCGCCAGAGGTATTGGTGACACAAATACATTCACAACTACGGGGACGACACTGCAACTGGATTTTGCTACGTATCAAAACTTTGTCATCACACTGGCACATTCACCAGTAGTGCTTTCCAACCCGACAACAGAAGCTGTTGGTCAATCTGGTTTTATTGTATTCATTCAGGATTCTACAGGGAGCAGAACAGTGTCACCGAGTGGAACAGATTATGAAACGGCAGGTGGAGCTGGAATAACATTGTCTACTGCCGCAAGCGCAACTGATATTGTTCCATATATTGTTGCCGCATCAGGACGCATTCTTCTTGGCACACCTCAACTGGCGTTTGCATAATGTTTGGTAGTTCTCAACTGTTTGGCAGTGGTGGTTCTGGCGTTTTCTACGATCACCAAATCGACGGCTCGTTGTTTCTTGATGGAGAAAACAACGCTTACGCATATCGCAGTGCAATAGAAGTTGACAATGATGAAAAAGGCACTTGGTCTTGGTGGTGGAAAAGAGCAGACACTAGCTATACAGGAACTGAAGGGCATTACTTCCTCCACAACATTAATAATTCCACCAACTTAGGAACTAGATTCGGCGTAGGAAGAGTTAGTACAGATGGGACTATCTATCTTGTCGTTAATACCGGATGCACCTTAACGACTCAGGCGGTGTTTAAAGATCAATCTGCATGGATTCATATTTTATGGGTCTGGGATACATCTGCGACTTCCGATTTGCAAGAAGACGATAGAGTCAAATTGTATCTGAACGGCGAAAGAGTTACTGATTTTCGAGAGACTACTTATCCAGCACAAGGCGCATCTCATAGATTCACAACTGGTTATGGACAATGGGAATTTGGAGACTTGGGCTACACGGGTGGCGGTAGCCGTAGAAGATTCCGTGGCTATATGACTGAGTTCCACTTCATGGATGGACAAGCATATGGGCCAGAGTATTTCGGAGAGTTCAAAAACGGCATCTGGATACCGAAAGAAGTTACTGGTGTTAATTATGGTACAGGCGGGTTTTATATGCCATTTACCAGTAACACAAATGATGCTAGTGGCAACGGTAACAACTTTACGGCTAACTTAATTGATGCCGATGATTTTAGAGCAGACAGTCCAACTGACAATCACTGTATCTTGAATCCAAATGCTGTGGGAATCACCGGAGCCATAACAATGTCCGACGGCAATATGCGGTATTCTGGACATAGATCGGGGATTAGGGGTTCGTTCGCTGTAAGTAGCGGTAAGTGGTATTGGGAAGTAAAAGATATTGCCACTGGTACTAACGCTCATATTAGTGTTTCTGTAGCAGACGCAGATTTTTCTATGGACACAGCTTTCAATGATAAGTCGATTGTTTATCGAGGGAATGATGGCAACAAAATTATAGATACAGTCGTCAGTTCTTACGGAGATCCTTTTTCTAATAGCAACACAGTCGGTGTCGCTTTGGATGTGGACAATGGGACAGTAGAGTTTTTCGTAGATAATACAGGTCAGGGAACCATTCTGCTCAACAGCATTTCAGGAGTGACAAGGTGGCAACCGCAAGTCGGGTCAGGCAATACAACTAATCTTTCATTTTTAACTGTCAACTTTGGTCAACTCGATTTTGAGTACAGCCCACCATCAGGATTTTTGCCTCTCAAGGCATCGAATCTGCCGAATCCTGACATTGATCCTGCACAAGAAGAAGAGCCAAGAGACTATTTTGAGACGTTTTTATATAAAGGTAACGGCACAGGGCTACAGGTTGGTGACGTTATCAAGAAACCTGCTGATACGACGACAATCAGTAACTCGTTGCTATTTCTTGATGATAATAGCTCCTACCTAAGCGGTGGAGTTTCACAAACTTCTTCTTCTACATATACGTTATCTATGTGGTTTAAGAGAGCAACGATAACATCTAGTGCCTATCAATATCTGTTTTATACACACTCAAATGGCGGGCTTGCCATAGGCTCAACTTTGGGCCAAGTAGATGAGTTGTATGTCTATAATCAAGGTAATGGGGATGTTCAATATTTAGGGTCTGGAAGAAAAATTAAAGATACCAGTCGGTGGTATCACGTTGTTATGAAAGTATCTTCTAATTCTGCAACTGTTTATTTGGACGGTCTTCAATTAGGCACTGCAACCGCAGGGACGGTAACTACAGACGCGATAATTGGATCTTACAATGCGGCTAACTATTTTGACGGATACCTAGCAGAAATTCATTTTGTAGATGGAACTGCACATGAGCCAACAGACTTTGGCAACTTTGACGCGAACGGAATTTGGATTCCTAAAGCGGTCACGGCAGTCAGTAACTACGGCACTAACGGATTTCATCTGGATTTTTCTAGTGCAACCCCCGCCACTCAAAGCCTGTCCTTTACAGAAAATTGGTCAGACAAGAATAGCTGGGTAGAAAGTGGCAGTGGTAGCACTGCCGTTTCTAATGGAACGGTTTCTTTTGCCCCCACAAGTAGCAGTAGTTGGGGTGGGCGTACTTTGACGCATACCTTATCCGCTGATTATCAGGATTTCGATATCACCTTTAACGACTGGACAATAACAAATGTCAGTAGTGATTTAATTAAGTATCAAATATGGCTAAGAGATTCAAACAACAGCCTTGTTGCGGGATTCTATTTTAATGATGCTTACGTAAACACAAACACTGGTACTGAAAGCGTGTTATATGTTTACAACGGCAGTAATATTATTGAAAACCTATTAGCACCACTAGGCACAGCGGCTAGAACGTACACGCTACAGTCAGCAGACTTCAGAATTGCAAGAACGGGCAGAGTAATTACGTTCGATATGCAGGGCTTTACGAACCGAATTGTCTTGTCTGCGAACATGAATCCAGTAGATAGAATTGTTTTAACAGTAGAGAGGCTGTCTGGCTACACTTACTCTCCAAATAGCCTCGGATCAATCACTGCTACTGGCTCTCCTGTAATTACTACGATAGAAGATCAAGCGGGGTCTAATGATTGGACTTTGAACAGTATGAGTTTTGCGGATTCGCAGACTGTAGATAGTCCTACGAATAATCACCCGACGTTATATTCAAAACTTGCGCCTTTAAGTGAAGGCAACTTGAGAATTACTGGGCGATCCAGCAACTGGGATACGGCGACTTCTACGATTGTACCAAAGTCTGGGAAATGGTACTGCGAAATGAATGTCATCACTTCTACAGCAACTTCTACCAGCAATTCCGCACAACTTGCGCTTGGGATAGCAGACGTATCAACAGACTTCAACTACAACACTTACGTTGGCAACCTCGATAGTCACGGCTACTTTAATAATGGTGCTGTGTATTATGACAATGTTAAAACGTCCACGCAGAGCATATACGAATCATCTGCCGCTGATTTAATTGGCATGGCCCTTGATTTAGATAATCATACCGTCGCTTGGTATAAAAATGGCACACTGGTCATACAAGAAAATATATCAGATGCGGCTACTTGGGCTATTGGGGTCAGTGCTACTACTACTAGCGGTGTTGCTGAAATTAATTTGGGTCAACGTAGTTTCGCCCACACCCCTCCAACAGGCTTTGTAGGACTGTTTGAGAACAATGTCACAGTTGATGAAGAAAACCTTGAGTCACCTAACTTTGTATGGATCAAGAATCGCAGTGCGGCAGATAGTCATCAGTTATACGACACTGTACGTGGTATACAGAAGGTATTAGAAACTGATCCCGACTCTGTTGGTCAAGAAATAACAGAGGTAAACGGGCTCATTGATTTTAACAAAAACGGGTTCACAATCGGCTCTCAAAATGAAGTAAACACTGATGGCGAAGATTATGTTGCATGGTGCTGGAAGGCAGGTGGAACTGCTGTATCCAATACAAATGGATCGACAGCGTCAACAGTTTCCGCGAACACAGAAAGTGGATTTAGTATTGTAAAGTATACGGGTACTGGCAGTGCCACGACAATAGGACATGGCTTGAGTACCGCGCCAGAACTTATAATAGTCAAAGAATTAAACGGTACTTCAGGGTGGTTTGTTTACACTAGCATTACGGGTGCAGGACAATACTTGCGATTGCATTCAACCGATACGGAAACAGCGAGCACGAACTTATGGAATAACACTGTGCCAACAGGTGGATCAAATGGGACAGGAGTGTTTTCTATCGGAGTCAGTTCTGGTTCTAATGAAAACCTGAAAGACTATATCGCGTATTGTTTTCATAGCGTAGAAGGCTACTGCAAAATTGGCTCATATATAGGTAATGAATCTGCCACGGCGGGGCCGTTTATACATACCGGATTCAAACCTTCTTTCGTGATGTTTAAAAACATCGATGTTGCGGGTAACTGGGTCATTCACGATATCAGTCGAACGCCTACAAATTATTTCACGACAGCATCTGGTCTATTTGCGGATTTAGACATTGCCGAGCAGACTGATACAACTTTCAGGGGTAATTTTTACTCAAACGGTTTTACAGTGGCATCTGGATCGAACAGTTTCAACAACAATAACAATGACTACTTCTACTTGGCGTTTGCTGAAACTCCATTCAAATATGCAACAGCGAGGTAATTTATAATGTGGACTTATCAGGATATTAATGTACGAGAAGGAAAATCTTGGACTTCAAGCGATGGCATTCAACACCCTACAAACTGGAATATATGGACGGACGAGCAGAAAGTAGAAGCAGGATTGGTGTGGGTAGATGATCCAGTAGTATCAGCTCCGGTCATCGATCTCGACACTCAAAAAGCAAATGCTATAGCATTTACGAAAAAGACGGCCAGAGAGCTTCTGAAAGAAACAGACTGGCAGGTAATCAAAGCAACTGAAGTGTCTGACTACTCTGTGCCTTCTGAGGTTTCAACTTATCGTGCGGCAGTACGTACTGCGTCTAATACGATAGAGGCGGCAATAACAGGTGCGTCGGATCAAGAGGCTTTCGATGCTTTAGGCGTAGCACCTGTCGATGATAATGGCAGTCCCAACGGGAACGCTCCGATAGACGATTGGCCTGAAGAGATTTAATTATGTCGGCATTGCAATTAGTTCAGGGCGACACTGGCCCGCAAGTAAAAGCCACTCTGACACGATCAGATACTGGCAATGCTGTCGATCTGACTACGGCCAGCTCTGTCACCATGCATTTCAGAGAAAAATTTACCTCTACCGTGTTATTCAGTAATACGAATTCTAGCAACGCTGACGATCAAGGTAATGGTATCGCTATATTCGTATTTACATCTGGTCAGCTTAATATCGGATCAGGCGAGTACGAGGCTGAAATTGAAATCGTTTTCAATGACGGCACACGCGAAACTGTATTTGAAACTATAGACTTCACGCTCAGAGAAGACTTCTCGTGACCATAAAAAGATCGTTCGTATTTGGCAGGTTACTATCAAATACGACGGTCAAAAGGCTTAAATCAGCAATTACATTCGCACGGATCAAATCATCCGTTTCCTTTCCTCGTATCAAGTCCTCCGTCAATTTTGCACGAATCAAATCTGCAATCGCGTTTTCTACCTTAAAATCCTCTGTTGATTTTTCGCGCATAAAGCAATCGACAGTCCTGCCAAGGATCAAAACTACTATTGCGTTTGCACGGCTCAAAGCAGAGCTGGTGCTCGGAGAGTTTATCGTTTTCTTACAGCCCACCGATTCATCTGCGGTTAATGAGGCTCATACGTTTGATATCGGTAAGACGATCAGCGACAGCTATTTGGCGACTGACAGCCCTGCATTCGATTACGGCAAGAGTCTTGGCGATAGCTCTCAGATTACTGAGCTTCTAGCAAAAACTATATCGAAAATCAGACAAGATTCTGCGTCTGCATCTGATAGCGAATCACTGCAAGTGGGTAAAGTGGCATCAGATACGTCACTGCTATCTGACGATGAAGTTCTATCCGTAGGGAAAAATATATCTGACGTAGTATCCGTCACAGATGATGTAGATGGCGAAGCATCTGTTTTAGACGATCAGGAAATGCAGTTCTTCAAATCACTGCAAGAAGTACCGCGAATCTCTGAGGTATTTGCACGGGCTATGAGCTTTGTGCGGTCACTGACAGATTCATCGGACGCAGGTGATGCAGAAGTTAAAAACGTAGGGAAGGCACAATCTGATGCAACAGCGGTATCGGACACAGATGTGTTGTCATTCTTTAAGGGAGCGTCAGATAAGCCGACAGTAGCTGAAGAAGATACAAAATCTGTTGGCAAAGGAGTGACAGACACACCAAGCATTTCTGAGCTAAAAGCCTATGAGCTGGCAAGATCAATCGTCAATCAATCTTCTGCGGCAGATAGTCCGTCCTTGGGAGTCGGTAAGATAGAAGGTGATCGAGCATTCATATCGGAAGATAATCAACTCGCAGTAGGCAAAGCCAATACAGATACATCTCTTATCGCTGAAAACTATGTCGCTGATGTTTCAAAAATACTGCTGAATCGATCTTTTGCGGCAGAGAGCCAATCATTAGCAATCGGCAAGCCGCTGAGTGATGATCCGTCAGCAAGCGAATCCATATCTTTAGAAACTACGTTTATTCGGTCTTTCAGTGATTCTGCATTCGCCACAGATGACGTTGATGGAGAAGCGTCGATACAAGACGATCAAGAGATGCAGTTCACGAAGGTTAGGTCTGAAATTGCGTTGGTTGCTGAAACCGCTGTAAAATCATCAGGTAAAGCAGTCAGTGATAGCGGGCTCGTAAGTGACGCTGGATCATTCAGAGGTCAGGGTTATTGTGACTTTGATTATTTTGCTGACGACTATGTTGGCTTTTCGGGGACATTCTAGGAGATACCCATGTTGAAAGACTCACTCAAACTCAAAGGGCGTGTAGGAATTGTCCTGAAAGACAAAGACGGTAAAGTCAAAGAGACACGCGAAATCGATAACTTGGTTGTCGATGCAGGGCTAGACTTTATCGCTTCTCGTATGAAAGACGCGACAGCTACTGCGATGACTCACATGGCATTAGGTTCTAATTCTCAGGCGGCGGCACACAATGATACTGCGCTAGGCTCTCAGCTAGGATCGAGAGAAGCCTTAGACTCAACGACTGTTACTAGCAATGCTGTTGCTTATGTCGCGTCATTTGAGGCAGGTGATGCTACGGGTGCGGTCACTGAGGCAGGACTTTTCAACGCCGCATCTGGCGGTACGATGCTATGTAGGACGGTTTTTTCCGTAGTCAATAAATTGGCTGACGATAGTATGACCGTAACATGGACGGTGACGATCTCGGCTTCATAAGGTGATTTATGACCACGATCACTACTAGGGCAGGTAAAGGGAGTCCGTTGACCTCAACGGAGGTGGACTCAAACTTCACCTCTCTGAATACCGATAAGCAGGAAGTCCTTTCAGAAGGGTCGTTTGCTAATGGCGATAAAACCAAATTGGACGGTATCGCTACGTCTGCTACAGCCAATCCCAACGCTATAGATGCCGTCGTAGATGACACATCTCCACAACTAGGCGGTGATCTTGATGCCAACGGCAATGATATAAAACTAGATGCTAATGAAAAAATATATTTCGGTGACTCAACTGATCCAGATGTACACAACATTAGTTATGTTACCGCAGATGATGTCTTGAGATTTCAAGCAAACTCCAATAGCGGATGGGAGTTCGATCCACAGAGTGGTGGTCACGGGTTCAAACTTAAAGCACCTACTGGCGCAGGTGGGTGGAACATTGATATCGAAGGAAATAGCACAGGCGGTACAATTACTACCAATTATAGTAATTCATCAAATCACGCATATTTCCAGAAAAACGGCACTACCAAAATAAGTCTGCTTGGGACAGGCGAGGTCAGACTTGCAAACTTAGATATTAACGGTGCGTATACATTCCCTACGGCAGACGGTAGTGCTAATCAAGTCTTGCAAACAGATGGCAGTGGGACGCTTTCATTTGCTACTGTGTCAGGTGGTGGTGGCGGTGGCATTACAACAGGCAAAGCGATTGCTATGGCGATTGTGTTTGGATAAGGATTCATCATGGCAAACCCTAATATCGTCAACGTATCGAATATTTTTGGCAAGACAGAGGGGCTTGTCGTCACAACCGTCAATACGGCTATCGTTACAAACTCTGCATCGTCAGGTAAAGTTTATAAAATCAACAGTCTGGTAATCGCAAACGTCGATGGTGCCAACACCGCATTGATTACTTGCACAGTTAACTTAGCGGGTTCGTCTTTTAAATTAGCGCATACAATCACTGTGCCAGCAGACGGCAGTTTAATACTGATTGGCAAGGATAACCCTATCTACCTTGAAGAAAACAGCTCCATACAGCTACAAGCCAGTGTGAACGGGGACTTACAGGCTCTCTGTTCCTATGAGGATATTAGCTGATGAGTCGAGTCAGGTTCAATGGTGGGGTTATAGGTCAAGATGTCGCTATATCACAGAATGCCGCGAGTGGGATGTTCGATCTCGCATCGCAAACATATTATCAAGAAAAAAATTTGTGGCCTTTGGAGCCATTTGAACCTACTGCGACAACAACTCTCGTAGAAGATGCAACCCCACAATTAATAAATATTTATGGAGAAAGAAATACCTCTAGCAACGTGCTTTCTAATTACCGAGTTTTAGAAATAAGTTTCACTCCTTCTTCAAACGGGTCTAAAACCTTTTACATTGGCTATAGAATTCCTTTAGGAACTGGGATCAGCACTTTTTATCATGATTACACAATCGCAGGAGTACAACTGGCGCAAGGTGGAAGCGTTTTAGAAACCTATCGCAACACTACTTGGACGGGCTTTCAAACTACCAGCACCAATAGCTCTATTTCTCTAACAACACTTCCAACTACTAATTCATTTATCAATATAGCCACTGGAACTACCGCCGCTAGATTTAATATTGATACAAACGGCACGGGATCTTCAAGAACGGGCATGAGAAATGGGATCAGCACAAACACTTTCCCAGCGGGAGGTGGCTCGATGGGTCAAACAAGTGGCGCGGCTTATTTGTATGTTGAAACATCTGGAGCAACAGGCGGCATGAGAGTTTGGGCTAGAAAAACATTTTCCACGACATTCTCTACATCGAACACATATACTATCAAAGTAGCTCATTACTTAAACACTACGAGTCAATACACCACAGATGCGTCAGCGTTTCAGCAAGTATCTGCAATTTACATTACGTAAGGGAAAAGAAATGGGTAGCCGTACAGTTGAGTCAGCACACAGTCGTATAGACAACCTAGAAAAAGAGGTTGTGATGATTAAGACTGAGGTGAAAATCCAGTTCAAGGATCTGTTTGGGCGTGTGAAGCGTTTGGAAGCAATCCTGATAGCCGCCACGGGTGCCATCCTCATTGTCACTCTGACGGTGCTCGCCAAGATGCCCTAGTCATGATTTTCGAGGCCATAGCCGCCATTGAATTAGCCAATTCTGCAATCAATGGCATAAAAGAGCTGGCGGGGCATGTGACATCCGTGGGCCAAATGGGGAAGCATCTGACCAACCTTGCCGATGCACACGAAGAACTAGAAAAAGATGCCGCTGATGGAGACATGGAAGCGTTCTGGGCTCTTGAAGATATTAGAAAAAAAGAGTATGAAATCAAGCAGTTATTCATCTACGCTGGTCGCCCGCGCCTATGGGATGATTATCAGACCTTTATCAGAAATCGCAAAGAACTGAGAAAGAAGCAGAAAGAGCGTGAAGAAAAAGCTCGAAAACGTAGGAAGAAAGCGATTAAGGACGGACTTATCTATACTGCTGTTATATTTGCTGGTTGCTTGGTCGTCGCTGGTGGCATTTGGCTCCTACTTGCTATCATTGCTATGAAAGGACGGTAATGGCTTGGGTGCTTCTGGGAATCTTTGTCGCAGATATGACGTTTTACTTTAGGATTCTTGAAATACACCCTACGCACATGGAATGCCTGTACGCAGGAGAAGCGATGGTGCAGAAGATCGGAAAGCCCCTCAGAAACTATAATGTAGTGTGCGTCCCAACGGATCAGATACAGGGAGATATCCTATGACGGAGTTAGAAAAATATGACACGAATGGCAACGGCATTATCGATCCGAATGAGCTTACTCTTATTGAACTTGAGGATCGTCGTCGCAAGATGGAGGATGAAGACGCACAGCGCGATTCGATCAGGAAGATGGCATGGTTTGCGTTATTTGGCTTACTTCTTTATCCCAGTGGTATTTTTATATGTAGCCTTGTTGGACTCGACAAAGCGGCTAGTCTCATTACTGACATCGCGGGAACGTATTTCATAGCGGTGTCTGCCCTTGTCGCCAGTTTTTTTGGTGCTTCAGCTTATCAAGCAAAATCCAAGGAGTAGCTTATGATACAAGCATTGATTGGCCCCGTTACAGGACTATTGGACAAAGTAATTGAAGACAAAGACCAAAAAGCGAAACTTGCCCACGAAATTGCAACTCTTGCTGAACGGCAAGCGCATGAAGCGTCGATGGCGCAGATTCTTACTAACCGTGAAGAAGCAAAACACAAATCAATCTGGGTCAGCGGATGGAGGCCATGCGTCGGATGGGTCTGTGCGGTCGCGCTTGCATATCACTTTGTGCTTGCTCCATGCATTACGTTTGGAGCTACTTGGGCTGGCGCGGCGATACCTGAACTCCCTGCGTTCGATATGGACTCGTTAATGACGGTACTACTGGGGATGCTCGGGTTGGGTGGCCTCCGTACTTATGAAAAGCAGAAAGGACTGACGAAATGATGAATCTGGAACAATTACGCATGGAGCTGGAGTACGACGAAGGCTGTGAGTATGAGATTTACTTAGATCACTTAGGGCTCCCTACATTCGGTATTGGGCATCTTGTGACCGAAGACGATGAAGAACATGGCCTTGAGGTTGGCACGGCTGTACCGGAAGATAGAGTCAGACAAGCGTTTGAAAGCGATATTGAGATCACAGTAGACGAATGCCAGCGACTTTATGAAGACTGGATCGACTTCCCAGACGAAGTGCAACTGATCCTCGCAAATATGATGTTCAACATGGGCCGTCCTAGGCTCAGTCAGTTCAAGAATATGAAAGCCGCTGTAGACGAAAGGGATTGGGACAGAGCCGCAGACGAAATGATTGACTCAAAATGGTATCAGCAGGTCACCAATCGTGCGGATCGTCTGGTGCAGAGGATGCGGAACGTCGCATAAAAAAGGCCCGATAGGGGGGAGGTCACGGGCCAATAGTCGCATCTGATGAGGGAATCTCGATGAAACTAAATTCATAAGCTACTGTATCCACAGTAAAAGTCAATTCGATAAAAAACTATCATAATAGGTTGACTACATTTCGCAATCAGATTTATATTTGTCCTCGATGGTTAATAAAGGGGGACAAACTATGAATCATCAAACATCCGACTGCCCAAAGATAATTGCCAATGCGCTGTTTGAAATACAGTCGCAGATCGGCACATTGGGCTATGACTCTGATAACGGGTACGCAAATTATAAGTATGTGTCTATCGACAAATACTACGAGAAGATGCGTCCACTTATGAATGAAGCAGGGATTATGATTATTCCTGATGAACTGGAAAGTAGTATCACCGATGATAGAAAACTATATCGTGCGGTCTATCAGTTCACCATCATTCACAAAGATGGGGCTGTATGGAACTTTCCTATCCGCAGATCAATCACACTTCCGTTTACTGGAGCGCAATCCGCTGGTTCGGCTCTGTCGTATGTCGAGAAGATTGCCATGCGAACGATCTTCAAGATTGATTCAGGCGAGAAAGACGATGCCGATATGCTGAAGCAAGAAGACTTCTCGACTCTGACTCAAGAGCAAAAAGACAAGATCGATGAGCTAGTTGAGAAAGCAAAACTATCTGATGAAGACATGAATGCTCTTTATAAATGGCAGAAAGTCGAAGACCTGCATGAAATTGATTCAGATCAGTTTGAGAACCTCATTGGGGCTTTGAAGAGGAAGTCCAAATGAGAATCGTCGAAGCAGAGCAAGGAACTGATGAATGGTTGATGGCCCGTCTGGGCTGTCCGTCAGGATCAGGCTTCTCGAAACTAATTACCGCACAAGGCAAAGAGTCTACTAGCCGTGCAACTTATGTAAACGGCTTAATTGCTGAGAAGGTCATAGGTGAGCCGCCACCTGTATGGGAAAACGAATGGATGATCCGTGGGCGGGAGTTAGAACCGGATGCGAGAGCATTCTTTGAGTTTGAGCGTCGTTGCACCGTACAAGAGGTGGGGTTCTGCAAGCATGATGAATATGAGTGCGGGATTAGCCCTGATGGCTTGATCGATGCTGTAGGGGGTTTGGAAATCAAATGCCCAGCTCCTGCAACGCACGTTAAATACTTTCGTGCGAACAAGTTGCCAGCAGAGTACAAGGCACAAGTACAGGGATGCTTGTGGATCACAAAACGTAAGTGGTGGGACTTTCTGTCCTATCACCCATCCCTTCCACCAATGTTAATCCGTGTCGAGCGTGACGAGGATTTCATTAAAGAGCTTGAGCGCATCGTGATCGATGTGTGCAAGGAAATAGAAGTTGAAACTAAGAATTTGGAGAAATATCTGTGAGCGATAGATTTGAACATAAAAACAACACAGGAAGTTTGTTTAGGAATCAGTATAAAACTAAGGACAACCAGCCTGACCATAAGGGAACTGCAAAGATCGATGGCAAGGAATTCGATATTGGAGCGTGGATCAATACCGATAAAAACGGTCAAAAATATTTTGGATTTACGTTTGAGGCTATAAATCCAGAGCCTGTTAAGCCAGAAAATCCAGAGCCAAAGCCTGTTACGCCATCCAAAGGTGAAGGTGAAGGTGAGAAAGACATTGATAAACAAATTCCATTTTAAGGAGATAGCATGAGTTACTACCACGCCAACATCGGTAAGAGCATTAAAGTTGCGTTAGCAATGAGAGATATCAAAAACATTGAGCTGGCAGAACACTTCAACGTCCTGCCTCAACAGGTCATTCGATGGAAGGGCATGAAAGATCATAGCTTTCATCGCGTACAGGACTTCTGTGCGTTCTTTAAAATGTCTGTCGATGAATTCGTGAGGCTTGGCGGTGCAGAAGGCTAAGTACACGGTTACATCCCAGCAGATGTTAGATCAGGTCTACCAAGATGCCCTACGGGGCATCGAGGATCACGGCTTTATAAAACTAGAATGGAAAGCTGGCAGTAACCGGAGCATCAATCAAAACGATCTATACTGGATGTGGGTTGGAGAGATAGTCAATCAAACCAATTCACGTTTACCAGAAGGCACAGATCCATTCATCAAAGAAGAAATGCATGAGTGGCTTTGTGAAGAATTTCTTGGGTATGAAACACGTACTGTGGGCAGAAAAGAGATCACTGTACTGAAAGGCACATCCAAACTATTGAAGGGTGAGATGTATTTTTATATGCAACAGGTAGACGCATTTGCTCACTCAAAAGGATTTAAACTGACAATTCCAGACGATTCCGAATACACCAAACTGAAGCAAAAAGAAAATCAATGATGTTCAAATATTTTTGGGTTTATTGTCGTGGGCAATATTTATGTTGTGTCAAAGCAACTTGCGAAAGCGATGCTGAACAACAGGCATACATGAAGCATGGCTCTGCGAGTCGATACACTGGCAATGGCAGACATGATTTCAAGGCCGTTCAAGTCAAGTTGTAAGGTCAAAATGAAGTCTCGCCGTTGCTCACACTGCCGCAAGAAATGCCCGTCAGAAAATATATTGACTAGCAATTTGCGGGCTTTTTGCTCAATGGACTGCCTGATGGCGTTCGCAAAGTCTGAAAAGGGCAGGAAAGCCGTTCAGAAGACCGTAGCGCGACATAATCGTGAAGATAAGGCTAGGGTACGCGAAAAGCAGAAAACTCGCTCACAGTGGCTCTCAGAGGCTCAGAGTGCATTTAATAGATATGTTCGCTGGCGCGATAGGGATGATGGGTGCATTTCATGTGGCAAGCACGTTCAGAACAAATATGGCGGTAACTGGGACGCTGGTCACTATCGTTCACGAGGATCAGCACCGCATCTCCGATTCCATTTATGGAACTGTCATAAGCAGTGCGCAAGATGTAACAGATTTATGTCAGGCAACACTGCTGAATATCGTACCGCCCTGATTCAGAAAATAGGTTCGACTAAAGTATTAGCCTTAGAAAGTTTACAAAATATCGCACATCACGATATTGTCTACCTCAAGCGTATCAAAAGTATTTTTACGCGATTGTTGAAACAAAGGGAAAATAGAGATGTCAGAAATAAAGTTAGCTGAAGTGTTTGAGAAGTGGGCAAGCGATTTTGTGGATATGAATCAATTCGATGGCGGCATGGAGAAAGTGCAGGTCAATTTAACAGTAGAGGAAATTGACACCTTGATTTACCACATGGATCGGGGCCACACTCATACGCCAGAAATGGTTCGTTTGGCAAGGCTGTTAAATAAAGCTCAGATGTCGCTGGGGCATGAAAGTCTTAAACAGACATACGATGTTGTGAAGGGGATTTCTCGTGAAGATTGATGGCAAATTTATGTGCAATCACTGCGACAGCACTTTCGGGTCTGACGACATCGATGATATCGGGTTACGTTGCCCTGTATGTGATGGCTATAAGGTGTCTTTGATTTTGAATCTCTGGGAAGACCCTGATCCGACTGATCCGATTCCAGCGATATTTGACAAGCACGGAATTCCAACGTAAAAAGAAAAAGATGTTCCGGACGGGGTGTGGGAATACCCCTAGCAGACCGGATTGAAGACAGTGAGAATACCCTGCGCCGCACTCCGGAACACGGGTTCAGTTTATCAAACATTCTCCTCTTTAGTCCATCCCCGTCCGTTCAAACTGTCGCATGGTGCAGTAGTACGCAAAAGCCAGATGTAGCGTCCAACCTTTGAGGGCGGGACAAACAGCGTAATAGGCAACCTACGGGTGGGTGAGGTGTTACGAGCCTTGGCTAATGCCGCCAAATATCGTTGCTGATGACCGGATGCTACTGGACTAACGCTAAAAACTTACAGGGGGTTGCCTAATAGCCCTCCAAAGGACAACTATGGCTGGAAGAAGGTGATGGCAAGACCGTTATACGAAACTCAGAAAGATAGAGATAATGAAGAGCTAGTAGCAAAGTTTTTAGCGGAAAAATTCAACTGCGAATATTTTAAGTTACCGATAGCTTACAAAGCAGACTATGCATTTTTGCGAGATGGCAAAGTAGTTGGTCTTGTCGAAGTCCGATGTCGTAATGTGAAATTTAGTGATTATGAGACGATCATGCTTTCCGTACACAAAAGGATGGATTGTTTAGCACTAGCTCAATCTTTGGATGTTCCGGTCATTTTTGCGATTCATTATGATGACGGAATTTACTCTATTGATTTGAGCAAGCAACCAGATTACGCCAGCATCGGAGGAAGAAACCAAGTCAGAGATTGGCAGGATATAGAAATCGTATTTCATTATAAAACAGGAAGACTTCAAAAATGGAGCTAAGACCACATCAAGAAAAAGCAGTACAAATGCTCAGACACTCCTTATCGCGGGGTAAAAGACGGCCAATCCTTGCCGCACCATGTTCATTCGGGAAGACGATAACAGCGGCGTACATCTTTGAAGAGGCTGTGAAACGGGGCAAACGGGGTATTTTCATCTGTGATCGAATTAAGCTGGTAGAACAGAGCCTAGACGCTTTCGATGTACAAGGTATTGAAACCGGAGTGATGCAAGGTAATCACCGGAGATCAGATCATTTCCAGCCAGTACAGATCGCTAGTATCCAAACGCTTGCACGTAGAAACCGGATGCCAGTATTCGACTTTGCGATAGTTGATGAATGTCATGCGGTGCATAAACACCTGTTAAAGATGATGGAAGCCTACAACAACATTCCGTTTATTGGCTTGTCTGCCACGCCATTCAGCAAAGGCTTAGGCAACGTCTATGACGATTTGATCGTACCTATCACGCCTGTAGAGCTATTGGAGCAGAATTATTTATGCCCAATTCACTATTACGGCGGCACTAAAGTCAATTTACAGGACGTTCGACGCAAGCCGCTGACAACAGGCGGCACAGATTATGATCCGAAGTCGCTGAGTCATAAGATCGAAAAAGATGTTCTGCTTGCAGGTGATATCGTCAAAAACTGGATGAAGCACGGGGAGAATAGCCAGACCATTGCCTTCAGTCCTTCAATCAAGCATTCAAAGTACATGGTAGAGCTATTTCAGCAGAATGGGATAAGCGCAGAGCATATTGATGGATACACAGATCCTGACTTACGGGAGGTAATGTTTAGAGCGCATGATCGAGGTGAGTTCAAGATTTTGTCATGCTCGAAACTACTCAACGTAGGGTATGACGCACCTAATGTTCGGTGTTTGATTGATTGCTACCCCACTACCTCGTTGATCGCTTACGTACAGCGGGCAGGACGTATCGCTAGAACGGCCTCAAACAAGCCGTATGCGATTTATTTAGATCATTCGGGCAACGTGTCCCGTCACGGATTTGCAGAGCACGTAGTGCCTTTAGAACTAGATACGGCTGATCGTGCATTCTCTGAAACTAAACAGGTTAAGGAGAAGAAAGAATCAAAGGTTTGGGAATGCCCCGAATGTTATCAACAGCGTACAGGCGTGAAATGCCCATGCGGGTACGAGATTCCTAGAATGGAACAGCTCAAGAATGACCAGCAAATGCTTAAACGCATGACGGCTGTAGAGAGAGCTAACGCTACGCATACAGCAGACGAAAAGGCTCAGTTTTTAGGAGAATTACAGCTACACGCTAGGAATAAAGGATTTAAAGAGGGTTGGGCTGGTCACATTTACAAACAGAAGTTTGGAGCATGGCCTGACGGTATCAAAGCAAAGCCAGCCACAGAGATCAGCGAGTCCGTCAGAAAATATATTCAGTACAACAACATTAGAAGAATGCATGGTTTTGGTATGCGGCGGGCTTCTTGAAACTATATTGAGTAGAAAATGAAAGTCGATCAGATCATTCAGAAACTAGATTCGGTAAAAAAAACAGGACAAGGTTATCGTTCTCGATGCCCTGTTCACGGATCAAAAGGTCAGACGCTTTCAGTCACTGAGAAGGACGGAGGGTACATTGTTGCTCACTGCTTTTCATGCGGGGCAGGAGGGGTGGAGCTGGTTAATGCTTTAGGGTTGCCTATTTCTATTCTTTTTCCTGAAGATAACTACATCCCTCCAACAATCACGAAGGCTATGCGTTTGGAAAATATATTCGATGGGATTGTGCTCCAGATGGCAGAGCAAGCCGAAACCCTCGATGATCGTAGGACTGTCAATAAATCCAGAGAGAGAGCCAAGGGCTTCAAAGTTAAGGCAGAGAATGCGCTGGTCAGCTTCATCTATCCTAATCATCCTGCGCTGAAGCCTTTTGAAACTATATTCGGTACAGCGATACAAGAATCACCAGCTCTTAGAGATGAAATCGTGAACAATTTTTGGGACGGCATCGCAGAAAAATATCGAGTCAGTCTCAAAATTATGTAGCTTTTGAAACTATATTCACTAGCCCGTCAGAAACTATATTTAGTATCTTTGAAACTATATTGACTACGTCAGAAACTATATTCAGTACGTCAGAAACTATATTGACTAGATTTTGTACAGTTGTGCAGTGCAACACGATGGTGCAGTGCAACAGCGCATAATCAATATTATGTTAAATGGCGCGTAATTTATATTATGTTAAATGGTCAAAATTTGTACAATCCCGATCTATCGCACTGCACAAAAATTGTCGACTGTCGCATAATTTATATTATGTTAAATTCCGATTTCTTGGTGCACTGCACAAACTAACCAAGGCAAATAATTGCTGTAAATGTTTACAGTATGCCCCTGACAGCTCATATAAAGCCCTCTGTCGGCACTTACCCCAAAAGTGATACCGTGGTATAGGTTACATCGAGAAAATCGCACCTGCAGAAATCTCTTATAAATCAATGACTTACGTATTAGACTAAAGTCTTATTGGCACGCTTATTGCTACGCGCACACATCCGCGCCCGTTCCTTTATACGGGGTAGTCCTAAATACTGTATAAATTATCATTAGACCAATGTCTAATCTCTTCGGTGTTTATTCTGGGCCCGACATCGTTTAGAGTGTCGGTATCAGGTGTGGGGGGCCGGTTGGCCTTAAAATGCGACCCCCGACTTCAGTGTCACCGCCTCCGGTGCGAATCCGGCGCACGGCTCCGACGGCCTTTTGGCCCAGCCCGTCACGCGATACACAGGGACACCCGCCCCGCCTCATGCGGTGCGCTGTCCGGTTGTTTTCCTGCCTTATTGTCGTATGGGATTGGTACCCATGCCAAGGTTAGCCGTCCGGTTAACCGTGAAGAGTTACCACGAAACAATGAGGAATCGATCAATGAGTTATCAAGTGCAGAAGATCAAATCAGAACTACAAACTAAGGTGAGCCGTTACGAGCGCACCATTAAAGAATGGGAGGCCAACGGGCTAACCAAAGAGGACGCACGGGAACAGATGGACATTATGTTTCAGCGTATGACCAAAGACTTTGCCAGCTTCACGGCTTCGGCTTTCGAGATGGACGCAATGGCGGCAAATGAGGCTTATCAGTCAATCGACAGCTATCGCGCAACCATTCGCGCCGACCTGTTCCACTTCGAGGCCAAGTACATGCTATGCCGTCCGACTGACTCGCTAGTCAGTCCGGCGGGTGTATCGCCTGAGTCCGGCGTATTTGTCCGGCCTTCGGTTTGCGTACAGGTGGACGAATTGCCCGCCGCTTCAAATCTTGTCTACTTCGAGCGAGACAAGGCTTTTAATCAGGTGAATCAATATTGCGACTCAAGGGGGTTTTAATCATGGGATATATTCTGTTTCGTCACGGTATGGGGCGCGTAGCCCCGACCATCAAGCAAGCCGTCGCCGATATGGAAGAACGGCTAACCCGTCAATATCAACGTGACAAGACGGTTGATTTTAGCGAGCCGTGCATCCTGACAAAGGGTAAGCGTAAGCGTTGCTATGTTCGCACCTATCGGATTTACAAAAAGGATGGGGCCGTAGTGCTCCGCCCTGCCGCATGGTGGGAGGGTCAGCGCGACGACTTAATCGGGGTTCCAATGGAACGCATAAAAGAGCTGGCGGGCCGCTAGTGCGGCCCCTAGGGAGAAACATGGAAAAGCTAGTCACTAGCCGCTGGGTCAGTCCTAACGGCGAGACAGTCGAAAACACGCTGGAGAATATCGAACGGATCAAGTCGAACCTTCGGATTCATGTTGAGTCGGCAATCAAGCTGGACGTTCCACGGTTGCAAATATGGAACGCTATCTTTGAATCAGTTAGCCCATACACGGGCGAACAAATGGCAAACACAATCGCCCGCGAATTGCTGGGCATGGAGGGGTAAAAATGAAATTCGGTCTATTTGATAGCGCGGGCCAGTTGGTAGCCGCTTTTGATAACGAGGGGGACGCTGAACAGTTCCAGAACCGGAAACGGCCCGACACTGTAAAGCGTCGTTATGTGCCTAACTGTTTTGGTGAGCCTGATGATATAAAAATGGCTTTGTATGCGTCATGGGAAGGTTTCGAGACGGCGTTAAACACGGTTATTAAACGCCAATGTGAGATTAAACACAGACAAGCACCGGAGCATACGGAGCAGGAACTACTTGACTTGATCCAGAAGCAACTTGAAGAGGCGCGAGATTCAATTAAGGACTTCGCGCCAGCTTACCACCGCGAGACGCTTGAAGGCTGGGCGCAGGGCGCGGCTGAAATGAGCCACCCATAAGGAGTAACCATGTTAAATTATAGAAATTTTCACGGGCGGGTTATCCGTGTTTCACGGCTTCAAAATTCAGTCAACGGGAATCCTCGCTGGTCTTTGTCGTTATTGTTGGGTGACGGTGCATTGCATCGCTTTGTCACTCCGATCGATGCGGGATGGGTGTATGGCAAAAGCTGGCAATGGTACGAAGGCTTAACGGCTTTCGTTACCGTAGGGCCGCGCAAAAATTCGCGCACAATCGAGTCTATAAAAGTGGGGGGAATATGAGAAAAATTGAAGAACGCATGGTTGAGGCCATCAAAGAGGGTAAAACCTTCAGTCTGGCGAATACGCGAGTTACTGCTATTCAAAGAGTCGGTGCGTTGTTGGGCGGCGAGGCCGTTAGTCATCAATCAGCGGCCTATTTGCACGGCAATTTGATCGCGGTATTCAACTGGACGCATCATAAGAAAGGGCTTTTTGACCGTTCCAGCTACTCGCTCGACTCCGTGCGGTGTACGTTGGCAGGTTGGCCCACCGTCACCACCAGATCGCGGCTCAACGCGATTTGTCGGGGGCTTGGCATGGCTTCGCGGTTTGGGCAACGTAAGCACCGCCAGATATTCGATGATCGCTTAATTGACGACACTGAATGGGTGACGCTGTGAGGTATTGGGGGCAATTAATCGCGGGTTATTTATCCGTTATGGGGCTTGGCTTTATGTTCGCCTGTCTCATTCTTGGGGCTACGCAATTTCTATTGCCGCTGGCCGTTTTTATGTTCGTCTGCGCGGCTGTTTCAGTCGCGCTAGATACTAACAAAATGAAGGGGTTATGATGCAAAACGTGGTAAAATTAAAGGGCTTTAGTGAGACACGGGAAGCTGTTGAGTCGTTTAAACATGATGGGCTGGAGCCTTGGACGTTCTCAGTTCAGGTAGATCAAGCGACGCAGGACGAATACAGCGCGGCATATCAGCGTTTGAAGCCGTCCGAATTGCAAGCCTATCAGGATGGCGATTTGAATTTATTTGTCGTCACGCTGGAGGCTTGGGTAGATGGTGTCCACTTGGGTACGCACGTATCGGAGCCGGTCTGGGTTGAAGGTCTAACCTTAACGGGTGGGAAAATAAGGGGCGACGACTGTGAGGTACTCAAGACCAAATGGTTCGGAAACCTCAAGCGGGCCGCTAAGCACAACGGGGTAGTATTGCTCGCGGATGTTCTAGGGTCTTTAGGTATGGGGCAAGCTAGGGCAGAAGTCGAGCGTAGAGCTGGCCTGAGGTAATTGCTAATCTCACGCGCACTGGGTAAAGTCTCTCGCTATAACGTACTAGCTAGGGGCTTTTACTCATGTCAAACACACCAAAGAAAAGAGGCCGCCCGTTCGTGGTCTTAAATCCTCAACAAATAGAGCAAGTCGAAAGAATGGCCGCATATCTCAATAAGGCTCAGATAGCGGCGTGTCTTGGGATAGCGGAAAACACGTTTACTCGACTTTGTAGGGAGAACGAAGCTATTGATGCCGCATATAAAAAGGGACGGGCTTCTAAGGTTGCGCTGGTGGGCGAGAGCCTGTTCCGCATGGCTACCGCTGAGAAAAACCCGAACGTCATCGCGGCTATTTATTTCTTGAAAGCTAGGGGCGGGGCTCAGTGGATCGAGAACCAACCGGAGCAAGAACGCCAGACGATAAACATCCAATACTCACCCGCGCAGGGCAGAAGCGAGCGAGATATTACGCCGCAAACCTCGCGGCTGGACAGCCCCGATGCCGACTGACAAGGGGTACAGCCCCCCAAAAAAAATTTTTACGCACCCGACATCCACCAATAACAGCACCCAGACAAGTGGCTTTAACCCAGTCCCCAAAATCTGGGAGCCTAAAAGGGGTAAACAAATATGTTAATAAATAGTCTTTTGCATCCGAGCCGATAAACGCGATAGGATTGATTGGTGCATATAGAGCTAACTGAACCGCAGATTGAGTATATTGAGGCTGATTGCAAGTATCCTGCGATGGTTGCTGGTTTTGGTGCTGGCAAGACTGAGGCGGCTGTATTTAGATCGATTTTTGGCTTAATCAATACGGCTAATTCTTGTTATACCGGAAAGAACGGCGAAAAGTTCTGGCCTGTACGTGGGTTCTATGCGCCGACTTTTGACTTGATACGTGTCATTGCTTGGCCGAGGTTTGAAACGATACTCGAAAAACTGGGTATTTCTTATAAGCTACAGAAATCACCGTTAAATCGGATCATCATTGAAGGGATAGGCGAAATACTGTTCCGTAGTATGGAAAATCCGTCTCGTATCATTGGTTATGAGCATTGTGATGCGGATGTGGACGAATTAGACACTTTGAAACCAGATGATGCCGCTGACGTATGGAGAATGATCCTAGCCCGTAATCGTCAATACAAACCAGACGGTTCGCAAAATAGTATCGGGACGACTACCACTCCTGAAGGGTTCAGGTTTGTGTACCAGACTTGGAAGCAGAACCCGAAAACCGGATATGAAATTATCCAAGCCCCGACAGAATCAAACCCCTATCTACCCGATGACTACATCGACTCTTTAAGACAGATGTACCCGTCCAATCTGTTAGATGCTTACCTGTACGGTCAATTCGTCAACCTGCAATCCGGTTCGGTCTACTCGTCCTATGACCGGAAAGTATGCCGTAGCGACGAAACGATACGTGCTGGAGAACCATTATACATTGGATGTGACTTCAACGTGATGAATCAGGCCGCTACAGTTTTTGTACAGCGGCAAGGGATCTGGCATGGTGTAGCCGAGTTATCCAAGATGCGGGACACTCCTCGTATGATTGAAGAGATTCAGGAGAAATGGCAATCGAAAGGCCATGCGATTTACATCTACCCTGATGCCAGTGGTGCGGCAACCAAGACTGTGAATGCCAGTATTTCTGACCTCGCTCTATTGGAACAGGCTGGGTTTACTGTACGAGCAAACAAAGCAAACCCAAGAATCAGAGATCGAGTCGCCGCTATGAACGCCGCACTAGAGCATGGGAATGTGAAAATCAATCCGATAACCTGTCCGAATACTGCTGACTGCCTAGAGCAACAGACGTACAAGAATGGCGAGCCAGATAAATCCAGCGGTCACGATCACCAAAACGATGCGACGACTTATCCGATTGCGTATGAGTTCCCGATACGTAAGCGCATTTCTGATATAAACTTTGCTTTTGCGGTATGATTATGGTTGGGGATACAATATTCCAAACGTCTCAAAGGGTTAAGCCATGCCAGTAAGCACCCAACATCCAGAGTATTCCAAGTATTTACCGATTTGGACGCAGACCCGTGACGCTGTGCGCGGCTCAGTCGCTATCAAAGAGAAGAAACACCAGTACCTCCCTGTTCCAGATAATGACTCTGGAGACGAGCGAAAGGGTACAGAAACGGTTCGTTATCGCCAGTATATGAAACGAGCCCTGTTTACTAATTTTACTGGACGGACGAAAAACGCTTTAGTCGGGGCGGCATTCCGAAAAGACCCCATCATCGAATTATCTGATGATCTTAATTATTTAGTAGAGGACGCAACCGGAGACGGGTTGAGTCTGACACAACTGGCGAAAGATGAACTATCAAACCTTCTGGAAACCGGACGGTCTATTCTGTTAGTCGATTATCCGCAGACTGATGAAAACGTAACGATTGAAGATGTACGCAGGATGAATCTCCGTGCGTCAATTATTCCGTATACCGCTGAACAGGTTATCAACTGGAAGTCAGATGTCGTTGAAGGCCAAAGGAAACTGGTTGCTTGTACGATTGCAGAGAATTACTTAGAGCCTCTGGACGAGTTTGACCACACTAAGAAAATACAATATCGCGTCCTACGACTCAGGCCAGACGGATATACTCAGCAGATCTATCGCGAGGAAGAGCCATTCACGACTGAGTTCTACCCGAAACGTGCAGACGGATCGAACTGGCAAGAGATCCCTTTGATGTTTATCGGGTCAAAAAATAACGACTCGACGATTGATGACGCTCCTTTGTCAGATATCGCAGAGGTCAATCTAGCTCATTTCAGAAACTCGGCAGACTACGAAGAGTCATGCTTCCTTGTAGGACAACCAACTCTCTTCATCACACACTCACTGAGCGTTGAGCAGTTCAAACAGTTTAACCCGCAAGGTATCAAGCTAGGTTCTCGCGCAGGTCATGTTTTGGGTGAAACAGGTTCAGCTACGCTCCTTCAGGCTAATGAGAATCAGCTTGTCATGAGAGCGATGGAAGCCAAAGAGCAACAAATGGTAGCCATTGGAGCCAGAATCATCACCGATAGAGCTGATCGTGAAACAGCAGAAGCGGCACGTATTCGGTTTGCAAGTGAAAACTCTGTCCTAGGCGATGTCGTAGGAAACCTGTCAGATGCCTTAACCAAGTGTGTTGAATGGGTTGGTGAATTCATGGGCGTTGACGCAGGGGACTCCAGATTCATTGTGAATCGTGAGTTCTACGATAGAGACGTTGATCCGCAGATGCTGATGTCAATGGTTACGTTACTGGATCGAGATATCATCGCAGAAAAAGATATCTTTGATCGGTTGAAATCAGGTGGGCTCGTGAACCCTGAAAGATCATTAGATGATGTCAGGGATGAAGCAGGTATGACAAATCCGGTTGAATAGAGGCAAGTATGGCGACTGCAAAGAAGGCTAATCCGAAACTCTGGGAAAAGGCAAAGGCGCAAGCCAAAGCTAAAATGGGCGGCAAGCATTCTGCAAGGGCCATGCAACTGGCTACCAAGATCTACAAGGGTAAGGGCGGTACGTATGTGGGAGCAAAATCCTCTAAAAATAAACTGTCTAAGTGGACTAAAGAAGATTGGGGATATGCTGGCAAGGAAGGTAAGTCTCGCTATCTACCGAAGGCGGCACGGAAATCATTATCGTCCGGTCAAAAAGCCGCAGGAAGCAGAGCCAAAAACAAAGCCACCAAAGCAGGAAAGCAAACAGCCAAGTACACCCCAGCAGAAAGAAAAGCAGTAAGGAGAGCAACTCGTGGCTAAGAAAGACCCAAGGCTTGCTCGTGCAGGGGTATCTGGATTCAACAAGCCAAAGAGAACCCCTAGTCATCCTAAGAAATCTCACGTTGTTGTAGCCAAGGTCGGGGATAAAATAAAAACAATCCGATTTGGAGAGCAAGGAGCTAGTACGGCAGGGAAGCCCAAGGCTGGCGAGTCAGACCGCATGAAAAAGAAACGCGCTTCATTCAAAGCTCGTCACGCAAAGAACATCGCAAAGGGCAAAATGTCTGCGGCTTACTGGGCTGATAAAGTCAAATGGTAATCAATGGCACTCTCTGAAGAGATACAGGATGCTATAACAAGGCATCAAATCTACGTCTTACGGTACTCTGCTGGGCGTGAACAGGAAGCCAGCGAGTATGTCACCCGCATCCAAGAGATGATCGAGAAGGAACTGGAGAAAGAAGAGCTGTCCACAATGGATATGATGCGGCTCCGCAAGTTCTACGATGAAATCACTGAGTTCGCAAACGATACCTATGGCGATCTCGGGGAGAAAATTGTCGAGGATTTGTCTAGTTTCTTAGATCAAGAGATAGAATGGAACGGGTCAGCCTTTGCACGGTTTATAGAAGAAAATGTTATAAGCCCGTCTGCTTTGGATGCACAGCTTGCAATCTTTGCTGGAGGCTTGTTTGGCGGGCTTTCGGGAAATATACGTAACCTGATTGATCGATTTCGACAGACCAAGGTGGCGCAGATCGTTCAGAATGTAACAGATGGGGTTACCCTGAGAGAAAGAAATGAGCAAATTTCAACAAGAGTACAGCGAGTCTCTGGGTTGCAGAAGAAACAAGTTGGTAGCTTGATCCGCACGATTACAAACCATACGTCAGTGCAATCAAGAGATTTGATGATGCGGCAGAATGAATCGCTGTTTGATGGATATGAATGGGTAGCTGTGCTGGATTCAAGAACGTCAATAATCTGTGCGAGTCGGGATGGGACGGTGTATCCATTCTCTGATGATCCAGAAAGGTCACCGAAGCCGCCAGCTCACTTCTCTTGCAGGTCTACCATTACACCAGTAGTCAAAGCGCAGTTTGAGCAGAGACGAGAAAAGAAGATTCAGCGAATCGCAGATGGCGCGAAAGGCAAAACAAAGGTGCGGCAGACAACGACGTACCAGACATGGTTGAAGCGGCAACCTGCATCGTTTCAAGATGAAGTATTAGGCAAGACCCGTGGAGCATTATTCCGCAGGGGCAAGCTACCAATTTCTAAATTTGTTGATCGGAAAGGCAAAACATTGACGCTCGACGAGTTAAGAAAAGTCGAACCTGAAGTATTTAATAGGTTAAAATTGTAACAACAGCCAGAGGCTGATCGTGCAACGCTAGAGGTGACGCATGGAATTTCTAAACGAAACTGAGTTAGATGATGCTGTAAAACAGCAGTTAGCGGAAAAGTTCAAAGAGACTTTGGACAAGACGCTGGAAGAAAAGGTTGCTGAAGAAGTCGCAGGACTCAAGGCAAAAAACGATGAACTGCTGGCTGAGAAAAAAGCCGCACAACGAGCGAAGGAAGAGTTAGATGCCAAGGCAAGAGCTGAAAAAGAAAGGTATGCTCAAGAAAACGGGCAATATCAAGAACTCTATGAAAGTCAAAAGCAAGAAGCGGATGGCTTACGGAAAAAAATCGAAGAAATGAACCAACACGCTCTCAGGCAACAAGTAAAGTCTGAGGCAACTAAATTAGCCAACTCGTTGACAAAAGATGTGGCGAAGGCAAAATTGTTGGAAGAGAAGCTAAGTCAAAGACTTACGCTGATGGAAGGAGAGATTCGTGTTACTGATGATTCAGGTCAACTGACTGTCAGTAGCATTGAAGACTTGGTAGGGTCAGTGAAGACGGATTTCCCGTTTTTAGTTGATGGAATCCAAGCAACTGGTGGCGGGGCCACTCGTTCACAAGGCAGGGCTGATGTGGGCTTTAGAGAAATGAGTCGTTCTGAGTTTGACGGAATGCTTCAAGCGGATCGTGAGAAGTT
>Ga0213858_10000090_pt1 | contig 38129 bp, 61 predicted proteins | sample PICome_FD_160122 | JGI IMG/M metagenome (GOLD analysis project Ga0213858, IMG submission 160122) | Coastal seawater microbial communities near Pivers Island, North Carolina, United States - PICO245 | ecosystem: Environmental > Aquatic > Marine > Coastal | place: USA: North Carolina | collected... | reverse complement strand
AAGCAGGATAAAATCCCCTTCGACTTGGAATACTTTAACAAGATTACCAAGGGAGGTCTTGTTAATAAGAGTCTTAATGTCGCTCTTGCTGGGACAGGCGTCGGTAAGTCTTTGTTCATGTGCCATATGGCTAGCGTCTGTTTGCTTAACGGACGTAGCGTGCTATACATTACAATGGAGATGGCAGAAGAAAAAATTGCTGAGCGTATTGATGCAAACCTCCTCAATGTTCCCATACAAGAGATTGGTGAACTTCCTAAGGTAATGTTTGACAGCAAAGTCACAAAATTGTCACAAAAAACGCAAGGTTCTCTTATAATTAAAGAGTATCCAACTGCGGGCGCACATAGTGGACACTTTAAGTCACTTCTTAATGAGCTTGCACTTAAGAAGTCATTTAGACCTGATATTATTTTCATTGATTACCTTAATATATGTGCTTCCTCTCGGTATCGCCAGAGCGGCACTGTCAATTCATATTCTTATATTAAGTCAATTGCAGAAGAGCTTAGAGGATTGGCTGTTGAAGCAAACGTCCCTATCGTTTCTGCCACGCAGACCACTCGTTCTGGTTATGGTAGCAGTGATGTTGACCTTACTGACACTTCTGAGTCCTTTGGTCTCCCTGCTACTGCTGATCTTATGTTTGCCCTTATTAGCACAGATGAATTGGAGGAACTCGGGCAGATTATGGTGAAGCAGTTGAAGAACCGCTACAATGATTTGTCTGTCAATAAGAGATTTATTGTTGGTATTGATCGTGCTAAAATGAGACTGTATGATTGTGAGCAGTCTGCACAGAATGATGTTCTTGACAGTGGTCAAGACGAAGAGTATGAGTTTGATGAGAAGAAGTCTTCTCGCAAAGAAAAGTTTGGATCCTTCAAGTTTGATTGATTATGAAGAGCATTTACCCAGAACTAATTGGCGATTTTAAATCCATTGAGTATCCTGCACGGAGACAGTTTCCTAGTGATGAGATTGTAGAGCGTTGGAAGAATGTCGGACATCTATATGTTAACTACACTGGACTCCTCCGTGAAGAGTATCGTGGAGTTCCTGAATGGACGCATGAGATCGTAGATTCTCTCAAAAAGAAATATATTCCAGTTGGTGATAAGTGGTACTTTATGGATAAGACTTCCTTGTCCCTTTATAACATGCCTCCAGGTACAATTATGCCAGAGCACGAGGATACTTATCCAAGGTTCCGAGAGATCTATGGAGAACCAGACATCAATAAAATTTGTAGAGTTCTAATCTTTCTTGAAGACTGGAAGACGGGACACTATTTTGAACTGGATCGTCAACCATATACCAAATGGAAGAAGGGTGATTATCTTTATTGGACTGGAGATACTACTCACCTTGCAGCAAACCTTGGTAAAGAGAATAGATATACTATGCAAATCACGGCGACTTTAAAATGCGGAAGCGAAGAGCAGTAGTAGATGACCTTGTGGAGCAGTATGGTAAATACTGCTCTTCTTTTACTTTCAAATTAAAGAATGGAATAAAGGGACAAGAAATTCATAAAGAAGGATTTGTAAATTGTTATTGGAATAAAACTGATAAGTTGATTTACATGCATATCGATAAGTGTGGAAGCACATCTGTATCTTCTGCACTTATGCTCAACTGCCCAAAGTTTATATCTCTTGATAAACTAGAATCTGATAAAGATCCAGATTATTTGGCAAAATATTTTGTTGAGAGTGATCATAAATTTTTTGCTGTGACAAGAGATCCTGCACAAAGATGGATCTCTGGATTGAATGAGTTTATGTGTAGATATAAACCACCTATGGATTGGGTGGTCAGCCAAGTCAAAAATGGTAAGTACATATTTGATGAACACACTGGTCCTCAGACAGCATTCTTGAGATTGTGCTTGGAGAATAGTGGTAAACTAGAACTTCTTAAACTTGATGGAGATCTGTCTGCAAAAGTAAATCTTTTTATGAAGAATAATACCTCGGAATACAAACCATTCCCAGTTCCTCACCTTAGAGATTCAAAATACTTTACTCCCAATTTCAAACCATTGTGTGCTAAGATATATACAGAATATGTAGAACCAAACAACAAAGAGTTTTTGGATCTTTATGAATCGGATTATGAATTGTACGCAAAAGGTATCTGACCCCTTCCATGATGTTGAGAGGTTTGAAGATACGATAGCGAATTTTTATGGTGCCAAGTATGGGATCGCCACGGATTGCTGTACTCATGCAATTGAACTATGTTTAAGATATGAAGGATACGACAGAGTAACATTACCAGAACATACTTATATCTCTATTCCAATGACCTGCCAGAAGCTTGGTCTTGATTGGAGATTTGATAATATTCAGTGGTATGATCAATATTATCTTGGTGGTACTAATATTATTGATGGTGCAGTTTTGTGGAGACCAAATTCATATGTCTCTGGAACTTATTTGTGTTTGAGTTTTCAATATCGGAAGCACCTCTCTTTGGGTAGAGGTGGAATGATTTTGACAGATGATGAGTACGCTGCGGAACAGTTGCGAATGATGGCATATGATGGACGTAAGAAGTATGTTCCTTGGGGTGATCAAGACATTACTGTGATGGGATATCATTATTATATGACTCCAGAGACTGCAAAGAAGGGACTTGAAGTATTTGAAGAAGTAAAGGATGCATTCCCTCTTGCGATGAGTTATAAAGATTATCCATGTCTTCCTGATATGGGAGTATTTAAATGAATAAACTGAAGGGACTTCCTCCCATCATGTATCTTAATCTAGATCATAGAACTGATAGGAAGGAACATATTGAAGGTCAATTCAAAAAGTGGGGGATCACCGATTTTACTCGGTGGTCCGCTTCTAGGTTTTCTACTGACAAGATTGATCAGTGGGGGCATAAGTTGGACTTGATGCTGCTTGCTCCCTCCGATGCATCTATTGTAATGAATGAATTTACAATGATGATTGAGTGGTATGAGTCTGGTATATCTGAGACTTTGATGATCATACAAGATGATCTATGCTTTGATCTTGTAGAGTATTGGCCGTTTGATTGGGAGACTGTGGTTAAGAGTCTTCCATATAACTGGGAGATAGTACAGTTTTATCATTGTCATGATCATCATATAAAGATGCACCTTAATCCAAGGCAGTGGCACAGTTCATCTGCTGCTATCTTTATGATCAATAGATCCTTTGTTGAGAAGTTGATGAAGATTCATCTTCAACCAGATGGGTCGTTTAAGTTAGATCAAAGTCTAAGAGATCTTCAAGTTCCTAGAGAATCTTATAGTAGTGATGATTTTTTAATTTATCAGGTTGGTAAATCGTATTCTCTACCTCTTCTAACTCTTGATCCTAAACTAGCAATAGCACAAGACAATAAGCAGCAAACAGATTCAGATTATGATCCTATTATCGCTGTTTATCACAATAAGATATATGATATTCTTGCCACTTCATGCATTAAAAAGTGGTGGGAAGAGAAGAGTGCTAGATATTCAGCGGAAGATATTTTATCTTGGGGTGGAGCAATTCACGAGTCAATGTTGATTCAGTTACCACGATATGATCATGTAGCACCATGACAGATGAATTAAAATTAGAACTTAATACTGATTACTCTCCATCAAAGTTGGAAGGACTTCCTAAAATCATCTATAGGAATAATGATTCTGATTTAGATGCTAAAGAGTCTATGGAGAATCAATTTAGTTTGTGGGGTATTGAAGACTACCAGAGACATTCTAATAAGTATCATGAGCATACTTATTATGACTGGAAAAATATGGTTCTTGATGATGAACTAATGAGAACTCCAGATGAGATCTCTTACTCTATAAATCTCATAGACGCTATCATTGAGTGGTATGATTCGGAATCATCAGAGACTTGTATATTTACAGACGATTGTCTTGATCTTTCTATAGTTAATAGTTGGATGTTTGATTGGAAGTTTTTAGAGCACCATCTTCCATACAATTGGGATTGTATTCAATTATATGCATCGTCTACACGATCAATTAAGATGCATCTTCATCCCTGGGTGCCCACAAATAAATCTCAGCGGTGTTTTATGATTAGTAGAACATTTGCAAAAAGATTGAAACAGTTTCACTTTTTGGATAAAAAGTATAAGATCTCATATAAATCTCCAAACAAGTCTATATTGTTTACTGATTATGGGTCTTTGGATACATTCTTTTTTGATATTGGTGTGACATATACCCTTCCCGTATTTGGATTAAAAAATTCACCCAACTTGAATCTTAGGGAAGGAGTTGGATCCGATGCAATTAAATACTGGTGGCAATATAAGTCTCAGAAGTTCTCAAATTTTGAGTTCTTTCATTATAATAAAGGTGATGACGAGTGGAAGATGGAAGTCTTGTTCGACACTCAAGGCGATAGACCAGAAGTTTACATGGATGATGTTGAGGGCATAATGATATGGATCTAAATTATAAGTTGAGAGGATTCCCAAAAGTTCACTTCTTCAATCTTGATAATAGGAAAGATAGACGTAACTGGATGGTTGAACAATTTGAATGTTTTGATATTGAATATGAACGTATCTCTGGTACTAAGTATCTTGCTTCAGAGAGTTCTAAGTGGAAGCATCTTATTAAGGATATTGACGACTATAAACTTTTAGTTCCTATTGCTGCAAATGCGATTAGTCATCTAGACTTCTTGAAGACCTGGTATAAGGAATCTAAAGATCCTTATGTTGTTCTTATGGAAGATGATTATGATCTTAGATTAGTTGACTACTGGACGTTTGATTGGCACACTATAATCGAGAGATTACCTTATGATTGGGATTGTCTCTTGATGGGTTTTGAGAACCCAGATGGTATTAGATTTCATTTGCATCCTATTGAACCTGCACATGATTTTGGACCAGTTCTTCTAAAAAGGTCTTTTGTTGAAAAGATATTAGATCTGCACTGTGTTGGTGATAAGTATAAACTAGTTAATACTGTCGCCAATGCTGCTTGGAACAGACAAGCTGATGTTGCTGGATCTGGAACAGTAGATTACTTTATGGTTCATACTGGTAGGACATATTGTCTTCCTTTGATCACTGTTAATGCAAACTTTGGTAGTTTTGAAAACAATAGTATAATTCAAAAGTTTTATCGAAGTGAAGGTGACATCCTTGCTAGGAACACCTATTATTACTATTGGCAGCATGAATGTGATAGGTACTCTTTAGATGAATTTTTTAGTTATGGGAGTAGTAAACATAATGATATGATATTAAAACCTCGTAAATTCCGTACATATGATATGACTGGGAAGTCATATAAATTATATGGGGAATCATACCTTGAATATTTTAGGAAATCATGAATTTATACGATAAGTTTGCTGGGGTTCCTACCTTCTATTATTTTAACTCAGATACAAACACTCCATTGAAGAAACACATGGAGAGGAATCTTATTAATCTGAAGGTAAAGAATTATAAGAGGATATCTACTTCTAAGTATACTAATGCTAATGTAAGTGAATGGAAAGATCTATTGTTAAATAGATCCAAGTATAAACTTCCAATTGCTACAGCAGCATATTCGATAACTATTCTTGAGTCTTTGAAAGACTGGTATGAGAATACTGAAGAAGAGTCATTAATAATAAGTAGGGATACGATAGATTTTGGATTAGTTCAATACTTCCATTTTGACTGGGAGTTTTTGATGAGTAAACTTCCTTATGATTGGGATTGTTTTATGATGGGATTTGAGAATATAAACTATATTCCATTTTATCTTCATCAAATAATGCCAGCGCATACCTTTAACACCGCTCTTCTTAATAGGAGGTATGTTAGGAAGTTGATCAAACTCCATTGTGTTGATGGTAAATATGATTTGTCAAACTTTAGTGCAAATAAAAGTTTTGGACTTCATTCTGGAACCCCAGATTATTTTATAGGACATTGTGGTAAAACATATTGTCTTCCAATGTTCCCAAGTCATACTGACTTCTTTGTTAAAACATCCAAAAAGTATCAACTAGTTAAGGGGTGTAGATTAGCACACTATGATTGGTGGAGAAATGATAAGAAGAGACATGGTATGGAAGATATATTTACTTATGGCAAACCAAACGACAAAGGAATGATTAAAAGAGTTTGGTCGTACTTGAAATGAACTTAAAAAATAAACTAAAGAACTTCCCACACATTTACTATACTAATCTCGATAATCGAACTGATCGTAGAGATTATATGGAAGACCAATTTGATTATTGGAAGTTGCCTTCTACTAGAGTGTCTGGTTCAAAGTTCCTAGCATCAACTATTAATGATTGGGCAAAGGACTATGTTGTTGGATCAGTTACTGGAATACCAGCATACGCTCTTGGCAATGCAGTAACTCATTTAGAGTTTATGAAAAATTGGATCAATACGAGTGAAGATGACTATCTTCTTCTCATGGAAGATGATTATGATTTAACTTTATTTGAATATTGGAACTTTGATTGGGACTACCTGATGTCCCGATTGCCATATGACTGGGATTGTATTCAATTGGGATTTGAATCAACAGAGTTCATACCATTCTTCCTTCATCCTAAACTCAGGCATTCTTATTTTGGTCCAGTTCTTTTGCGGAGAGATTATGTTGAGAAGATTTTATCTCTTCATTGCTACAACGATAAGTATAGATTTGATTGCAAGACTGCAATACTTGACTTTAGTAACAGTTCAACTACTGTGGATTATTTTGTGGGTCACACTGGCAAAACATATTGCATTCCTCTTATTACAACAAACACAAAGTTAACTAGCACAGAACATGGTCTTGAAATAAATAGATTGCATCATGATAATTCAAGACATGCATATTATTGGTGGTGGATGACAAAGCACCTTAATTTTTCTTTGGATGACTTCTTCACATATGGAAAACCAAATGATCGCGAAATGATAATACTTACTACTTCTAAATTATCTACACCTGAACTGAGTAATGATAAATTCTAAAAATGAGTGGGATCAACTTAAAAAAGTAATTGTTGGAGTTGCAGACTTTGCTCAGATACCCGAGATGGATAAAAGTCTCAGGACAATTAATTATGCAGATCGAGAGGATGTGTCAACAGTCAAAACTGGACCATATCCTCAGCAGGTTATTGATGAGGCAAATGAAGATCTAGAGATTTTTTGTGATTTCTTGAGAGGAGAGAGTGTAGAAGTTCTAAGACCAAATAGAGAACCAACAGAATACTATAATTATTGTCCTAGAGATTCTGTGTTTATTCACAATGATCTTGTTGTAGCAACTCCACAACCACTAAGATCAAGAGCAGGTAATTGGAGATCATTCAAGCATCATCTTAAAAATGTTGTGGAGATGCCATGTTCATATCATGATGGACTTTACAATTCTCGCTGCGTTGGTAATCCAGACATTCTTGCTCTGACAGAAGTTACACCAGCTTTTGATGCTGCTAATGCGATCAGAGCAAATGAAGATGTTCTTTATTTACAATCAAATAGTGGTAATGCTGCAGGAGCACATCTCCTTCAAGTGCTTTTGAATTCTGATGCACATGTATCAGTTGTAAAAGATATCTACACTTATGTTCATATAGATACTACCATTGCATTTTTGCGAGAAGGATTATTGATGGTCAATCCAACTAGGGTTACTGATCCTAAAAACCAGTTACCATATCCATTTAATACTTGGGATGTTATTGAGGCACCAGATCCTATTGACATTGGATATTATCCTGGGTATAATAATGCTTCGGAGTGGTGTAACATGAATTTGTTCAGTGTGTCACCAGACTTGGTTGCACTTGAAGAACATCAGCATCCAACTAGAAAAGTATTAGAAACATATGGTATAGAGTGTGCTATGCTTCCAATGAGGCATCAAAGAACTCTTAGTGGAGGATTCCACTGTGTAACACTAGATTTGGAGAGAGGATGAAAATAGGATTTATTGGTACAGGTAAACTCGGAGGACCAGTATCAGAAGCAATGGCTGAATCTGGTAATGAAGTATTCGCTTATGACATTGCTGGTGGAAAAAATATTTCTTCAGCAACGAATAAAGGAGGTGGATCTAGAAAGTATTATAAAACAATCAAGAGTGTTGTTCAAAGGTCTTCTATAGTTTTTATTGCTGTTCCTACACCTCATAGTGAAGAGTATGATGGTAGTCTTCCATGTATGGATTTGGAACCAAAGGACTTTGATTACACTATACTTAAGGAAGTTCTTACTGAAGTTAATAAGTATGCATCATCCCATCAGCAGGTAGTTTTGATTTCTACCGTTCTTCCTGGAACTATTAGAGAGCAACTTCTTCCTTTGGTGCCTAATTGTACTCTTATTTACAATCCATATCTTATTGCTATGGGTACGGTAAAGGAGGATTTTAAAAACCCAGAGATGATAATGATTGGGACTGAGAATGGTCTATCAACTGATAATATTTTGTTTAGATCATTACTTAGATTATATCTAGAATGTACTGAGATTATACCTAGGGGTAAAAAAAGAGATACTGATTGTGAGAGAAATGTATCTGAAAATGACCCAGAATTTTTAAGTAAGTTTGTTACTGGAACTTATGAAGAAATGGAATGTGTTAAAGTTTTTTACAATACATTCATTAGTAGTAAAATCTCTTTTGTAAATATGATTCAAGACGTTGCAGAACGTCAAGGGAACATTGACGTTGATGTTGTAACCAATGCTCTCACTAGCGCATCTACTAGAATCATTAGTCCTGCATACATGAAGGCAGGAATGGGTGATGGTGGAGCATGTCACCCTAGAGATAATATTGCACTTAGGTATTTGTCTCAAAAGTTAGATTTGGGATATGATATTTTTGAGTCTGTAATGCGATCTAGAGAACAACAGGCAAAAAATCTTGCTGAGTTTCTGGTTAAACTGTCAGAGACCTGTAGAACTCCTATTGTTATTCATGGTAAAGCATACAAACCCAAAGTGCCTTACGTTGATGGTAGTTACAGTCTTCTAGTTGGTCATTATATCGAACAGCTTGGTGAGAGAGTTAGATATGTTGATCCATATACTGGTGATAAGTGGAGTGGTCCAGCAGTCTTCTTACTTGCTCATAGTGTGAGTACAACTTATAGGTATTGGGATAAGCAGAATACTGGAGATGAAGTTTACTGTGACTTCCCATTTGGTAGTGTTATTGTTGATCCTTGGAGAAAGTTTAAGGCACCCGATGATGAACCATTAGAAGTAATTTACTACGGTAATACTAGAGGTAAAGCAGATCATGACGCTAAGCAAAATAACACTATTTGAGATATCTTCGTTTAGATATTCTGTTCCAAATTGGGAAGAGAAGAAAGCAAAACTGGTCAAAATGTTGGACAGTGTGGAGTATGAATGGCATATGTGCTCCACAGATTTTTATACATCTGATGGTAGAGCACCCTATTTTGATGAGTGGTATTCGATCATGAAAAATGATCTGGATAATGTTCTTCCGCACCTTGGACTACAGTACCATCCAAAAGAATTTTGGCATTTGTGGTCACAAGAGTATAGAGGAAATGAATTCCATGGTCCTCACAATCATGGAAATGCTGTCTTGTCTGCAGTTTTATACTTGGATCTTGATCCAATGGAACATGGTGGAACAACATTCTATGCTCCTTTTGTGGAACCACTTATTGGAACAGTTGCTGACGTAACAGCGCAAGTTAATGAAGGAGATATTTTGTTCTTCCCTGGAACGCTTCTTCATGAAGCTAGAGCAACCCTCTCTGAAAAAAAGAGGAAGATTATATCATTCAATATTCCAATTAAATTATTTGATCCATGCTAGGAGTTAGAGATATATTTTCCATAAAGATTGTAAAGTATTCTATATTAGATTGGGAAAGTAAAAAACCAAAACTTCTTGAGATGATTGATAAATCTCATAGTGCATGGAATGAATGTGATACAGATTACTTTACTAGTAATGGAAGAGCATCTTACTTTGATGAGTGGTATTCTCTTTTAGAGAGTGATTTTAATGAAATAAGATCTAAAATACCATTACCATTTAAAGGACCAGAAGAGTGGCAACTTTGGTCACAGACATATAATAGGGGTGATTACCATTCGCTTCATAATCATGGAATAGGTAATATGTCTGCTGTTCTTCACGTTGAATTTGACCCAGAGCAGCATACATCAACAACCTTTTGTTGCCCATTCCCAGATCCATTTTTTGGGAGAATAGAAAATTTGAGCTTGACAGACGTTCAGGAAGGTGATATTATTCTGTTCCCAGCAATGCTTGGTCATGAGTGCAGGGTTCAACAATCAGACAAACCAAGAAAAATAATGTCATTCAATATTCCTATTGGATAGACAATTGACCAGTTTTAAAGTAAACTACTAGTAAATCAAATTAAAATTATGTCCGTTGATACTCAAAAGTACGTCGAGTTCGTCAAGCAAACCACCAGTGCTCCTAGTCTGGATTACCCTGTTCTGTCTGCTCGACTGTCTCAACTTGAGGCAAATGACTGTAATGTCACTCAACTGATGACTGCTGCTTTTGGTCTGTCTGCTGAAGCAGGTGAGTTCACTGAAGTCGTTAAGAAGATTGTCTTCCAAGGCAAACCTTACAACGAAGAGAATGCATTCCACATGAAGCGTGAGTTGGGTGACATCATGTGGTATATGTCTCAGGCATGTATGGCACTCGATATCAGTATTGAAGAAGTTATTCAAATGAACTTTGAAAAACTCAGTGCTCGTTATCCTGAAGGTGCATTTAGCATTGAGCGTTCTGAAAATCGTGTGGAGGGGGATCTGTGAATGACTTTAAAATCCCCTTTGCTATCGTATCTTTCCTGTTGGTTCAGGGTGCGGGTGCTGTCTGGTGGTCCTCACAAATAGACGGGAGAGTTAAAACTCTTGAGGCGGAGAGTCTAAATATCGCCAGAGAAAATCGTAGGTACATTGAGCAAGTAATTCAACCATCCTACGGAATCAGCAGTTCTTGGAAAAATCAATACCACGACGAGTGGGTTCTAAAAGGAGGTTGGAAATGATTAGCATTGAAATGGAATTACGTCAAGCAGCAGCAGTGCGTGAAGCATTGTTCCGTTCTACAGCGCAAGACAGTTATGAGTTCCCATCTCAAAGAACCATTGAGATTCGAGAAGCAATTGTTGTCCTTGATGCTGCTATTGAAGAAGCAACTAAAGAGTGATGTCTAACTTTATTCCAACTCAAGATATTAGTACAAAGTTATCTCTATTGAATACGTATCATGATACTATTCTAAAAGAGTATCATGATAATATCTATGAGTTGGAATTTAGAGATTTTACAAACGAACAAAATTATTACATCAGTAAGTTCAAGCAAGGTTATCCGATTGGATATGATACTTATTACAAAGCACGCTTGAAGTCTGATAAGTTGGGGTGGCACATCGCACCCCTTTTTGCTGAGCAAAAATTATATACATTAAACACACAAAGACTTCCGACACTCACATCAGTTCTTGATCAAATTGGATTTACTGATGTTTGTGCTATCAATGTATTGGACCCAGGACAGTCGTTGAACTGGCATATTGATAAGGATTATATACCTGGAGTTCAGTTACTCAGAATAATTTGGGGTATGGATGTTAGCGAAGGATCGTGTATTCAAATTCTGAATGATGACTATAGTGTAGAGACAAAAATAATGAAGAACAAAGAGTTCTACATCTTTCATCCACAATCACGGCATAGAGTTGAGAACCTTGGAGATAATCCTCGTGCTGTTGTTTGTATAGACTATATTGTTGATGCTAAATATAGAAAGTCTGGCATATTGTAATGGCCAAAGAATACAAGACTAGCGTAACTCTTCCATTAACAAAAGACTTAGTGACTAAAGTTCTTAAGAGAACTAAGTTCAAAAATCTTGATGAGTATTTGAACGCAAAACTCCAGGAAGATCTGGAAAGATTAACTTGATACAATTATAAATATTATTATATCCTGACAGATATGAAGAAGTTTTCGCAATACATTGACGAAACAAGATCTCTTGCCTCCATTCAAGGTAAGAGACTTGGTTTGGTGCCTGATGGACATGGATCTTTCCATCACAAAAAAACTGGAGAGTTCATTGCGAAGAACGTTGGTGGTAAACTAAAGTTCTACAATCAAAATCAAATTATTGGAGAACCTGATCCACCACAAAAGAGAACTTCAAATAATCAAAGACCAGTAGCAACACAAACTTCTACTAAAAAGAAGACAAAAAATAGTGTAACTACTGAAGTTCCTGAACAACTTACTCGCGAACAAGAGCAAGAACTTAGAGAAAAGTATATTGCTGGTGAGATTTTTTGTGAAGGATCTTTTGTTCATAACATTAAGACAGATCAGATTGGAAAGATTGTCCGTAGAGGTACAAATCATCTTATCTGTGTAACATCTGAAGATGTTATGTTTAAGTCTTGGATTAGAGATGTTCGTGAATGGACTGAAGTATCGGGGGTTCCTGCCGATCAAAGACTAGTCGGAACGGATGCTCATAGAGAGTATGCTATGAGAATGACTGGAACAAAGAAAATCAGGAATTTCATAAATAAATACAAGGCAAAAAAGAAGCACTAGAGTAATGGCAAACCTTAAGCATGTTGTCTCTGATCTTCATGAGGTCTACCTCACGGAGATGGAAGCAAAGATTAAACCTCAATTAGATAAGTCTTCTGCATCTTCCAGCGGATCAGGCGACGATGAGAAGAAGGATGATGCTGGTGGTGGCGGGGATAACATCCAGAAGGCAGCAAGACAACTTGCTTATGACACCAGATATAAAGCAAGAAGAGAAGGTATTCCTCTAGAGAGAGCATTTACTCAGTCTCTGCAGAACTCTAAAGCTTCTGCTCCTGTTAAGGATGCAGCAAAAGCAATGCTGTTTAAAGCAACTAAAGCGGAGTCTGTTGAGGTTGAAGGTGATCTTGAAGAAGCAAGAGATAAGGGTAAGGAGAAGGTTCGCGTAATTCCTAAGAAGGGATATGGCGATGCTAAGGGGTATGTAAGATTTGCTGATGCTAAGAAGAAGCATGAGTTAAGAGCAAATCCTCAGATCTCATCCGTAACTCCTACGGATCATGGTGATGCTTATGAGGGTGAGGATGATAAGAAGAAGAAATCTAAGAAGAAGTCTGGCAAACTTGATCCAGTGGGTCAGGAAGACGGCGATGTAAACAATGATGGTAAGAAGGATTCTTCCGACAAGTATCTTATGAAGCGCCGTAAGGCAATTGGTAAGGCAATCGCTAAGACTAAAAAAGAAGAGTTCTCTAACTGGAAGGCAGAACTTGGTCTTGATGAAGAGACCATGGTTGAAGTTGTTGGAGAAGATAAGCAAAAAAAGATCACTGAGAAGAACGTAAAGAACAAGATTGAGATTCATCCTGATCTCAAAGAAGGTATCGGTAAACTCGGTGGCGAAGTTCTTGAAGTTGAAGAAGTTGAAGTAGATGAGGTCTACAAGGGTAAGCACGGTCAGTCAGATAAAGAGTATATGGACTCTCGTTCTGATGCTGGCAAGCAAATCTCTGGTGATTCCAAGCATAGTGGTGCTGCATACTCCCACCGTTCATTCAAAGGTCAAGGTAAACCTGCTAAACCAGGTGAACGTCAAAAGATGCAGGGCAAAATGACTAAAGCTGATCGTGATGAGTTAGCTATTCGTAAGGCAGCACTGAAGAAAGAAGAAACTGTTCATGAGGAAAAACCTTATGAGAGAATTGATCGCTTGAATAAAGAGAGAATCGCTAAGCAGAAGGCAGCAAAAGATGCCGAGACTGCAAAGAAAGATAAGCGTGTTGCTGACTTCAAAAAGTTCAGAGAAGGTGAGCGTGCCAAGGGAACTCGTCACGATCACATTCTTGACAAGTGGCAACAGAAGAAGATTGCTGCTGATAAAGCAAAAAAGCAGTAGGCGAGGCGGCACAACCTAGTGCTTCCTCGCTCAGGGCAAAGCAGCAAGATACTGAGCGTCAGCAAATGCAGAATGCAAGAGCTGAAATGGAGACTACCAGAGCATCTGCTGGTCAGGCAAAGATTCAAGCAAGGAAGGATGAGAAGGCACTCAATGCCAGAATTCGTTCTATTGCTAAGGAAGAGTCTGAGTTAGATGAGCGTACTCGTTACGCTAAAGAGACTGGTAAAGACTTCAAGACTGGTAATCCGTCTGAGAAGGGTGGCACCAGATCTGGTGATAGTGCCTTTGATAAAGTCAGTCGCGAAATGCGTAAGACTGGTGGTATGATGTCTTCTAGAAAGAATGCTATTCCACCGCAAGGTAAGAAGAAGGAGAAGGGCGCAAAGGGTTACAAAGGTGTAACGCCTGTTGATAGAATTAAAAACAGACTTGCTCAAAAGAGAGCACCTAAACCTAATCCATACAGACCAAGGGCTGGTGAATCTGACTGATTAAAAAATCCTTAAGTCTGCTATATAGTCTGTACGGCAGACTGAGGACATTATGCTTGCATTTCTTCTTCCATTAGCACAAAAAATTATTGTAGACGCAGTTGCTAAGATCCCCGACAACGAGGAACTTGGCGAAAAACTGATTGAAATTTGCCTGATCATCCTGGGCAAAGCGGTTAAATTGACCAAGACAGACATGGATGATAGGTTACTTGCGAAGGTAACCGAGGCGATGAAAGCTCGCTGATAATTGATCCCAGGGGAGCATTGCTCCCCTCTCTTGTACGGGATGGTTTTTATAAATAAAAAAAGGTAACTGAATTTTACGGACAGTAAGACATGGCACTCTGGGGAAATAGTGATAACGTAACCTCTGCAGGAACAGTCACCCTGAACTACGAAACTGGTATCTGTACTGGATCCAACACTGCATTTGGCGATGCAGGTAGTGCTCAGGAAGGTGATGTGATCAGATTCGGTGATCGCAGTGGTACTTATTTTGGTGATGCTGTAATCGTTAGCATCGCAAGCACAACTCAATTAACAATTGGTTCTACCGCAGGACTCAGTGGCGTAGCAATTGCTGCTACTTCGTTCACCGTCTCGCAGTGCCCTGTCAGCTCTATCGGTGATGTCACCTTCAGCGAAGGTGCTTCTGGAACAGAGGACAAGGTTGTATACGGTGTTGCTGCTGAAGGCGTAGACGCTACAACTACAACTAAGTACGCTGTAGATCATGGTGGTTGGGTTGGTGTTACAACCTATGTTGACCAGCATGGAGAATTAAGAGTCAAGAAGGAAGTTCTTGTTGCGATGTCTGGCATCACAACTGGTAACGCTCCTGTATATGACGCTGATCCACTGGGTTGATATATGATATAGATTATGCAATTTAATGAGTTGAATGAAGATAACTTCCTTCTCTTTGCAATAAAAAATTATGAGAATCCTCAAGCGGTAACAAAAGAGGATTTTGATAAAGACTTAAATCACTTTAAGTATATAAAGAGATTGCTGAAGAGGTATCGCAATACGGGTCAACTAAAGACCCACTTGCTTATAAACCATTTTATAGTTCTGTATAATATATTTGGAGAAGCAGCAACGCCAATGCTCTTCTACAAAATAGAGAGAGATCTGTGGGATGTTATGAAGACTTTTATTATCTTTTTGAATCGTCTTCCAGAGTACCCTAAAACATATATTCATGACATCCCAGTTGATATTCACTGTCTGTCCGAGTTAAGAAAGGTATACAAGAATGAATCCTCTTGATAAGATCATTAATATTGTGAGGACTCTTAAAGAGGAGGGTGGACCTACCATGGCAATGGGTAATGGTCAGATCGCTGGATCTTCCGAAGCAGGAGATAATCCTCCTGTAAGAAAAAAGAACAAGAAAAGATATATCTTCCAGAGAAATACTCGCAAGAATTGGAAGCAGTAAGATGGCGTTCGGTCTTGGTAAATTAGCAGTCCTTGAATCGAAGTTAGATATCTATGAAGACTTGTCCAAGGAGATGTTGGACAAGTTAGAACGTGCTGTTGGTACAATTTCAGAGAACAGTAATAAGATTGCTGTTATCTTAGAGCGTCATGAGAATAGACTAGACGAAAGTGAGAGGGCAGATCAATTGATTCTTAAGATGATTGAGGAGATGAAGGAGACTCATGAGAAGGATAATACTATAATTCATGAGAGAATCTCTACACTGCAGAAGAAAGTCGATGCTAACGCAAAGTTTGTTGTTGGAGCAGCAGCAGTCATCGCAACGTTTGTGACAGTTCTGCAAGTGATCCCGCCAGTGATAGAAGTATTAACACCAGCATCAACTCAAGTTAGCGTTCAAAAATAAATAATCATGGTTTAATAACAAACCATGGAGAGACATAAAGATTCGCTGTATTACTTCCAAAAACTATCTAACTCTGTCTACATGTGGACCAGCATGATGACTGTCTGTTTGTGGGATCTGGAGGTTGACAGTAGGTTTTGGGAGTGTTAAGATCCCAGCATAGACACTTACAATATGGATTTCGTTGACGTTAGGTTCATCAACCTAATATCCAGTCGCCTGCCAAAATTCAAGAGGGTCAAACCTGACCTCTACAACTTCAGGTGCCCTATCTGCGGAGATTCCGAGAAGACAAAAAATAAAGCGCGTGGATACCTTTACAGAATAAAGACGAATACGAATTACAAATGTCATAACTGTGGAATCAGTTTGTCATTCAATAATTTTTTGAAGCAAGTAGATCCTGCTCTTCACAAAGAGTATACTCTTGAGAAGTTTAAAGAGGGTCATACTGGTAAGAACTTTGTTGCCAAAGAACCTAAGTTTGAGTTTGAGAAACCAAAGTTTAAGAAGACCCTGAAGATTGGTTTACCAAAAGCATCCTCAAATCAGGATGCCAAGAAATATCTTGAAGATAGAAAACTTGATCCTGATAAATTTTATTATACGGACAAGTTCAAAGAGTGGACTAACTCTAAAGTTCATACCTTTGATGATCTTACTTATGATGAACCAAGGATTATTATTCCTTTGATTTATGAAGACAAGTTTGTTGGATATCAAGGGAGATCTCTAGGTCCGAGCAAGGTTAAATACATTACCGTGATGCTGGATGATGACGCACCAAAAATCTATGGACTGGATAAAGTCGGAAGAGATGCTCCAGTCTTCGTTACAGAAGGACCTTTCGACAGCACGTTCATTCGCAATTCGATTGCTATGTGCGGAGCTGATGCTGACGTTGATCGTTGGGGGATTAGCAATCCTGTCTATATCTACGATAACGAACCGCGCAACAGAGAGATTGTCAACAGAATCAGTAAAACCATCGACAGAGGTTATCAAGTAGTTATTTGGCCAGATCACATTAATGTGAAGGACATAAATGACATGGTTATGTCTGGACTTGACGTGCAAAATCTGGTAGAATCTAATATCTATAGCGGACTACAAGCAAAGCTAAAGTTTACAAACTGGAAAAAAATATGAGCAACGGTATTAAGGTAGTTAAGCGTTCAGGGCAAATTGAACCCATTGACCTAGAGAAGATGCACAAGATGGTTGACGCCGCTTGTGAGGGTCTTGCAGGGGTCTCTGCGAGTCAGGTTGAGATCCAGTCTGGTATCCAGTTTTATGATGGTATTACCACTGGTGAGATCCAAGAGATCTTGATTCGTTCTGCGAGTGATCTTATTGATCTGGACCATCCAAATTATCAGTTTGTAGCAGCACGTCTTCTGCTCTTCTCTGTACGCAAATCAGTGTACGGTAAGATGCGTGATCTTCCAGGTCTTCTTTCCCACATCAAAGAGTGTGTCAATCGTGGTATCTACGATGCAGAAGTCCTAGATAAGTATAGTGAGGATGAACTTGAAAAAGTTAATTCGTATATTGATCATCATCGTGACTTCCTGTTCACTTATGCAGGTCTACGTCAGGTCGTTGACAAGTACCTCGTGCAAGATCGCAGCACTGGAAAGGTTTACGAGTCACCACAATTTATGTACGTGATGATCGCCCTGACGATCTTCCAGGATTATCCCAAAGAGACGAGACTCAACTATGTCCGAAGATACTACGACGCAATCAGCAAGCACAAAATCAACATTCCCACACCTATCATGGCAGGAGTGCGAACTCCACTTCGACAATTTGCTAGCTGTGTGCTTGTTGATGTTGATGACACCCTCGATTCTATCTTTAGCTCTGATATGGCTATTGGCAGATACGTTGCACAAAGGGCGGGAATCGGCATCAACGCAGGCAGAATCCGTGGCATCAACGCTAAAATCCGAGGCGGAGAAGTTCAACACACAGGTGTTGTACCATTCCTCAAAAAATTTGAGAGCACTGTCAGATGTTGCACTCAAAATGGCATTCGAGGCGGAAGCGCGACTGTCCACTTCCCAATCTGGCACCAAGAGATCGAAGACATCATCGTCTTAAAAAATAATAAGGGTACGGAAGATAACCGTGTCCGTAAACTAGACTACAGTATTCAAATCAGTAAACTGTTCTATGAACGGTTCATCAAAGATGGAGACATCTCCCTATTCTCACCTCACGATGTGCCAGGTCTGTATGATGCTTTTGGCACTGATGAGTTTGATGGTTTGTATACAAGTTATGAATCTGATGGATCTATTCCACGCAAAACTATCGGTGCTCAAAAACTCATTATGGATCTCCTGAAGGAGAGAGCAGAGACTGGTCGTATTTACATCATGAATATGGACCATTGCAATTCTCACTCCTCCTTCAAGGACAAGGTGAATATGAGCAATCTCTGTCAAGAGATCACTCTTCCTACTGACCCACTCCAGCACATCGACGGACAAGGTGAGATTGCTCTGTGCATCTTGTCTGCAGTTAATGTTGGTAAAGTTAAGTCTGATCATGAACTAGAAGAACTTTGTGATCTGTCTGTTCGTGGACTTGAAGAACTGATTGATTATCAGAAGTATCCTATCCTTGCAGCAGAACTTGCTACAAAGGCACGTAGATCGCTTGGAGTAGGTTTTATTGGACTGGCACACTATCTTGCCAAGTTGGGATTTAATTACGCGGATCAAGAGGCATGGGATGCTGTTCATGGTCTGTCAGAATCCTTCCAGTATTACTTGCTGAAGTCTTCTAATCAGATTGCAAAAGAGAAGGGTGCATGTAGTGCATTCTCCCGTACTAAGTACGCCGATGGAATTCTTCCCATCGATACATACAAGAAGGACGTAGACGAGATCACCAGTATCAAGTATGAGCATGATTGGGAGGGTCTTAGGAAGTCTATCCTGGAGCACGGACTGCGACACAGCACACTGTCCGCACAAATGCCTTCAGAGAGCAGTTCCGTTGTGTCAAATGCAACCAATGGAATCGAACCACCTAGAGGATACTTGTCCATTAAGAAGAGTAAAAAAGGACCCCTTAAGCAGATTGTTCCGTCTTATTCGACTCTGAAGAACAACTATACTTTGCTTTGGGATATGCCAGACAACACTGGTTATATCAACGTTGTGTCTGTGATGCAAAAGTTCTTTGACCAAGCAATTAGTGGCAACTGGAGTTATAATCCAGAGAACTATCCTGATAGTGAGATTCCTGTCTCTGTTATGGCAGGTGATCTTCTCAAGACTTACAAGTATGGGTGGAAGACATCTTACTATCAGAACACTTATGATCTGAAGACTGATGAGGTATCTGATGACAAGGTGGATAAGTTAGAATCGTTACTGGCTGAACTAGAAACTGCTGACGAGGAGGATTGCGAGTCCTGTAAAATCTAGATCTTATAAATTAATTTACCTGGAGTAAGGAAGAAATGCGTCAATACGACTTTGTTGAATCTAAATCAATGAACTCATCAAATGTAACAAAACAACTTGAAGGCATGACAGTCTTCAATACTGAACAAGTCAATACTAAAAAGCAACCGATGTTCTTCGGTAAACCCCTGGGGGTTCAAAGATACGATTCATACAAATATCCCGTATTCGACAAACTAACAACTCAACAACTTGGATACTTCTGGAGACCAGAAGAAGTTTCTTTGCAAAAGGACCGTGGAGATTATCAAACGCTTCGTCCAGAACAAAAGCATATCTATACCTCTAACCTCAAATACCAGATCATGCTTGACTCCATTCAAGGGCGTGGTCCTGGGATGGCTTTTATTCCTTACTGCAGCCTACCTGAACTAGAGGCATGTATGGAGGTCTGGGGATTCATGGAGATGATTCATAGTCGCTCCTATACCTATATCATCAAGAACGTCTATTCTGATCCCTCTGAGGTCTTTGATAAGATCGTCACCGATGATCGCATTCTAGAGCGTGCTGCAAGCGTTACACAGTCATATGATGACTTTATTAACTCAGCACATCAGTATGACAACAGCACCATGTGGGATCTTGCAAGGGAGGGTCACTATGCAGGAACCTTTGAACGCCGTGAGTTGAAGCGTAAACTCTATAGGGCAGTGGCAAATGTTAACATACTGGAAGGCATTCGCTTTTATGTCAGTTTTGCTTGTTCTTTTGCATTTGGTGAACTCAAGCTTATGGAGGGGTCCGCTAAGATCATCTCCCTTATTGCAAGAGACGAGAACCAACACTTGGCGATAACTCAGAACATTCTGAACAAGTGGCGTGATGGCGATGACAAAGAGATGCAGCAGATTGCTGCAGAAGAGCAAGAGTATGTTTACTCTATGTTTGATCGTGCGGTAAATGAAGAGAAGAAGTGGGCAGACTATCTGTTCAAAGATGGATCAATGATTGGTCTGAATGACAAACTCCTTCAGCAGTATGTTGAGTGGATTGCTAATCGTCGCATGAAGGCGATTGGTCTCAAACCAGTTTATGATATTGCTGCTAAGAACAATCCTCTCCCCTGGACACAGCACTGGATCTCCTCTAAGGGTCTGCAGGTTGCTCCTCAGGAGACTGAAGTAGAATCTTATGTTGTAAGTGGAATTAAGCAAGATGTCAAAAAAGATACATTCTCAGGATTCCAACTCTAATTGGAGAGAAGAGTATAAGAATACTCATCGTGTCACTAAGAGGCAGTTAGAACTACTGGAGAATGGTCCAGATAGTCTATCTGCTTCTTGGGCTTTGAATGCTATGTATCAGCAGTGGAGGCGGGAAAATAATAAATAATACTATCAAAGTAAGTATTTCCCGTCATGGATTTTAGAACGATCAAAGAGGAATATAACAGCATCTATAAGTCTGCTCCTCAGAACCTGTCTGAAGAGACTGAAGAACTGGAACTGATCGATGAGGAGTATGAAGCAGAACTTGATGCTTTGGTTGATGAAGATCTCTTAGAAGAAGTTGTTCTTGAACTTCTTGATGAAGGTCTGACTGAAGATCAGATTGTCGAAGCATATGAAGAATTGATTGAAGCAAGAGTCACTTCTGATGCTGGTCGTTCTGGTGGTGGTGCTAAGGTAACTTCTGGATCTGGTTCTAGAATGGCAGCAGCATCTAGACTTGCTCGCATGAAGAGTGCTCAAAAGATTGCTAGAGCAAAAGAGAGAAAAGAAAAAGTAAAAGGTGCAGTCAAGAAGGTAAAGGACACTGCTAAGGCAGGAGTGGCAAAGGCAAAGGAAGCGGGTAGAGAAGCCAAGTTCCAAGCAGTTGACAAGAAGGTTGCCGCTTATGCGAATAAGCGTAAACTTGATAATGCTCCTGGTCTCAAAGCGAGATCTAAGGATCCTGAGAAGCGCAGAGGTCTGAGAGCAAAGGTTGCTAAGGACATTGGTGATAGAGCAAAGGCAAAGGCAGCAAGAGGTGCTAAGAAGGCCAGTGGTGCTGCTAAGACCGCAGGTCTCGCTGCTGTAGGTGCTGGTGTAGCAGCAGGCAAGGCAGCAAAGGACGCTGCAAGTTCTGCTAAGAAGGCAGTCAAGCAGAAGGCAGCATCTGCTGCAGTCTCTGGATACGCTGCTGCTAAAGCTGTCAAGGATAAGGCATCTGATGCTAAGAACAGAGTGAAGCAGGGTATCAAGAACAGAGTCGCTCAGGCAAAGCGTAGTGTTAAGGGTGCAGTTGGTAAGGCAGCACGTAAGGTTGCTGACAAGGCAGGTGGAGTCGCTACTAGAATGGGTGAAGAGACCAACTATGATCTCGTCCTCAAGTACCTTTATATTGAAGGTCACGTAGAGACTCTGGAAGAAGCAGAAGCAATCATGGTCAACCTCACTACTGAGGACGTTCAGGCAATCCTGGAAGACTGCTGAACTGAATAGATTGTTAAGAGACCTCCGAAAGGGGGTCTTTTTTTATCTAAATACGATAAAATGGGTAATATGAATGAGTAGTGACTATGAAAATCCTTGGATTTACATGGAACGGGCTTTTAATTCTGATGATGTTGGGGACTACTTTGGTTTTGTTTATGAAATTACCAATCTCCTCAACGGTAGACGCTACATTGGAAGAAAGTATTTTTGGTCGTTCAGAACACCAAAAGGCAAAAAACGCAAAGTAAAACAAGAATCTGATTGGAAAAAGTATTATGGGTCCTGTCCTGAACTTAAGGAAGACATTATCAAACTGGGTAAGCAAAACTTTAGCAGAACTATTATCAGCCTTCATAAAACGAAGGGCAAAACTAATTTTGAAGAAACCCGACAGTTATTCGGCAACAACGTCCTCACCGAAGCCCTTGACGACGGGACTCCACTCTTCTACAATAGCAACATTCTCAGTAGGTACTACCGAAAAGACTATTATGGCAGAGAAGACGACTGAAGAACTCGTGAAGATGGTCAACGATTGGGCAGCTGATCGTATTGAGAACATGGTTAAGAGTAGTGATACTACTCAACGTCAGGTTCAAGATGCTCTTGCTCTTGCTGATGAGTTCAAAGAATGGTTTGAAGATGATGGATCACCTGACATCGAGATCATGTCTATGGAGAGGTATTGATACCTAAATAATTAAATCCACCCAAGAGCAACACCTTGACAAGTCTTAAGACTGTATCCTATATTCTGGTTTGCTTGTTGGAAACCTAGCATTTTGTATGACTAACTTAACTAGGGACGTTTTAATCAAAGCAGTTGTCGCAGATGAGATGCGAAGCGTCAACGGCGATGTTTATACGGAGCAACTCAAAACCACATACCACAAGTGGGAGCACGCTTCAAGCTATGATCTCTGTATTAAGTACAATCAAATAAACAAAACAAATATTACTGTAGATTATCTGGCAAGATAAATACAACTGCCTTGCCTTCTACAAATGGCGGATACAAAGCCCAAAGTAGATGAGAAGGATCATGATGAAGATAAAAGTGAAGTTCTTGGTAATCTGGTGAAAGTTGTAGTCCTTATCTGGTCTGCATCCCTTCTCACATTCTCATACGTTAGACTTCCAAACGGTCAAAAGATTTTAGATTTTGATCCAACATTTATAGCCTCGGTCTTTTCTGGATCGTTAGCTGCGTTCGGATTGAGTCCTGCTAAGGCAGGTGGTGGCAATGGAGCTGCTAAGAAAAAGAGAGACGAAGAACCACCTGTAGTCTCTGCTATTGACAAACCAAAGCAGTCTTGATACACTCGTGATGTTGATTTGAGTAACCCTATGAAAATCTTCGCTATTGCTGCACTGTTGGCAATTGCAGGAGGTTCCGCACCAAACTACACACCACCAACTGTGGAACTTCCTGTGATTCCTGCCACTTGGAAGTGTCCTGATTGCTCACCTGCTGAACAGTATGTTCTGAAGGAACTGCAGGAACACACCAAGATTACTGATCGTAATGCCCTTGCAACTATCATGGGCAACATCAAACAAGAATCTAAGTTCATCCCCAACATCTGTGAAGGGGGTGCTCGTGTAAACTATGAAGACTGCCATACTGGTGGTTATGGTTTAATTCAGTGGACTTCCATTGGTCGCTATCAGAACCTTGGCAAGTTTGCTACTAAATACGAGTGCAACCCCAGCACTCTGGAGTGTCAAACTCGTTATATGATTAACGAGAGCACATTCCAACGATATCTACCTGAGTTTGAGGGTAGAGGTCAAACTGTCCACCAATACATGGTTCCTGCTTACTATTGGTTAGGATGGGGTATCAAGGGCGCAAGGGAGACCTACGCCTATCAGTACACTAAACAACTGATTCTGTCATGATCAAAAAAGCACTAGAATCCATTAAAGAAATTTTTATCCCCGTGAGATCAATTGCTGATGACATTGTTGTCAACATGGACGGTGGTGTAGGTGGGTCTTGGGAAGTCAAGTGCTCTATTGATGATGAGGAGATTCCTTGTGAACAGTTGCAGGAACCAGAATATATTGGAGTTCCTGCTCCTGCATATCTTGTAGATGATCCTTGGTTTGGTCCTGCTCCAACTTACACGGATAAGCAAAAGGACTACATGGCAATTGAAGCAGAGTATAAAGAACAAGAACAATCATCATCTTCTAGTGTGGAGTCTCAAGACATCCATGAGATGATGTATCAAATTGCTACACGAACTGGTAGTCCAACTACTCTTCAACTTGATCCTCCTGGTGGTTCTGAGAACTTTCATGAAGGACCTGGTGGTTGGCATTCTGGAACTGGTTACAATCAATTTCGCGAAGACTGAACATGAGCAACGTACCTACAGACGCACTTAACGATTGGGGTCATAATGACCTTGAGGGGTTTGCTAACTATATTGGATCCCCCGTACAGCACATTAAAGATCTTGCCAAGAAGAATCAAAAAGAGATTGATAAGGCAAACGGACAAGAGGTGGTTGACGAGGAGGAGACCACCTGATATAATAAAAACATGGTTCAGTAGCTCAGTTGGATAGAGCAACTGCCTTCTAAGCAGTCGGTCGCTGGTTCGAGTCCAGCCTGAATCGCCTTGGGGAATTAGCTCATTCGGTAGAGCGCCTGCTTTGCAAGCAGGAGGCGAGCGGTTCGATCCCGCTATTCTCCATTATGTACTACTTCCCAGACACTGAATACATTTACTCAAGTCTTATGAGTGGGTTTTTTACTAAAGAAGAAATTAATCCTAAACTGAATGAACTCTGCATTAACTACGAAAAAGTTAGGGATGAGTATCAATCAGTAAAGGATCAACTTGTATATACTAATTGGAATAGCAATAACGCATATAATACCATTGACAAAAATCCATACGAAGGATGGAAAGTTGCTGCGATGTATGCAAAGTATCATCCAGCAATGGAATCTAGACTTCCAGAGTTGGAAAAAATGTATGATCAAAAAGTGTATCTTGATCCAGAAAGAGATATTGCTTATACTGAGAATGCCAAAAAACTACCAACACTATTCAATCTGTGCTATGAAGCAGGACTACGTGTCCGTGTTGGTGTAAGTGTTCTTGAACCTGGAAAGGTTATTGATTGGCATACAGATCCAGATCCTACTCTTGATGATGATTTGATTGTTAGAGGTCTGTGGGGAATAGATATTAATCCTCAAAATCAAGAGACCTGTCAGATACTTCTGAATAGTAAAGTTGATGGTGTGGTCAATGAAGTGATGATGAATAATAGGATGCACTTCTTTTGGGGAAGGACACAGCACCACGTATTCAGTAATCTATCTACTCCTAGAGTCTGTCTTTGTTTTGATAATGTTGTTCCTCGACAGAATCTTCTCTAAATAATAAACAACCGAAAAGGTGTATATGCGACAGTCACTACTACTAGCGGCATGTTTAGCACCACTTGGAATAATCTTTATTATTATGAAAATTGCTGTTTGGATGTCTGCAGTCAATGCTGAACAGGATTATGTCAGAAAAGAACCTTTACGACAACGAGGACCCTTCGTGGCAGATGCATATGCAGACGTTGATGAAGAGGAAGAAGAATATGGAGATCGCACAGATTATCGATGATGCTCTTGAGGAGTATTATTCTGAGAAGGGTTTACCTGTTCCAAATTGGAAACAGAAAAAAGATCCTCAGTGGTGGACTGATTATCTAAATGAACTGGGTATTGACAAGGACAATCCTTAGTGTTATACTTTGAACATAATCCTCTTTAGTTCAGCGGTAGAACGAACGACTGTTAATCGTTAAGTCCCTGGTTCGATCCCAGGAAGGGGAGCCTGCTTGATTAGCTCAGCGGTAGAGCATCTCGTTTACACCGAGGCGGTCGGCGGTTCGATCCCGTCATCAAGCATTTATAGGAAAAGACAATGTTAGTAAGATGTAAAGTGTGCAACAAAGAGTTGCGTAGCACTAGTAAGGTACAGTGCTGTGGATGTTCAAACATGATGAAAGTCGTGGATGACACTGTAGGTGCTATGGATCTATCTCAAGTTGTTATTGTAGAAGGAGTCAAAGACAATAAAAAACCAGACACACTATCAAGAGAAGATAGGGTCTGGCAAGAAAACCGACGTAAACGTAAGGTTCGTAGATTGGATTTTGATGTCAGATAGGATGCATATCTAGGTCTTCACCGATAATTGCATACTGCATACCATCTGATTTTACTTCTCCAAATTTAAATACCTTTTTAGAGAGGATGCTTCTTTGGAATGTTCCTTCTTGTTCTGATTCTGAATTGAATCCCTTGTCGAATTTAATTCCTAATGGGTGAGACACAATGATGTCACCAGGTTGTGCGCGGATACCTTCCAACCATTCACCCTTTAGAATTAACTTTCTGAACTTTTTAAATCCAGATACAAGGATACGTGCTCGTTCTGTTGCACTAAACTCTTGAGGATCGATAACATATTCTGCTTCCCATCCCATCTCACCAAGTCTTCCAGGTTCGCCGTATTTGATGTTGGTAATCAGGTCATGCATCTTCCTATCAACGTCTTCTCTTGCAAATCCAGACATGAAAAGTGACTTCAATCCTACAGCAAGATAACTTTTTTTACTGTAGTATGGGACGATGAAGGGGCAAAGGTTTATTTGCTTACCTTCCGCTATATAGGGAATTTTGATTTGCAGTTTGTCACCAGGTTCAAACAATTCCTCATCGGTAAAGTACCCCATTTCCAATAAATACTTATCAATAACTTGCATTAGATTTACACAATTATAGTCATTATACCACGTCTATAAAATTTAATCTTTATTACATATTTGTATCAACATGATACGTTGACATTTTATTTTTCCATATATAGAATTTATAAGTACACGTAGCACTGTGCCTTAATGGATCCATCTACTGCATACACGTCTTCTCTTATTGGACTTTATGTCGCAATATTAGTTATTCTACTAATGATTGCATATGGTGGAGTTGAGGGTACGTTGAGAGTCTTTGCTTATCTAGACCTACAATTTAGATTTGCCATAGTCAGAATTCGGATGTTCTTCATTGAGAGGAAACTGAGGAGGAGACTTTTAAAAGACACGGAAGACTACACTAAACTAATCAAGGAGATTAACGATGACCAACGATAGGGAATTCTCCGACCTCAAACTTGAGAGGAAGGAATGTCCTAAGTGTGGTGCAGTCTGGATAAACGGAGAGCACCGATGGTCTGGAACAGGCAACAAGGGAAGTGAGTTGGACCTGGCAGGATTGGTATGTAACAAGTTGGGTGATCACCAATGTATCAATCCTATGAAGGGAACAGAGGGTGGTGATACGTGGGCAAAGCGTTTAGAAGACCTTGACAAAAAGAGTGAGGAAAGTGATGTCAATCTTTAAGAAACCACCCCCGCCAGTTAGTTATGCAACTAAAGAAGAAGTTCAGGAGATGATTGATGATGCAATACGCAAACATAATCGTAATGCTTCAATTATCTCTATGTGTGTTGGGTGGGTTGTTCTTGCACTTTTTGCTGAGGGTTTGCTTCGACTTATTGGAGTAATCGATCCGATATTCCCATGGCTCAAAATCACATTATAGATTGGATAGGTGTAGTACTCCTATTTGTTTTTGGAGTAACTATGATATGTCAAGGACACTTCATTTATCATCAAAAACATGGATACTCCAGAAAAGAAACCGAAAACCCAGAAGCAAGAGACAGAGTTAGAAGACAAATCGAAAAAGCGATCAGAGGAGATCGCTAAGATGATTCATCCTCATGATGATGAACCTGATCCAACAGCATACATGGGAAACTATAACTTCCCACAAATGTTGTTTGCCTTTTGTGTTGGGTTTTGTACTATGTTCGTCTTGGCAGTGGATGAGATAAATGATTTTAAAGGATGCCCAGTTCCAGAATACTTTTTAAACGAAAGCAGAAGATGAACTCAGACGAGAAGAGAGAGTTTTACAAAGGATTAAAAGAGAGAATCAAGCAACTGAGGATGGGACATCTATTTGAAGAACCTTGCCCACTATATGAACCAGAGTGGGAAGAAGATTATGCTTGGGATTGCAGATTGACCTACGATCACGAAGAAGAAGATGCCGCTTAATGAATTTTGGGAGTTTGTCTCCTATACAATGTATCTCTATGTTGCATGGTGTAGTGGTATTTTGCTGGGTTATATTCTTCGTAAAATGGAAGAATAAATAATCAAATAATTTTTTGAAGATAATGTTTGTTGATCCAAGTCTTAGTAGAATAGATACTTCGATATTTACTGACAATTATGGGCAGATCAAAGAAGATTATATAAAGATGCGTAATTATGATTTCTTCATTGATTACTCTCATACCTATGACCTGACAGCAAATCCTGGAGATGATTTTCTGGGGTTTACTCCAACTCTAACTCCAGATAGCCCTTGGAAGGTATGTCCTCTTATCTTTAATCGTAGAACAATTAGTAGAGTTCCAAAATTATGCAGGGAGTGCTTCACTACAGAACTTCTTCTTAGTCAACCAATTAAACCAGTATTAGCAGTCTTCTCTATTCTAGAACCAGGAGTAGAGTTGGAACCTCATAGTGATGGAGATCAGAGAATTGATCCTAACTATGCAGATTCCAGTGTAATTAAGTACCACTTCTCTTTAGATATTCCAGCAGATGATGAGAGTGGACTGGTAGTCAACGATGAGGAAAGAATATTAAATAATTCAGATTTGAATTTGTTTGATGAGAAGTTGTCACCTCATTACGCTTACAACCAATCCTCATCCCGTAGAGGAGTATTGATAGTCTCCTACATCAGAGATGAAGTATTGACAGAAGTAGGTTAATACGATACAATAACTGAGTGACGGGATGTAGCTCAGTTTGGTAGAGCACTCGCTTTGGGAGCGAGATGCCGCAGGTTCAAATCCTGTCATCCCGATTTTTTATATAATCTTTTGTCACAGATGTACGTAGATAAGTATAGGACCGCCGAACCTGTAATTCAGGGCACTCATAGAATTGCAGAGCAACCTCTTGTTTATTATCGAGAAGTCATTCCTTCAAAGATCATTGATGTAATGGTAGAAGAACTCCGTGAGATGGAGGAGTTTAAAATTCCATTTCATGATGCTGAAGTTGGTGGTGATCGATATGGTAAGATGGATCACTCAATCAGAAACTCTAAACTTAATTGGTGGAGTGAAGAGCATTGGTCTACTAGTATCATTTCTCATTACATTGGACTAGCAAATAGAAAGTATTGGGAGTATGATCTAAATCTTTTAGAGAGTGTTCAGATATCTGTTTATAATAAAGATGGTCACTATGATTGGCACAGTGACTATGGAACTTCTGTTGATGGTCAGTTCACTAGAAAGTTAAGTGCTAGTGTTCTTGTTAGTGATCCTACTGATTACATTGGCGGTGATCTTGAGTTCATTGACTATCACGGTAATGTTGTAAAGACTCCCAAAGAGAAGGGAACTATTATTGTGTTTGACTCTAGGATTCCTCACCGAGTTACTTCTGTGACTCATGGTAGAAGAGTCTCTCTTGTAACCTGGATGTATGGACCTAAATTAAAATGATTGAACACCCTTGGCCAAGATTTACAAAAGAAGGATTTAAAAAGACGAAGGTTCCTGATGACCTTTATCTTGACATGGCAGTTGCATATAATCAAGCAAGATTCACTGACATTCAACAAGACTATTATTTTGATGAAGACTATAATCATCATGTTGCTGGTGGATCGGTTGCCATGCTTGATAATCCAAGACCATTTTATCTGAGAGCGAATATACAGCAGCATATATTCCGTCGCTGGGCAAAGAGACTTCAACCAATGATGGAAGAGTGGTGTGGTGAAGAACTGGAGTTCATTCAGGGATACGGAATTAGATCATACTTGAGAGATTCTATTCTCGCTGTTCATAGAGATGAGATACAAACACACATCATAAGTTTGATTGTGCATATTGATGAGTATCCAGATGTCAAATGGCCATTAGACTTTATTGATCATGAAGGAAAGCATCACGAAGTAACTTTTGATAAGCAAGACATGCTAATGTATGAAAGTCTTTGTGTACATGCAAGATCAACACCGTTTATTGGAGAGTATTACAGGAACATGTACTTCCATTGGTGTCCAGTTGATTGGGATCCCACACCATACGACAACAACACGTTAAGATACAAAAGTATTCAGGAGGCACTAGATGAAGTTTGAGGTTTTTACCGTGAAGGAGTGGGAAGATAATTGGGATGAGTTGTTTTCTAGAGTTGAAAATGGCGAGACTATAGGTGTTGTTAACGAGGACGGTTGTACAGCTGTCATGGTGCCTGCGGATGATGAACTCATACGCTTGTATACTGAACACGACGAAGCATGTTAGTCATGGGACTGTCGCATATTGGTTAATGCGCTCTGCTTATAACGGAGTCAATCGGGTTCAATTCCCGACAGTCCTACCAGGGGGATTAGCAATCTGGTGAATGCAGCGAACTCATAATTCGCCTAAGGTGGGTTCGATCCCCTCATCCCCCACTTGACGTATAAACGTCATCCTTGTAAAATACTATTGTCAACACTCGCAGGACAATGACTATCACGGTAAAGTTCAAGAAGGACATTCAGACTCTTAAGTCTGCTGCCAATGGAGATTTTTTTCTGGATGTAAAAAATCCCAAACTGTTCAAAAAAGTCCGTCGCTATTATGAGAACACTGGTGTTGTATTCTCTGGGGATCCTCTAGATGATTATGATATCCTTATGGAATCACTGTCATCTGATCTTGAATCTGTAGTATAAGTTTCCTAGTTCTTAAAACTAGGTGGTGGAGTCACATACCCTTTAAAAAAAATGCCAGAACAAGAATTCGTAGATCCTAACGAACAAATCCAATCTAAAGTTGCAATGCATCAAGACTTTATCATGGTCTGGGATGATGTTGTAGAAGATCGGTTTTGTAATTGGTTGATCGAATACTTGGAGCAGACTGAATATCTTGCACCTCGACGACAAAATTATCTATCTGATAAACAAGTCGAGATGCATAACTTTTCTCCTGGTGAAGCAGACTACCTGTCCTCACTTGTTGGACAGTGTGCTTTAAATTATATTGATAACTATCCTTACCTTAGGTCTTTTCCTTACATGAGTAGTTGTGTAATGTTGCAAAAGACTGGCCCAAGAGAAGGATATCATGCTTTTCATGCAGAAGATTCTACCTGGAATGCACAGATGAGAGTTCTAACTTGGATGGTTTATCTTAATGATGTTGATGAAGGTGGTGAAACTGAATTCTTATACCAACAACTTAAAGTTAAACCTAAAAGGGGAAGGGTAGTTATTTGGCCAGGATCGTTTACTCATATCCACAGGGGTAATCCTCCTATGAGTGATAAGTATATTGCCACTGGTTGGTTTGCTGGATGTGTAGGACATGAGCAAAAAATATTCTCTCCTGTCGGTTCCCCATCTTGAGTGGCATGTAACACACTCATGTAACTTTATGTGTGAGGGGTGTGGTCACTATACCAATGATGGGTACAAACAAAATATTAATCTAGAGACTCTCAGAGAATGGTATCTCCTTTGGAATGGGAGGATCCGTCCTCGGGAGTTATCTTTGTTGGGAGGAGAACCATTTCTCAATAAAGAGATTGTAGATATAATCTACATGACAAAAGAAGTTTGGGATATACAAGATGATCAAGAGTATGAGTTGGTATCTAATGGACTTCTATTTGATAGAACACCTGGAGTTGCAGAAGCATTAGTAGACACAAATTGTATTCTTACCATTACAAAGCACTCTGAAGATGATAATTACTTAAGGTTGTTTGATAAGGCAATAGATAAGATAAAGGAATCTGGTGTATCCTTTAGGATACATGATGCAGTGTCTAATTGGATGAAGATATATCATGGTTACAGTAATTCTATAGAACCCATAGGGAGTGATTCATATCAAGACTCATGGGACAATTGCCCAACAGGACAAGAAAACTTCCAACTCCTGGATGGAAAGATATATAAATGTGCTCCTCTAGCATACCTGCCATTACAAAAGCAGAAGTATGGTGAGTTACTATCTGATAAGTGGAACCCATATTTAAAGTACAAACCATTACTACCGACAGATTCTGATTTAGATGTCTTGGAATTTTTTACTAGAACTGCCGAACCTGTCTGTTCACTTTGTCCTAAAAATAAAAATTTCTTTAGAAAGACCAACCCTATACATTCTCCAAGATGAAGAGTTCCGAAATAAAAATTGTTGATGATCTACTTGATAGTTCAACTATATCTGAGTTAATTGATAGCGTTGGTAAACATTTTGAACAAAATTTAATGTTCAGTGATTTTATTGATGTTACTAACTCTATTATTGATTGTCATGGACTTGCTTTATCTAACACGCCAGTCTTCCCTTATTCTGAGAGATGTTGGAATATATTCTGCCTAAAGGTAAAGCAGAATGTTGATAATTATTGTAAAAACCTAGGGGTCGATCCAATTGCAGTGATACCATTTTCTTGTTGGGCAGAGAGGTCTTTATATTCTGAACAACCTGCGAATCCCGATGATCAATTAACACTAGAAGATGTTCTAGATACTGACTATGACCTCAAACCCGATGCTAGTTTTGTTCGTGATGCTCTAGATGTGGTCAAAGATACTCAAGTTAAAAAACATTTTTTGAGATCTGTATATAATCTAGTTCCGTATGATAAGTCTTATGGAACTAGGATAGACTTTCATGACATGATGAAAATGACTAAAGTTGACTCCAAAGAGAATAGATTAATTATTTACGATGGGGGCACATATAAGAGCGCACATTATTATCCAAACGTCTCTGGTAAATGTAATATTGTATTTGATTGGTATATTAATGTTCCATATGATGTTCCTGACTGGATATTGCCAGTTAGTTGAACATGGTATCACAGACGATAGTCATTCTTGGATATTTTTTTACTTCTTCTAATGTTGGATATAGTGCAGTGTGATATAGTTCTGGATTAAAAACCATCAGACTATTCTCTTCACCATCATTGTTGAATATTTTATTCTCACTTAACTGTACGATTGTTCCATATTTTGGACTTGGATTTTTTAAGTAATATACAACTCCAATAGGGTTGTTTGTATGTGAGTGCATATTACCAAAAGTACTATGCTGGCTAAGTCTCTTTCTTAATTGCTCTTTTGTATGCTTCCCTGGGAATTCAATATCAGCAACTCTGGTAATCCAAGAAGAATGTATTCTAATTGTCTTTAAATCTACACCTGTAATCTGACAATACTTTGCGATATGTGTTCTTATTTCTTTATAGAATTTTATCCAAAGTGGATCAGTTATAAAATCTGTAAATGCTAGAAGTTGTGAGGATGCTTCGGGTGGATAGACTTCTTTAGTAATTGGTTTTCTGGTATTCTCTAACCATTTAACTGCAGAGTCATATAAGTCGGGAAGAACTTCTTCTGGCATTACATCTAATGCTTTGTAGAAGTATGAATCTTCGTGCTTTTTAACTTGAATCTTCTTCGACATATCACAAAACATGCTGTGGTAGTATTTATTATCACTCTATGCTATACTGAAAATCTATAATACCCAAACTATGAAGACAGCACTTATTACGGGCATTACTGGGCAAGATGGTTCTTATCTTGCTGAGTTGCTGATTGAGAAAGGATATATGGTACATGGGATTGTGCGGCGTTCATCCCTAATTAACACTCATCGTATTGATCATATTTTTGATCACCCTCAGATGAAACTTCATTATGGTGATCTCACTGATGCTGGTAATCTGATTCATGTAATTCAGAAGTGTAAACCAGATGAGATCTATAACCTTGCTGCTCAGAGTCATGTGAAGGTATCGTTTGAACTTCCTGAGTACACTGGTAATGTTGATGGACTGGGAACTCTTCGCATTCTTGAAGCAGTTCGTATTCTGGAGATGGAAGATAAGGTCCGTATCTACCAGGCATCTACCTCAGAACTTTATGGTCTTGTTCAAGAAGTTCCTCAGAAGGAGACTACTCCCTTCTATCCACGCTCTCCTTACGGCGTAGCGAAACTATATGCGTACTGGATCACGAAGAACTATCGTGAGTCCTACGGAATGTATGCCTGCACAGGTATTCTCTTCAACCATGAATCTCCTCGTAGGGGAGAGACCTTTGTAACTAGGAAGATTACTAGGGGTCTGTCTAAGATTAGTTGTGGTCTTCAAGACGTTTTGTATCTGGGTAACTTGAATGCAAAGCGTGATTGGGGTCATGCCAAAGACTACGCTGAAGCGATGTGGTTAATGCTTCAGCAGGACTCTCCAGAGGATTATGTCATTGCAACTGGTCAGCAGTATTCTGTCCGAGAGTTTGTAGAGAAGTCTGCAGATTACTTTGGTATGGATATTGAGTGGCGTGGTGAAGGACTAGATGAGATTGGAGTTGACAGGAACACTGGTAGAGTCGTCATTAAAGTGGACGATAAATACTTCCGCCCAGCAGAAGTTGAGTCTCTTTTGGGAGATGCAACAAAAGCAAAAGAGCAACTAGGTTGGGAACCTAAAATTTCATTTAATGAACTCGTTGAGGATATGTGTATCTATGGACAGTGATTCTAAGATTTTGGTTGCTGGTTCCAACGGTTTAGTTGGATCAGCAATTGTGAGGTGCTTGAAGAATAAAGGACACAAATTTGTCATTGAAGCAACTCGTAAAGAAGTTGACTTTACGGATCAGGTACAGACTCAAGCATATTTTGGTTCTGTAGAACCAGAGTATGTTTTTGTCGCAGCTGCAAAAGTTGGTGGAATCATGGCAAATAAAACTTTGCCTGCGGATTTCATTTATAAGAATCTAATGATTCAATCTAATATCATTAATTCTGCTTATGAATATGGTTGCAAAAAACTTGTATTCTTAGGGTCATCTTGCATCTATCCGAAGCACCCTGAGATTCCTATTACCGAAGACCAGTTGATGACTGGTCCTCTGGAACCAACGAATGATGCATATGCCATTGCAAAGATTGCTGGAATTAAGATGTGCCAAGCATATCGCCAGCAGTATGAGTTTGACGCCATCTCACTTCAACCAACTAATCTGTATGGGGTGAAGGATAACTTTGATCCTCTATCGAGTCATGTTATTCCTGGAATCATGCGTAGGATGCATGAGGCAAAACTGAACGGTGATACTGAGTTCTGGTGTTGGGGAGATGGTTCTCCCTTGAGAGAATTCTTGTACATTGATGATATGGCAGAAGCGTGCTATGCTTGCATGGAAAACTATAGTGATCCAGAGATCATCAACATTGGTACTGGATATGATATCTCCATTAAAGAGTTGACAGAAGTCATTGCTGAAGTTGTTGGATACACTGGTGACATTAAATGGGATACCACTAAACCAAATGGAACTCCCAGGAAGGTCATGAATGTAGATAAACTTCTTGGTCTTGGATGGAAACCTAAAGTTGATATTGTAGAGGGACTGACTAAAACTTACGAATGGTTTAAAGAGAATTATGATCGGATTTAATGCTTTAGGGCAACTGGGTAGACTTGGTAATCAGATGTTCCAGTATGCATCTCTTCGTGGCATTGCTGCAAAGAATGGATACAACTTTATGATTCCTCCTCCAGCAGAGTCTTATGAGAAAATGGATGAGTGGACACAACATCAGTTGTTCTATCCATTTAATATGAGTACGGTTGAGAATCTAAATGTACAATACACTGATGGTGAACGACCAGTTGTCAGTGAGAAGAGTTTTGGGTTCGATGAAGACCTGTATAATAATTGCCCTAGGTGGGTAGATGTTAGGGGTTATCTTCAATCTGAAAAGTATTTTAAGGAAATTGAAGATGTAATCCGTGAGGACTTTACATTTAAACCTCAGTTCCTTAGACCTAGTAGATCTATGATTGGATCTTTTGAAGATCCTGTATCTCTTCATATTAGAAGAACAGACTATCTTACTTTATCGCACCATCATAATAATCTTGGATTGGATTACTATGAGGAAGCATTGACTCACTTTGATGAAGATAGAAATGTTGTTATCTTCAGTGATGATCCTGAGTGGTGTAAAGAGCAGAGTCTGTTTGAGAGTGACAGATTCTTGGTTGCTGAAGGTAATATAAATTATACTGACTTGTGCTTGATGAGTCTCTGTAAAGCACATATCATCGCCAACTCTTCATTCTCTTGGTGGGGTGCATGGTTGGCGGAGAGCGAGAAGGTTATCGCTCCTAGTAAGTGGTTTGGTCCAGATAATCAACATCTGGATACTACTGATCTTTATTGTGAAGGATGGATTGTGATCTGATGAAAGTTGCTGTAATTTTTATTGGCACTGAGAAGTATCTAAACTTCCTGCCAAGTTGGTATGAGAGTTGTGAGAAGTTCCTTCTTCCTGGAGTTGAGAAGAAGTATGCCATCTTTACTGATGGTGAGATTCCTGAAGCACCTGACAACGCTGTTATCTACAAGCAAGAGCATCTGGAATGGCCATACATCACTTTGTATCGCTTCAAGATGATTCGTAGGTGCTTTGATGACATCAAGGACTGTGATTGGTTACTCTTCCTAGATGCTGATATGCGTGTGGTTGATACTGTAAATCCAGAAGAACTGTTTGATGATACTAAGAAATACATTGGTGTTCACCACCCATGTCATTACTTGAACTTCCCTCCACACGATACTCTTCCTGGAGCGTTTGATGTCACCCCGCTCTCTAGAGCATGTGTGGCAGAAGATGATGATCTGTCTATTTACGTGCAGGGTTGTCTGTGGGGTGGTAAAATGCCATATGTCATGGAGATGATTGAAGAACTTGATAAGAGAACCACTGAAGATGAAGCAGACAATGTGATTGCCACTTGGCATGACGAGAGTCATCTTAATAAGTTCTATCTTGAACGTAGAGATGAAGTGTTTGTAGCATCTCCATCGCTTGCCTTCCCAGAACTATTTGAGTCGGCATGTACGTTCGATGCAAAAATTGTCCACCTAGCAAAAGATAACAGTAAGTATCATGTCTAAGGTCGCTATGATCTATTCAGGTCAACCCAGGCACCTGAAAGAATGTTTTGAGAATCATCAGTCTATGTTTTGGGATGCAAATCCTGATGCAGAGATCGATGTATTTGCACATATATGGTATGATGAAGCATGGGTAGGATCATACTTTTGGGATCAGTATAAAGATCGTGGACGCTGGGAAGCAGATCTTAAAGACTTTATGGTCGATAAGTGGCAACCTAAGGGTCTTGTCTTTGAAGAACCCAAACAGTTTGATGCTGAGGATATTCATCCTGATCCTAGATTCCCTCATCCTGTGAACAATATTATCTCTATGTTCTACAGTTTGAGTGAAGCAAACAACCTCAAGAAAAAATACGAGGAAGAAAATGATTTTAAGTATGATTGCGTTGTTCGATTACGAACTGATGAATACTTTTATACACCAATTGGGTCACTTGACAATTACGATTTGAATACCGTAAATGTCCTTAATGAGTGGGCGCATGTAGAGCACGGTATTAATGACCACTTTGCATTTGGGTCCTCTGAACTCATGGATAAATATCTCGACGTATTTGAAAACTTCGTTGAGATTTGTGAGATGGGTGCAGAGATTAACCCTGAGTGTATCATTGGGTTCAATGCTCAAAAGAGACACAAACTTCCCATCACTAAGAATCCCTGGCACTATGTTCTTTGGAGAGACAAAAAATAATGACAACTAAACTTGTTATCTTTGATTTGGATGGCGTCCTTATCGACAGTAAAGATTATCATTACGATGCCCTGAACCAAGCACTTGGTTCTGAATATGCAATCAGTCGGGAAGAACA
>Ga0213858_10000089_pt1 | contig 38315 bp, 29 predicted proteins | sample PICome_FD_160122 | JGI IMG/M metagenome (GOLD analysis project Ga0213858, IMG submission 160122) | Coastal seawater microbial communities near Pivers Island, North Carolina, United States - PICO245 | ecosystem: Environmental > Aquatic > Marine > Coastal | place: USA: North Carolina | collected... | reverse complement strand
TCCCAGTTCGCTGGCTTTTTCTTCCGGTGTCATGATGTGCTTTCCTGACGCGATCGAGGCTTGTGGAGCTGAGTGTTGGAGCGGAACCCGAAGACACAACAGATTCCGGGCTTTGATGAACGCCGCTGATTGGTGCGGTCTTCTGGTATGCTAACATGTCAGCCCCCTGAGATTCATCTCACGGCACTTCTTTCTTGTGATGCAGCGGGCATAAGAAGCGTTGTCTTTTGCCGCACACCGCCTGACCGTGAGTGCTGTCTGACTGTGACTGACTTTGTTGCTGTTGGTGTTTCCGAGTGATGATTGTTTTCTGGGCTGCATCGGGAAAACAGGGACGCGTTCCTCGTTCCGATTGGTCCCGTCGTTGATCCCTTACTGTCATTCCTGTCGCAGAAGAATAAGATTCTCCATGCAAGATTCTTCCGAAGAGCGTCTCGAACGCATTGAGTCTGCCGTTGCTCACCTGCAGCACGACATTGAGTCGCTGAATACGTCACTGTTGCGACAAAGTGCTCGCATGCAGGAGATTGAACAGCGTTTTATCCGAATTGAACATGAGCTGGAGACGTTCACGGCGTTGCCCGAGAAACGCGATCCTGCTGCTGAACGGCCTCCTCACTACTGACTCGCGGGAGCGGGCAGCAGTAGCGACTTTCCCTCGTCCGAACCAAGTGCTTGTTTTTCTTCCCGAGTAATGCCTGTGCTGCAGGTACCGGAGTTTCCCAAATGAACGTGTTCAGCCTGACAACACGATCCTGTTTCCTTGTGATCGGTCTGCTGCTGGCGTGCCGGACGGCAGATGCTCAGCAGGCGACGGGAGTTGTTTACGAGGATCAGAATGGCAACCAGGTTCTTGACGCCGGCGAGCCCGGTCTGGCCGGTATTCGTGTTTCCAACGGCCGCGAAGTGACTGTCACTGATGCTGAAGGCCGCTATCAACTTCCGGTGGATAACGACACGATCCTGTTTGTGATCAAGCCGTCGGGGTATCGCACGGCTTTGGATGAAGACAACATCTCCCGCTTCTATTACATCCATAAGCCCAACGGGTCGCCTCCGCTCAAATTTCCCGGCGTCGAGCCGACCGGGCCGCTGCCGGCATCTGTGGATTTTCCGCTCTATCCCGTGGAAGAGCCGCAGCAGTTTGATGTTGTGTTTTTCGGTGACCCGCAGCCTCGCAATCAGCAGGAGATTGACTTCATTGCTCACGATGTCGTGGAAGAGTTGCGGGGTGTCGACGCCGCTTTTGGAGTGACCCTGGGAGATATTCTGTTTAATGATCTGAATCTGTTCGACAGTTTCAATCAGACTGTGGGGCACATCGGGATTCCGTGGTACAACGTGATCGGCAACCACGACATCAACTTCGCGTCAGATGTCGACGAACTGAGCGACGAAACGTACGAACGTGTTTATGGCCCTGCTTACTATTCGTTTGACTACGGCTCCGTTCACTTTATCGCGGTTGATGATGTGCACTGGATGCGTGAAGGCGATCGCAAGTTGTATCGTTCCGGACTCAGCGAAAAGCAGCTGGACTTTATCGAGAACGACCTGAAGCACGTTCCTCAGGACCAGCTTGTTGTTGCAATGATGCATATTCCGCTGGTTCGCTCCACACCCTGGATTGCACCGCGTCGGGAACGACTGCTGCAAATTCTCGAACAGCGTGAACACAGTGTCTCACTGGCCGGCCATACTCACCATCATGAACACGTCATGATGGGAGCTGCAGAAGGCTGGAACGGAGATCGACCGCACCACCACATTATTAACGTGACGGTGTGTGGATCGTGGTGGTCCGGAAAGCCGGATGAAACCGGAATTCCACACACGATGTGCAGGGACGGTACGCCCAACGGCTATTCGGTGATGCACTTTGACGGCAGTAAGTATCTGCTGGACTACAAGGCGGCTCGCCGCGACGCTGGCGAGCAGATTCGGATCACCGCTCCGGAAGTTGTCACACTCGACAGGACTGCTGAAACTATTTTTCATGCCAATGTTTTTAACGCCATGCCGAATGCGGTTGTCGAGTTCCGACTGGGTTCCGGTCCGTGGATGAGAATGACAAAAACAGAAAATGAGACAGACCCTGTATTCCAGCAGCTGTATGACGAGGAAGAGAAACTGAAGGCCGATCTGAAGTGGCGCAAGCTGGCCGCACCGATGGTCTGTCCGCATCTCTGGAAAGCTGACATGAAAGCCATGAACTCCGTCGGAAGTCATCTGATTCAGGTGCGTGCTTCCAATCCCAACGGGCAGGTTCTTGAGGGACAGAGAATTATCCGTGCAGAGGCCGCTGCAAAGTAGCCGCCGCCTGCTCTGGTGTCGGCTCATGCATCCGGCTCTGATTCTGTCCTATGGCGTGGGAAACACCACCGGGAGAAACACCCTTGGCTCGAATCGTCGCGTTCGGTGAAATTATGCTGCGACTGGCTCCTCCGGGAGTCAGTCGTCTGCGGCAAAGTCTGCCCGGCTCGTTGTCTGCAACCTTTGCGGGGGCTGAGGCGAACACGGCCGTGTCTCTGGCGCTGCTGGGGCTGCCTGTGGACTTTGTGACGGCACTGCCCAAAGGAGCGCTGGCGGAATCCTGTGTTGGTAATCTGAACAGCACCGGTGTGGGAACAAAGTGGGTGCGGCAGACTGATACCGGGCGCTTTGGTCTGTTCTATGTGGAGACCGGCGCTTCACAGCGGTCGACGGAAGTCACTTACGACCGGGACTCTTCCGCGATTTCTCTGGCTGGTCCCGGTGACTTCGACTGGGAGAAGATTCTCGCGGGGGTCGACTGGCTGCATTTGACGGGGATTACTCCCGCAATCTCCGCAGCTGCAGCAGATCTAACACTCGAAGCTGCTCAGGCGGCCGTCGCCCTGGATGTGTCTGTGTCTTTCGACGTCAATTTTCGCTCCCGATTGTGGAACTGGGATCCGAAACGCAGTCCACCTCAGCTTGCTCAGGATACTCTTCGGAAGTTAATGCCCTGCGTTTCGCTGATGATTGGAAGCGAAGGAGACTGCCGACTGCTGGATGTTGAGTTGCCCGAACTGCAGTCGCTGAGTGTGCTGGAGCGCGCCACCGAAGTGGCTCGAGCGTTTCATCGTCAATGGCCTCGGATTCGTTACTTCGCATCATCGCTGCGGGAACAGATTTCGGCTTCCCACAATAACTGGTCCGGTGTCCTGTACGATTCCGCTGCTGACACCTCCATGTTTGCTCCCGTGCGGGACGGTGCATGCAGGCCGTGGGAGATTCGTCAGATTGTTGATCGGGTCGGCAGCGGGGACGCGTTTGATGCAGGTCTGCTTTTCGGGTTGTGCGAACGTCCCGGGGATCTGCAGTATGCAATCGATTTTGCGACCGCTGCAGGCTGCCTTGCTCATACGATCAGCGGTGACTGGAATTACGTGACTCGAAGCGAAATCGAAACGCTGATGGATGGCACCGGCAGTGGTCGTGTCATTCGCTGATTCGGCAGCGTTGATTCTGAGCAAAGCGCCTGCGAGTGCTGAACGTCCTGTGATCGCCCCGCGTTTCTCTCTCTCGCTCCACCTGTTGTGAAAGAGTATCTCGGACTGGACTCCGGGACCTGCCTGATCAGTTCTGCGGTTCTTCATCCGGTGATCAGTCAACTTCCGGCGATGGCTGAATCGCTTCCTGATTGCGATCGGAGAACTGGAAGAACACAAGGTCCTCGGGATTCACACCAGGAACCATTCCATCACGTGCTCGGGCAAATCCCCCGCCTCCCGGAATGAACAGAAACGCATTCAGTCCGAAGGATGCCGGTTGGAAATTGAGTACATCAAACTCAGATTCGTCCTGCCATACGGAAGACCTCCAGATCCTTGATTCTGCCAGTTCGGCTCCGGTGTCCTGGCTGTCGGGACGACTCTGCCAAAGCTCCTGCAGGCCGTCAAAATCGAGGGTCCGGGAGGACGGTTCGAGAGCACTGCTTTGCATCGACCAGAATACAGAATACCCCTGGTAGATATTGGTGAATCCGGTCCAGCTGAGTTGCTGTTCGATGTCTTCAATCCAGAGTGATCCGTCCGATCGAATGAGTGGTGTCTCTTCGGCGGTTCCGCCATAAACAGATGCTTCGCTTTCCACTGTCAGTCTGGGAAGCAGTCTTGCCGAAACCGCGAGTTCACCCGGGCTGCCATCCAGTGTTTGAATCAGTGGACCGCTGTGGATGCAGGTCAGGTGGTCCGTTTTCAGCGTAAGATTTCCCTGTGACTGCGGCATGGATGCATCTCCGCGCAGTTCGAGCAGTCGGCCGTCAACTGCCAGGCCACTGTTGAGCAGTTGGATTTGACCGCGAGGCTGACAGGCAACACGGAACACGTCACCCTGAATTCGAGCCATGACGCGATTCAGCACCACTTCGGTATCACCACGCGGTATCTCATCGAGGGTCTGTGCATCATCGACCAGATCAAACAATGCGACCGGCTGTTCTCCCGGGTTGATCACCTCAATGGAGACATCTTCCAGTTCCACCCGATTGGGTCCAAAAAGTTGAATCATTGACCAGCGATCGGCGCGTTGGTCTTCACGAATCTCCAGACGCAAACGCAATTTTCGCAGAGTCAGGGAACCATCGCCACGCAGGCTCAGAGTTCGACCCTGACCGGTCGATTCATCTTCCTGTGCATCGAACTGCAGTGTCGGACGATATCCGTCAGCGGCACGCACGATCAAATTGGTGCCGACGAGCCGGACCGGAGGTTGCGCTGGAAGGTCATCAGGGAACCCGTTGTAACGCAGCAGAATCACATCTCCGGATTTGGCATCTGCGACAGCAGCCTTGAGCGTGCGGAATGAAACCGCATTGCCATCGGACCCCTGCAGAAGAAAGGGGCCTTTTTCCACGGCTTCAGCCGTTGGCATCCCTTCCGATGGTGGGTCGGTGAGCACAACTCGTGACGGCTCTGTTTCTCCCGGCACTGGCGGCAGTGAAGTCAACGGAGCATCGCGCGGTTCGGGTGAATTCTCTTCACCATTCGATTCAGCACCGGTCATCTCGGGGCCGGTGACCGACACGATGGTCGTGTTCTCTGCAGCGCCGCTCGACAGCGATCCATCCGCTGCCACTGCTGACGTTTCCGTTGCTCCAGCCGAGTTCGTTTCGGTGCCCGCAGTTGACGCCGCAAAGTCGATTGCGTTGACGATTGCCGGGCCGGGATCGGTCTGACTGACTGGTTGGCCGCGCTGGAAGAGACCCGAAAAGCTTAAGACAGCGGTCAGGCAGATCACGCTGACCGAAGCAAACATCCAGAAGTACCCGGTGGGTTTTTCTTCCGTTTTTCGCGCTGCTGATTTCCAAACCAGACCCTCGGCCGGCACCCCCTGCAATCCCAGCAGCGACGCCATCTGGATCAGATCATTCAACAGGACTCCGGGAGACTGATATCGTCGGTCCGGATCGTTGGACATCATGCGATCAGCGATCGCGGACAATTCTTCAGGGACCTCGGGATTGACCGAAGAGAGACGGGGGGGAGATTTGCCCTGATGATCCAGCAGTTTCTGCAAAGCGGTGCCCTCCGGGTAGGGGGGATTGCCGCTCAGCATGTGATACATCGTGCAGCCGAGTGAGTAGATATCGCTGCGGATGTCCGCCAGTCGCGGATCGCGAGCCTGCTCCGGGGCGATGTAGTCGAAGGTTCCCAGAGTGGTTCCTGCGACCGTGATGTGCCCGATGGAATCGTCTGTTTCCCGTCGCGCAAGCCCGAAGTCAACAACTTTGATTCGTCCACCATCAGTCAGCATCAGATTCGACGGTTTGATGTCGCGATGCACAACGCCTGACGCAGAGAGATGGTTCAGGGCGAGGGTAATCTGAATGGCATAGTTCACCGCTTCTGCCGGCGTTAACCGGTCGCTTTCCAGAATCAGGTCTCGCAGAGTTTTTCCGCGAGCAAATTCGTATGCGATGAAAAACAAACCGTCCTGCGATCCGGCGTAGTAGACCCGGGCGATGTTGTCGTGGGAAAGCTGAGCGCAGGCACGTGACTCGTTGCGGAAGCGAGCGATCATTGAGGTGTCACGAGTGGAACCGGGATGCAGGACCTTGATTGCCACTTCCCGGGACAACTCCGTGTCCACTCCACGAAAGACGGCACCCATTCCACCAGCGCCAATACGCTCGCGAATTTCAAAATGTGCCAAACGAACCCCCGCCTCACTGCCGGGTTCACTGCCGTCCGCTGGAAATAAGCGCTGTCGCAGGGGGAGGTTTTCGTTGCGATCCGGCGCCGTAGCTGCGGGTTCAGGCTTCCCGCTGATGACAGTGTTTTGTTCGCGGACAACCAGTGGCCGTTCGGACAGCGGTACGCTCGATGACGCGGGAATTGATCCAGACGACTGCTCACCTGTGGCAGAGGACTTCGGCTGTGACATTGCGATGCGCCGTTGTGAAAAGGGAGCGTGGAAGGGAACTCCAGGCCCGAAAATTCAGTCTACTCCCGCACATTCTGAAAGTCAAAACGCTGTCTGAACACATGCACAGACCATTCGCGAACTCTGTGCGGTCTGCAAGGGTCTGAAGGATCAGTCAGATTCTGTCAGTCATTCTTGAGTGTTGGAGTTGAGAATCATCCAGTTTCGACATCGTGTCGACGGGCATGTGCTAGGTTTTTCAAGGTTAGTGTGGGCAAGTTGCGGTATATGGGTTTGATTCGGTCAAAAACAGTCAAATTCGGGCATCTTCGGTTGATTGCTGGTCAATAAAGCGTCATGTTCTGTCTCGAATTCGACGTTTTCTGGTGGAATTGTGATGATTGCTGACGAGCGACGCTCACGAATACTCAGGCTCACCGAGGAGCAGGGCTTTATTTCCCTGCAAACTCTGGTGAATGATCTGGGTGCGAGTGAATCGACCGTTCGTCGGGATCTGGAGTTCCTGCATGCAGCGGGTCAGATCCAGCGAACGCGTGGTGGGGCTTCTTTTCCGGGAGATCCTGGCGCTGATTTCGATGCCCGACGTTCCCTTGCGTCGGTCGAGAAGCAGCTGATAGCCCGGCGAACGGCGGATCTGATTGGTGACGGAGAGACAGTCCTGCTTGACGGGGGGACAACCACACTGGAGGTGGCCCGTCATCTTTGTGGTCGTTCCCTGCAGGTCTTAACCAACTCTCTTCCGATTGCGCAACTCCTGATGAATCAGCCGGAGATCGAGCTGATCTTTATCGGAGGATTTGTGTATCCGAAGACTGGTGTGGCGTTGGGGCAACTTTCCGTATCAGCGTTACGGGCGATTCACGCCACTCGGCTGATCATGGGAACTGGCGGGATCACCGAGGACGGTTTGTTCAACAGCAATTCCCTGCTGGTGGAAACAGAGCGGCAGATGATTGAGGCATCGGATCGCTTCACTCTGGTCGCTGACAGCAGCAAGTTTGGCCAGCGAGCGCTGAGTCATCTTTGCGATTTAATGATGGTGGATGAAATCGTGACAGATTCGGGTCTCGACAATCACTGGAGGCAGGCTTTGCAGCAGGCTCAGGTGAGTATCGAGGAAGTTGCGGCAGATCAGGCGTTAGCGTCGATGGCTGATCTGCAGAGTATTTCGGAGTCGTGAAGACAACGGGCCGGCAGGGGAGGCGGGTCGCAGACGGGGCTGACGGAGCAGCAGGCAGGACACAGAAAAAAGAGGAAGCGATCGCTTCCGGGGATAGAGGGAACAGCAGTCATGTCAGTTGCAACACCAAATGTGGATCAGGTTCAGCAGATTGTTCGTGAAGTTTTGCAGAAGCATTTGCGTCCGAGCGGCGGGGCAACAGTGGCGTCCGGCATACCGATTTTGCGTACGGGTGGTGGTTCAGCATCAGCGATCTCGGCACCGACAGTGGCACCTGCGAACGCATCACGAAACCCGCTGGTCGTCAATATTTCAGCTCGTCACGTGCATCTGACGCAGGAGCACGTGGAGATCCTGTTTGGCCCCGGGGCTCAGCTGAGCCCGGAGAAGGACCTGTATCAGGACGGTTATTTTGCGGCAAAGGAAACTGTGGCGGTGGTTGGTCCACGGCGTCGCATGTTGCCGAGTGTCCGCGTTCTGGGGCCGTGTCGCAACGACTCGCAGGTCGAGTTGGCATTCACTGATGGGATCTCGCTGGGCATCGATCTTCCTGTGCGTATCAGTGGAGACGTTGCTGGAACTCCGGGTTGTCTGCTGATGGGGCCACACGGTGTGGTGGAGTTGCAGCAGGGTGTGATCCGGGCGATGCGTCATGTGCACATGGGCCCGGGTGATCTGGCGCATTACGGGGTGCAGGACGGCGATCTGGTCAATCTGCGGATTGAGTCACCGAGCTGCACCACTGTCCTCGAGGACCTTGCCGTCCGTGCGGGTAAGGACATCAAGCTGGAAGTTCATCTGGATACTGATGAGGGAAATGCGGTCAACCTTGAGAAGGCCACGAAAGTGGAGCTTGTGAAATCAGAACCCTGCAGTTGCAGGCACTGAAGAACTGAATGGGAATGAGAGCGTCGTAGGGCGCAGCTCTGAGTGCTGCGTCGAAGTGATCTTTCGATTCTCAGAACGAATGAAATGTTACGAAAGCGATGTTGGACCATCGCTGTTCCTGATTGCTGAATCTGCACGAGGATCGGAGTGCGGCAAAGCTGGAGAAAAGACAAATGGCAAAATCCGTAGAAGCTCTGGGGATGATTGAGACGAAGGGGTTCGTCTGTCTGCTGGAAGCGATCGATTCCATGTTGAAGGCTGCCAATGTGCAGCTGGTGTCATGGGACAAGATTGGCAGCGGTCTGGTCACTGCATTTATCAGTGGCGATGTTGCCGCTGTGAAAGCAGCACTGGATGCGGGAGCAGCTTCCGCATCAAAGTTGGGTCAGGTTGTCAGTGCTGAAGTGATTCCACGTCCGCACGAAGAACTGGCCGGCGTACTTCCGAAGCCAAAGGCCAGCGCTCGCGGCAAGTGATTCATCACTTGATCTCGGCGCTGAATCCGCCGCAATCGTCGGATTCTGGATGGAATTGAATCAACTGTGCCAACGTTTCAGTCGTTATGCGGACGCGGGCAGGCACAGGAAACACTTCGAGGAAAGAGACAGTAATGAACGATGCAATTGGGATGATTGAAACTCGTGGTTTGGTCGCTGCAGTGCAGGCTTCTGACGCGATGCTCAAGGCTGCCAACGTCAGTCTGGTTCGCCAGCTGAACATCGGCGGTGCCTACGTGACCACGATTATTCGCGGTGATGTGGGTTCGGTTCGAGCAGCAGTCGATGCTGGTGCTGCAGCAGCAACGCAGTGCGGTGAGCTGGTTTGTGCTCACCTGATTCCACGACCGGAAGCGTCGCTGCTGGAATCAGCACTCTGATTTCACCGGCAGACTTCCGCGGATCCAGCAGGATTTCCTGCTGGCAGAGACGGCTGAACAATCGAAAGCGACGAGTGGATTCGTCGTGGATCTGGACGATCAGGAGTTTGCCGGATCATTGGTCTCCTCCATTGATCCTCAGCAGTGCAGGGAGAGTGTTGCGATGAAGGTGCTTGTCGCCAATCTGGGTTCCACCAGTTTCAAGTATCGTTTGTTTGACCTGAGCAGCGAGACACAGCTGGCACGCGGGGGCATTGACCGAATCGGTCAGCCCGGCGCGGAAAGCTCATGCTTTGCTGAGATCGGTGATCAGCGACAGGAATTGAATCAGGTTGTCCCTGATCACGCAGCTGCGGTCAGTATCTGTTTGCAGCAGCTGACAGATCCACAGCATGGCTGTCTGCAGTCTGTTGATGAGGTCGGTGGCATCGGATTCAAAGCAGTCTTTGCCGGAAGCATGAGCGGTGTTCGTATTGTGAATGAACCGTTGTTGCAGAAGATGGAGGACCTGTCCGACATCGCTCCGGCACACAATCCGCCCTACGTCCGAGCGATGCGTCAGCTGCAGCAGGCTTTCCCGGAGATTCCGTTGGTGGCAGCACTGGAAACAGGCTTCCACGAAACGATTCCCTTCGAGCACCGCGCCTATGCGGTTCCGTGGGAGTGGTACACGGAGCATGAGATTCGACGCTGGGGTTTTCATGGCGCCAGTCATCGATTCATCGCCGGTCGAACTGCTGAACTGCTGGGCAGAGACGATCTGAAGATTATCAGCTGTCATCTTGGCGGCAGTGCTTCAGTTTGTGCCATCCGAAACGGTGCCAGTATTGCGGCATCCATGGGAATGAGTCCTCAGGGTGGGCTACCCAACAATAACCGTGTTGGCGATTTTGATGCGTTTGCGATTCCGGTGGTGATGAAAGCCACAGGGTTGAGTTTTGAGCAGGTGCTGCAGGAGATGTCTTCCCGCGGTGGCTTGCTGGGCATCAGTGGACTCAGTGGTGACTGCCGGGATCTGGAGGATGCTGCGGCGGAGGGCCATGAACGAGCGGAACTGGCTTTGCGTTTGTTTGAAGCATCAATCCGATCGTACGTCGGGTCTTATCTGGCATTGCTGGGCGGTGCTGATGTGCTGGTGTTTACCGGTGGCATTGGTGAGAACAGCGACAGGATTCGCACCAGCGTGTGCAAAGAGATGGAATGGGCCGGTCTTGAAATCTGCAGCGAACGGAACTCCGCCGCTCGCGACGAGTGCTGCATCAGCGCGGATTCCAGCAGGGTTCAGGCGTGGATCATTCCAACGAATGAAGAAATTGTGGTGGCTCGACAAACAGCTGAAGCCATTCGTGTGGCTGAGTCCTGAGAGTAGGCGGGGCCTGATTCAGACGTTTGGTCGGCTTTGGCCGGGGAAAGGAACTGAAGATGTTTCTGGCAAGAATTACAGGCAGCGTGGTGTCGACCCAAAAGGTGGATTCGCTGACCGGTCAGAAGCTGTTTCTGGTCGAACCGCTGCGGGTGGATGAAGACGATCACAAGAGTTTGAAGCCAACCGGACGTTCGTTTGTGGTGGTTGACACCGTCGGTGCAGGAGAAGGCGAAGTTGTGCTGTGTGTTCAGGGCTCCAGTGCTCGTTTGACACCCGGTACGAAGGAACTGCCGATTGACGCGGCCATCATTGGGATCGTGGATACTGTTCAGGCATTTTCCAAAACCATATTTCGATCGGCAGACTGACCAGCGTTGATCTGTCGGAGTGAAAGGACGGTTCCGATGCAGACAAATCCTTATGAAGCAGGTGAGTTGAATTCGGAGGACGCAGGTGTTTCCGCTGAAAAGCTGAGGTTGCGTTTGATTCCGATGCAGATCATTGCGGGGGTTCTTGCATCGGGGGTTGTGTTCTTCCTTGGAGTGGCTCTGGTCATGATCGAGGGGGAGCTGAACACAGGGATGGGAATGCTGGTCCAGCTTGGAGCGGTAATGGCTGGCAGTGCTGTCGTGATGCACACCGTCACCTCGGCAAGACAGCCAACGGAAAAACAGTTACGGGAGTATGTTGAGGCTGGCGAACCAATGCAGTCTCTGCTGGGTTTCTTTCAGCAGCGATTGATCGTGTCGCTGGCCATTCTGGAGGGTGCTGCGATGTTCAACGGCATCGCGATCATTATTGAACAGAGCTGGATCTCAGTCGTTGCTGTCAGCTGTTTGACTGTGATGATCGCTGTGCGATTCCCAACGTCTGGCAGCCTTCGTCACTGGTTGGACGGGCAGCGTCAAAAGCTGGAACTGACACAGTTGATGCCAGGTTCCTGACATCTCCAGCATCGAATACTGAATACAGAGTCATTAGCACAGCCGCAGGATCAGGCTGACACAAAAAACGGCGGGAGCAGCCGTAAGTCGAGGGCTTGATATCGTGCAGGCAACAGAACAAACAATCCGACAGGTCGTCCAGGAAGTCCTTACTCAACTGAACGGTCAGCCGAACGGCGGTCAGCCTTCCGGAAATTGGGGCGTATTCTCTTCGGTTGACGATGCTGTTCGCGCTGCTCAGCAGGGCTTTGAGCAACTCAGTCGTGCTCCCATGGCAAAACGCCGCACCGCCATCGATCTGGTCAAACGGATTAGTGAGGAGCAGGCGGAGGAGCTGGGGCGCCTTGAGTTTGAAGAAACTGGCATTGGACGTCTTGAGCACAAGATCGGAAAGCTGCAGGCTATTCGAACGGTGCCGGGTATTGAGGCACTGAAGACGGAGGCGGTCAGTGGAAGCGACGGACTGACTGTTACGGAGTACGCACCATTCGGAGTGATCGGGGCAATTACACCGGTGACTCATTCGCTGCCGACGCTGGCGGGGAACTTCGTGAATATGGTGGCTGCGGGCAACACAATTGTCTGTAATCCGCACCCCAGTGGAGCAAAGATCGCGGCTGAGGGAGTGCGTCGCTTCAACAAAGCAATCCACGAGGCGACCGGGTTGCAGAATCTGGTCACGATCATTGGTAATCCGACCATTGAGTCTGCACAGCAGGTGTTTGATCATCGTGGGATTCGGCTGCTGGTCGTCACCGGCGGGCCGGCGGTTGCGCGTGCGGCTTTGCAGAGTCCGAAACGAGCGATTGTCGCGGGACCTGGTAACCCACCAGTTGTTGTTGATGCGACTGCCGACATCGACAACGCGGCAAAGTCCATCGTCGCCGGGGCGGCTTTTGACAACAACCTGTTGTGTATCGGTGAGAAGGAAGTCTTTGCTGTCGAGACGATTTTTGAGTCGCTGCTGGATGCCGTCTCGAAGCACGGAGGATATCGCCTGAATTCTGATCAGGTTCGAGCCTTCACGGCGAAGGCCTTCGGGCCTCCCAAAGAACCTGGCGGACATCATGTTCTGAATCGCGATTTTATCGGGCAGGACGCTGCGAAGCTGGCTGCCGAGATCGGACTGTCCATTCCGGATGAAACCCTGATCCTGTACGGCGAAACAGACGAACACAATCCCTTCGTAACTGAAGAGCAGATGATGCCATTCGTTCCTTTCGTGCGAGCGAAGTGCAGCGATCACGCGATCAGTCTGGCTGAGAAATATGAGCATGGATTCGGCCATACGGCGATCATTCATTCCCGGGATATCCGCACGATTACGAAAATGGGCCGAGTCATGAACACCACACTGTTTGTGAAAAATGGTCCCTGCATGGCTGGTCTGGGTCTGGGTGGAGAAGGTTTTCTGTCCTTTAGTATCGCGACTCCGACCGGGGAGGGAGTCACCAGTCCGATGACGTTCACACGTCAGCGGCGCTGCGTGATGGTCGATGATCTCAGAATTATTTGATCGGAACTTCATCCGGCAGCGTGTCTGCCGCAGAGGGACAGGGGTATGCAGAAGGCACGCATTCTGGGTCATGTCACAGCAACGGTGAAGCACCCTTCACTGGAGGGGTGGAGGCTGGTGGTCCTGCAGCCCCTGAACATTCTGGATGAGGGAGACGAGTTTCCTCAGCTGGCCCTCGATCAGATGGGAACACGTCGTGGCGATCTGGTGTTTTTCACCAGCGACACAAAACACATTCGGGCCATCACTGGCAGCAACAACTGCCCGGCTCGTTTTTCGGTTCAGGGAATTATTGACTGAATACTTCGGAGTTCTCCGGAACGATCACGGCTCCGCCTGAGAGCGAATGAAAAACACGCATGTCACTGGCACCACAACAGATTGAACGGATTGTTCGCGAGGTCCTTGCAGAAATTCAGGGGCAGCGGAGTCTGTCTGCGCGAGCATCTGCGGCTGCCGGAACCAGTGCTCAGCATGCACCGTCTGCAGGCAGCAGCCCGCTGGTACGGACGGCATCGGTGATCAGTGAGTCGGTGCTGCAGCAGGCAGGTGCTGCCGGCAAAAGTGTTGCGATACCGGCCACTGCAATCCTGACTCCTTCCGGCCGCGATTACATCCGTCGAAATTCCGTGGCAATACAGGCCGCAGCAAAGAATTCAGCGTCCGGTCACTCCGGTGTTTTTGTGATTGACCAGGACAGTCAGGCGGCACGAGCGGCTGCGGGCAGCACAGGCTGGGCAGTGGAAGAGGTGAGCGGCTCTGCGGATGCCGCGGCGAAATGCCGAGAGCTGCTGCAGACAGCCCGAGTCATCTGCACGACGGCCGTCCCAGCGGTGACCGCATGTCTGTTGAATCGATCGGCTGCCAGCCGTGTGGCTGTTGTCACTCGTGGCGAGAACATTGAAGAGCTGATTCGCGTGATGAACCCGCAGGCTGTGTGTTTAAACACGGCCGGCTGGTCATTTAGCGAACTGCTGCAGTTGGCGAGACAGCTGCAGCCAACGAATTCACCTCCACAGTCGTGGCGTGAATTGAGCGGAGGAGGTCCGGCATGAGAATCATGGAGTGTATCGGGAGAGTGACGCTGTCAAAGATGAACCCTCTGATTCAGGGGGCATCGTGGCGGCTGGCTGTACCGCTGATGCAGGACGGACTGAAGGGAAAACCTTCCGGTCGGGCGGAGCCCATTGTGATTTTTGATGAGTTGGGGGCGACAGACGGCACTCTGATTGCCGTGACGGAAAGTGCGGAAGCATCAGCTCCTTTTTATCCCGATTCCAAGCCGATTGACGCTTACAACGCGGCAATCCTGGACGTGGTCAGTGTGGACTGATCCTCGAACCCAAACGAATTCCATTCCCCGTGAACAGGTCCGACCGGGACCGAATCTGAGAAGGTGATGACAATGGCAAACAAGTGGAACAGCGGAATCAATGATCGTGGCCTGAAGGAAGAGATCTGCGAGATTGGTCGACGTGTTTATAACAAGGGGTTTGCCGCGGCGAACGATGGCAACATCAGTATTCGCGTGGGTGACAACGAAGTCCTGTGTTCTCCGACGATGATCTGCAAAGGCTTTATGAAGCCTGAAGACATCTGTGCGGTGGACCTGAACGGCGACCAGATCGCGGGAACTCGCAAACGTACCAGCGAAGTGTTGCTGCATCTGGCCATCATGAAGGAACGACCGGATGTGAAGGCAGTCGTACACTGTCACCCGCCTCATGCCACGGCATTTGCGGTGGCGGGCGAACCGGTCCCACAGTGTATTCTTCCCGAGGTGGAAGTTTTCATGGGTGAAGTTCCAATTGCTCCTTATGAGACGCCGGGTGACCAGCGATTCGCGGAAACCGTTGTGCCATTTCTGAAGTCGACCAACACGATCATTCTGAAGAACCACGGGACTGTTTCCTTTGGTGCGACTCTGGAAGAGGCGTACTGGAAAACAGAGATCCTCGACGCGTACTGCCGAATTCTGCTGCTGTCGCGTCAGATCGGCGACCCGATGTATTTGTCCGAGCAGAAGAGTCGTGAACTGCTGGATCTGAAGAAGCGGCTGGGCTTTGATGACCCGCGATTCCACAACGAAGATTGTGACCTCTGCGGTAACAGCGCTTTCCGTGAAGGTTACAAGGAAGACATTCCTGTTCAGCGGGCGTTTCCGGAAGCTCCCAGTTATCCGGGATACCTGCAGGAGCCATGCGGGACGGCCTGCGAGGCTCCGGCTGCTGCTGTCAGTGAAGACCTTGTTCAGGCCATCACTCAGCAGGTTCTGATGGCCCTCGACGGACGTTGAAAACAGTCCCGGCGAACAATGGAAACAGCTGGCTATCAGCTCTGTTCGCTGCTTCAAAATTCACAGCAGGAAGCAGTCATTCATTCTGTCCCACAGGGGACAGTACAGCAGGACATGGGATTGGGTTCATGAAAGTCAGCATTATTGGCGGCGGCGGACTGGTTGGTTCCTGTGCAGGATTCGCTTTGCAGGCCGGCGGCATTGTGAGTGATATCGCACTGGTCGATGTCAATCAGGATCTCTGCGAAGGGCAGGCTCTGGATCTCCTGCACGGGGCATCTCTGATGTCACCTCAGCGAATCACTGCGGGCGGCACTGAACAGGTTTCAGACAGCGATGTGGTGGTCATCACGGCCGGACTTCGTCGCAAGCCGGATGAAAGTCGCCTCGATCTGATCAATCGAAATGTCCAGTTGTTCCGCACGATCCTGGAGGATGTACGCAGGCACGGACTGAAGAAAGACGCCATTGTCTTTGTGGTCTCCAATCCGGTCGATGTCCTGACCTACCTTGCCGTGCAGGACCTCGGACTTCCCGCCGCTCAGGTGATCGGGCTCGGAACTGTTCTGGATACGACGCGACTTCGCAGCATGCTGGCACAGCGAATTCAGGTGCCACCGACTCAGGTTGATGTGACTATTTTCGGGGAGCATGGCGACAGCATGGTGCCGATTTGGTCAATGGCACAGGTTGCGAATTTGCCTCTGGACAAGTACCCGGGCGTGACACCGTCACTAATCGCGGAAGTTGAAAAGAAGACTCGTGGCAGTGGAGCCGAAGTGATTGCCAAGAAGGGAGGCGCGGGATTTGCCGTTGGTGTCTCGATCGCAGATGTTATCCACAGTATTGCATTGGATGATCGTCGGATTCTGCCTGTCAGCAGTCTGATGAACGGTGCCTATGGCGTCCGCGACGTCTGCTTCTCCATTCCAACCGTCATGGGGCGAACCGGGGTGCAGAGTCATCTGGAAGTCGAATTGTGGTCGAAGGAAAAAACCGCATTGCTGCAAAGTGCGGGCGTCCTGCGGGAAACGATTGATCGGGTCCTGCAGGGCTGACTCGACGACAGTGAACCCAGCCGACAATTGAAATTATGAAAAAGTCTCAGGGGCCGCTGATCAGATCAGCGGCCCCTGTTTCGTGACTCTGCAGAGTGGTTTCAGCTGGGGAAGATTTCAGCGGCTGGAAGCCAGTCGATACACGCCCTGCCCGCTGGCTGTCTCCAGCATGTAATAGATTTCCCCTGCTTCGTCTTCACCAAATGCCAGCACCGGGAAGCCTGTGGTCGCGATGCTGTGATTGGCGATGACGCGTTTCTGCTGTTCGTCATATTCCAAAGCCCAGATTCGTCCGCTGATGAAGTCGGCATAGACATACATGCCCTGAAGTTCCGGCAGTTGTTTGCCGCGATAAACAAACCCTCCGGTGATGGATTTACCCAGCTGGTGATCATACTCCCATACGGGTGGAACCAGTGGGTCGGTGGATGTGACTGGATTGTTGTTGAACGGGTAGGAAGCTTCACGAACACTCCAGCCGTAATTTGCCCCGGCCGTGACGACGTTGATTTCTTCCCAGAAGTCCTGTCCCACATCAGCAGCCCAGATACGACCTGTTTGCCGATCGACAGACAGTCTCCAGATGTTGCGGAATCCGTAGGCATAGATTTCGGGACGTGCTCCCCTGCGATCAAGGAAGGGGTTGTCAGCGGGAATCGCGTAGTTCTTGCCGTCCTGCTGATGATCGACATCGATTCGCAGCAGCGACCCCATCAGGGTTTCCAGATTCTGGCCGTGCTGCATCGGGTCATTTCGCCCCCCGCCGTCTCCCAGTGCAATGTACAGAAAGCCGTCGTGTCCGAACGCAATCGATCCTCCGTTGTGGTTGGAGAATGGCTGTGGAATTTCCATCACAACCTGCTCACTGGCGGGATCGGCAGTCTGTGCATTGTCTTTGGAAACACTGAATCGGGAAATCAGTGACGTGCGGGGGGCTTTCGAAGAGCTGTAGCAGACATAGAAGTATCCATTGGTACGAAAATCGGGGTGGAAGGCGATCCCCAGCAGTCCTTCTTCGCTGTCCTTGCGCCAGTCCTGAACTCGATCTCGGATATCGAGAAAGACTTTAGCCTGTTGAACATCACCGTTATTGGGGAAGATGTAGACACGACCACTTTGATCGAGTGCGAAGTTGCGACCGCTGCCGTCACCAGCGTGGGTGAGCTGCAGAATTCGCAGTGTCGCAAGTCGTCCGCGTTCATCGGCACCTTCGAAACCTTCCCATGACAGTTCCGGAAATGCCGGTTGGCCGGCGACATTCAGCTGACCGTCCACCGGATCGGGGACAGTGCCGTCTTCTGCCAGTTCACGGATACGAATATTGCGGAAGGCAACCGGATTACCGTGATCCTGCAGACAGATATGACCTTGTTCAGCCTTACCGAATTGTGGATAGGCCTTGAACTTACTTTCTGCAACTCGCTGATCCCAGTCCTTCGTTCCAAGTTTGAAGTAGTAGTAGCTCACCCCGTTGACAGCAACTTCGCACTGTTGCGGAGAGACTCTTAGATAGATGTGGTTCCATTCACCGGCAGGACGCGTGGCATCGTCCATATCAATCCCCTTGAAGCCAACCTGCTGCTCAAATTTCACGGCCCATGCAGGTTTTTTGGGCTGGTACAGCTGATACAGCCAACCGGCTTTTTGCGGGTCATGGCCGTCGATGTTGTCCTGAATCTGAACTTCAGGACCGGAGTGCCACGGTCGTTTATTGTCTTCCGTAACGCGAAACATGATCCCGCTGTTTCCGCCTTTCGAAATGCGGTATTCAAGAGCCAGTTCAAAGTAGCGGTATTGCTGTTCGGTAATGATGTCGCCCGGGCGATTGCCGGTTCGATCAAGGATTCCATCATGTACGGTCCAGCCGTCGCTGATGGTTTCTGACTGATAATTTCTCCAGCCTTTGGTGCTGACGCCATCAAACAGCAGTTTCCAGCCGCCGCGTTTTTCTCCTTCAGTCAGTGTGGCTGGATTGTCTTCAGCAGAGCACGGGATCGAAGTCGACAGCGTTGCTGCGATGCAGCAGGAAAGGAACCACGCAACACGGTTCATAGCATTCTCCGGGTGGGTAGGATTGAGAATGAAGATTTGAATTGTCGAGATCATGCGCTGTTGTTCAGGGCAGCGCGACGCACCGGTCACACGCAGTGTCACTCGACACCGCACAACAACCGGCTGATCTTTGCATGCGGCAGATCAGTCTGCAGAGTCTAGCGATCCGCCTGGCAGATTGTCATCCGGAAGCGAGTGTTGCTTTTCTGAAGGCTGTTTGACCTTCTCACAACGCGGTCCTGTTTGCGGCAATTCTGTGTCGCAGTTAGAGTTCGTCGCAGCGATGGGAGAGTGATTCTCTGTTGTCCGAATGACTTTGGCAGCGATCTGATTCAGAAAAATCACCGGCGGCAAACAGCGAGGCTGTGCATGTACCAGCTCATTCGAGCTTCTGCAGGAACAGGAAAAACGTTCCGGCTGTCGGGACAGTACCTGAGACAGCTGTTCCTTGGACATTCCCCCGATTCCATTCTTGCCACAACATTTACCCGCAAGGCGGCCGGTGAGATTCAGGGGCGCGTGTTGACTCGACTGGCAGCAGCGGCCGCATCGGACGACGGTGCCCGCCTGCTGGCCGGCTTCCTGGATCTGCCGCAATTGACGTCTGAGGGCTCTGAACAGTTGCTGGGCAAACTGACCAGGAATCTGCACCGGATGCGGATTTGCACGCTGGACAGTTTTTTTCAGCAGGCAGCCCGCGGGCTGACGCTGGAACTTGGTCTGCCACCGGGCTGGTCGATCGTGGAAGAGCATCTTGATCGGGAACTGCGTGAACAGGCGATTGATGCCGTTCTTTCTCAGCAGCTTCCCCAGGACGCGCAGCAACTGATGCAGATGCTGGCTCACGGTCGTTCCCGGCGCAGCATTCGCGATTTGATCGACCAGACCGTGTCGGGTTATCACGAGTTGTTTCTGCAAACGCCTGACACGGCGTGGAATCAGGTGCCGACTCCCACACGCCTGACTGCGGTTCAGCGAGATGAGGCTCTGCACCAACTGGCCGCAGCTGAGTTGCCTTCACACAAAAAGATCGCTGCTGCGCGGCAGCAGGACATTGATCGATTTCGAAACGAACGGTGGGATGAGTTTGTCGGGAATGGAATTGCCGCAAAAGTCCTTGATGGCAGCGAACGCTACTACAACAAGGAACTGGATGAAGCTGTCTGCAGTATTTACAGACGTCTGTTGTCGCACGCGACCGCAGAAATCCTGAATCGACTCTCCCGACAGATGCAGGCGATTTATGATCTGATCAGCAGATTTGATCGCGAGTACTCCATTCTGAAGGCCGATCATGGCTGGCTGGGTTTCGGGGATGTCACCAGGATGCTGTCTGGTGCCGGCAGTGGAATTGACGGCGAACAGATGAACTATCGTCTGGACAGTTCGATCCGCAATTTGCTGCTGGATGAGTTTCAGGACACCTCCAGCGACCAGTGGAATATTCTGAAACGGCTGACCACCACAATTCTCGACGGAGGGGCCGATTCCAGCTTCCTGTGCGTGGGTGACGGCAAGCAGGCAATTTATGGTTGGCGCGGCGGCGTTGCAGAAATCCTTGACGCCGTTCCGCCGGCAATTCCCGGAATTATTGAATCGCCGCTGAATGAAAGTCGTCGATCTTCGCAGGCGGTGATCACAACAGTCAATCGTCTGTTCACAGGGATTGGCGAGCATCCGAATCTGGACCATTATCGCGAACCCTGTTTGCACTGGCAGGAGCGTTTTCCGGAACACTCAACGGCCGTGGGAGAGATGCCCGGATTTGCAGTACTTCGGACTTCACCGGAGTTGGAAGCGGAATCCGCTGACGAGCGCAAGGGGCAGTGGAATCGCTGGGTGGCCCTGCAGATTCAGGGACTTCATCAGCAGACGCCCGGGGCTGAAATCGGAGTTCTGACACGCAGGAATGAAACTGTGGCGAGACTGGTGCACGAGCTGAATCAGCTGGGCGTCCCGGCCAGTGAGGAAGGGGGAACCCCGCCGACAGACAGCGCCGCGGTACTGGCGGTTCTGTCATTGCTTCACTTCGCCGCACACCCGTCATGCACCGTCTCCCGATATCACGCGGCCAATTCTCCGTTGGGACCACTGTTCGATCTGACCGACTGGGAAGACGAATTTCAGGCTGCACAGGTCGCGGAGGATATTCGCAGTCGATGGGTTGATGACGGCTACGGCGCGACTCTCCAGTGGATCGCCGACCGGACAGCAGATCAGTGCAGCACTCGCGATCGTCTCAGACTGGCGCAGATTGCTGCTGAGGGTCTGGCTTTTGATGAGGTGGGATCTCTCAACCCTGCGGACTTCGTGCGGCTCCTGGAGGAGAGTCGTTTCCAGAAGTCCGAGCGAGCTCCGGTGCGCGTGATGACCGTGCACCAGAGCAAGGGACTGGAGTTTGACCGTGTTGTTCTTCCGGAACTGGAAGTGCCGCTCTTCCGCGCTCCTCAGGCTGCGTACACCGGACCGGATGCCGGCAGCCCGCCCGATCGAGTCTGTGTCTGGACCAACCGGACCATCTGGACCATGTTGCCGCATTCACTGCAGCAGGCGTTTCTTGACACGGAGTCCCGCAGTGTCGCTGAGAGTCTCTGTTTGCTTTATGTTGCCGTCACCCGAGCACGACATGATCTGACCATGCTCGTCCCACCTACCAACCCGGGAAAGCCCCCCAAAAACTATGCCGGGCTGCTGGTGTCGGCTCTTGCGGAGACACCAGCAGATCAGCCTCTGGCAACCCTGTTTCAAACCGGGGATGAGTTCTGGTTCCGGACCATTCCCGCCTTTTTGAAACCTCGCCTGCGGCAGGTCGCAGCGGTCTCGTCGGGGAAACCGATCAGGCTGCTGGAAATGCCGGGGGGGCGATTGAGAGGACTCGAGCGTTTTGCGCCGTCAGAACACACCGAAAGCTCGCTGGCACTGATCATCGGTAAGGAGCCCACAGCGGCGGATTCGAAATTCGGCGAGGACTCAGTCGCACCTGCAGACCGCGGGACATTGTTTCATCACTGGTTTGAGCAGATTGATTGGCTGGATACTGAGTCTGCAATCACACGGGAACGGTTACTGTCTGACCTTCCGGTTCTGAATTACTCCAAACAGAACATCGATCTGCTGCTGCAGCAGTTCCTCGATGCCCTGCAAAAACCTGCGGTGCAGGAATTGCTTTCGCAGCGTTTTCACGTGGAGAACCCGCCAGTGGAACTTTTGGGGCCATCAACGGAAAAAACGCTGACACAAATCACAGTTCAGCAGGAACGAACGTTTTTGTTTCGCGATGAGAAGCGAATTGTTCAGGGCTCGATCGATCGCCTGGTGCTTTACCAGTCAGGTCAGACAGTCGTGGCGGCCGACATTCTGGACTGGAAAACGGACTCGCCGTGGCAACCTGCGACTGAATGGATCGAGTCTCGCCGCAGATATTATCACCAGCAACTGGAAACGTACCGTCGTGCCGTGATGCAGGCTTATCGGCTGCCGGCAACGGCCGTGCGAGCGCGTCTGGTTTTGGTTGCTACGGATGAGGTCTGTACGACGCGACCTGCAGTGTGACGAGCGTTCTGTCTGCAGATCCGGGGGGAAATGCATCAGGAGTGGCAGCACAATGCACGCGTGTGACTGTCTTCCACGGCCTCCAAAGACACATGCAGCGTCACAGTCAGGGGATAAGCAGTCTCATGGTGACTTTTGTCGCTGAATTGATCGGAGTGTCTGCCGGAGGGTCCTGCGATTCAACGCGATACTGCATTTGGGGATCATTGGTCCGGCTGCCCTTGAGAATCAGAATTTGACTCAGTTCCGGCTGTTCCTTGTCTCGTTTCAGCCCCAGCTTCTCGAGGATACCCTGAGCTTCGCTGTGCGTGCGACCAATCAGATTGGGAACGAGTTTTTGCCCCGGGTTTTGGTTTGGCCCAGCCATCTGCTCTTGCAGTTGCTTGACTTTGTAGCCGCGTAAATTTGGTGTGTAAGGATCGCCGAACAGCCGGAGAGGATTGACCTGAACATCTTCAAAGCTCCAGACCGTTTCCTGCGATTCCGCGGAGTTGTGCATTCTGACGGCAACCGGAAGGTACGTCTCAAGACTCAGAATCACATCTGCGTGATGCCACTGCTCGGCGTCCTGCCCCAGGTTTGGATAGACGATCAGTTGAATTCGCGTGGCCCCTGCCACCGGTGGTTTTCCATTGTGAAAGCCCATTTCAAACCGCCGCTTTGCCTGTTCGGGTGGCATGCCGAACAGAAACGGTAATGGCCCGTCCATGATGTTGGCTCCCTGCATACGAGCAGGAATCGGGGCAACCACGGCTTCTTCCTTTTTGACGTCCAGTTCGTAGATTCGTTGTCCGTCGCAGGACCAGATTTTGTCATCGATCTGTTTGAGATCGTACGGCTCACCAGTCTTCTTCAATCGGATCGGCGATTGCCGGCCAGCTTTTATCGCCTGAGCTGCCGCAGCCAAACGCTGCTGTTGCTCGCGACCGTCCAGGGGGACACCGTTCAGGTCCATTCGCCCTTTGTCAGGCTTTTCGTAATACACTTTCCCGCTGGCCCTCGATTCCGATTCGAAGACGTTGTCGTAGACAATTCGCAGCACGCGACCTTCGAGGCGTTTGATGCCATCGCTGTTTTCAGACCATTCCTGCAGCAGTTGATCCATGGCAGCCTGTGTGGCATCGTCCATTGGCGATACACGCGGAGTGCCAGCAGCGGCCGCCTGCGGAACAGCCCGAACTGCCGGCATCAGGCAGAAAGTCAACAGCGCAATAACGCACAGCGAGGCAAAGCGATTCAACATCGGATTCCTTCCCGATGCTCCGGCTCTGCATAATGCAGCCCGGAGTGCGGTCAGCAGAGCATTCCGACCGATCCCGGTTCGGAAAACACTGCCAGCCGGATTTGGGGTGACATTCGCCAACAACATCCCTGGTTGGCCTGGAGGATTTTTAGCCAATCTTCCGGTTTGACACTACCCCTGTCGTGGCAGCAGGATCAAAGCACGGAAATGAGCCAATTTCACGGTGAATCAGTCTTTACGGCTGCCAGCTGAAGGTCAATCCGCAATGAGGGAAAACGGAGGGATTGACACTGCGGCTGGAGATATTTCTGCAGGATCCGCTGGAACATGCCTGCGCCAGCGGAAATGGCCATCCTGGCCGTGCTGAGTCACTTCTGCTTCTGCGACTTTGCCCACTGATCGCGCAACGTGACGGTACGATTAAACACAGGGTTTTCTGCTGTTGAGTCGCTGTCAACGCAAAAATAACCCAGTCGTTCGAACTGAATCAGGTCTCCTTCGCGGGCGGCGGCCAGAGCAGGTTCCAGTCGAGCCTCTTTCACAACATTGAGGGAGTCCGGATTAAGTCCGGATTTCCAGTCCAGCGAAGGATCGTCAAAATCATCCGGGTCTTCACGGAAGAACAGGTGGTCATAGAGACGAACTTCGGCCGCCACAGCGTGCTGAGCAGACACCCAGTGCAGCGTCGCTTTGACTTTTCGCCCGTCCGGTGCATCTCCGCCGAGTGTCTCCGGGTCATAGGTACAGTGGATTTCCGTGACGCGTCCGTCGTCATCCTTCACGAAATCGGTGCAGGTGATGAAATAAGCCCAGCGAAGCCGAACTTCCCGACCAGGAGCCAGTCGAAAGAACTTTTTCGGAGGATCTTCGTGGAAGTCGTCGCGTTCAATCCACAGCTCGCGGCTGAAGGGAACTTTACGCGAACCAGCAGCGGTGTCTTCCGGGTTATTGACAGCGTCCAGTTCTTCCGCCTGATCTTCAGGGTAATTCGTGATCACGACTTTAATGGGGTCCAGAACTGCCATTCGTCGTTCAGCTCGACGGTTCAGGTCCTCCCGCAAATGATTCTCCAGCACACCGATATCCAGCGTGGCATTGTGCTTGGTCACACCGGCTGCCCGGCAAAACGCACGTACGGCTTCCGGTGTGTAGCCTCGACGTCGCAGGCCGCGCAGACTTGGCATTCGTGGATCATCCCATCCACTGACGTGGCCCTCCTGCACAAGTTCCAGCAAGCGGCGTTTGCTCATTACTGTGTGCGTCAAATTCAGACGATTAAACTCAATCTGTTGCGGATGGTGAATCCCGAGAGCGTCGCAGTACCAGTCGTAGAGCGGACGGTGGTTTTCGAATTCCAGTGTGCAGATGGAGTGGGTGATCCCTTCGATGGAGTCTGACTGTCCATGTGCATAGTCGTAGGTGGGATAGATACACCATTCACTTCCCGTACGGTGATGTTCGATATGGCGGATGCGATACATAATGGGATCCCGCAGCAGCATGTGAGGGTGAGCCATATCGATCTTTGCTCGCAGTACATGAGCACCGTCCGGAAATTCACCGGCCTTCATCCGGCGAAACAGGTCAAGGTTCTCTTCGACGCTGCGGTCTCGAAACGGACTGTTGATTCCGGGTTTGGAAGCGGTTCCGCGACCACCGCTGATTTCATCAGGAGGCAAACTACACACGTAGGCGCAGTCGCGGCGGATCAGTTCTTCGGCCCAGTCGTAAAGCTGCTGGAAGTAGTCTGACGCATAAAACTGCCGATCATCCCAGTCGAAGCCCAGCCAGCGGACATCGTCACGAATGGAGTCCACGTATTCGGTGTCTTCTTTTTCGGGGTTCGTGTCGTCAAAACGAAGGTTGCAAAGCCCATTGTATTCTTCAGCGATGCCGAAGTTCAGACAGATACTTTTGGCATGGCCGATGTGCAGGTAACCGTTTGGCTCCGGAGGAAATCGCGTTTGGACCTTGCCGTCCCATTTCCCCGTCCGCAAGTCCTCTTCCACCACCTGCCGCACAAAGTCACGATGCGGTACTGATTCGTTCATGAGGTCCTGTTCCGACCGATGTTCTGACTGCTGTGATTTTTCGTGGGGCACCTGCCCTGGAAACTATTCACGGAAAATAGCCGGATGAAGGCAACTGCGGGAAGCCGGATGCCGGCGTTTTGCGGTATTGGCAACAAACGACCGGATACAGAACCGCCGCTGCGGGCCGACAATTCACTCGGATCGCCCACAAATTTGCACGACCGACCGTGATGGCAGCGGCAGCGGCAGAATTGCAATCGGTCAGAGACGCCGTGGCAATGGGTACTATTTTTCGGACTCCAACTTGCGTCGCCAGCGGGCAATGGCAGTCGCCGGGTCACTGCGAAAGATTTTGCGACAGCCGTCACAGCAGACCGGATAGGATTCTCCTGCGTGAATGACAGTGATTGTGCCCCGCCCACCGGTAATGATGCACTCCTGTTTCCGGGCCGTGCCGGCAGCGAGAGAAAACCCCTGACGTGTCAGGCCGTACTCGGTCACGCGTCGCCAGGGGGCCTTTGCTGTGGCACGCTGTTCCACCAGAATCAGCAATCGAATTGCGCTGAGTCGTCTGATCGTAACCCGGCGGAGTCGACTGGCGTCATCCGGGGTCTGAAAAATCCAGGTGTTGGCTTCCGAGTCTGCGGCTGCCGTCGAGTTGTCCGGGCTTGAAGCGGCGAACAACAGCAACGAATTTGCCTGCTCCTGCAGGCGAAGTTCCGGCTGCATGCCGTGATCGTCAGAAAAGATTTCCAGCTGTTCCAGCAGCCGACCGCTGTCAAATTGAAATCGCAGACTTGTTTGCGAATCGGAAAACTGCCACTGCACAGTCACCTGTTCTCGCCATGCACCTTGCGCCGAAGCCCGCCGCGGCTGCGATGTTCCCTGCCAGTCCCCAACGCCAAAGGCGATCGGAGAAAGTACTGCGATGCGCTGATCGAGTGAAGATTCTTCGCATGCCGACAGGACCAGCCCCAATGTCGTGATGATGCCAAACAGCGTCGCGGATACAGCGGGCCCCATGCTTCAGCTTTCCTGCGTGTCGATCAGATTCACAAGGCGGCGGCTTTTCATTTCGGAGCGGGGCAGATCACCCACTGCCGCCATCCGGACAGCAACTGCAAATCCCAGTCGCTGCCGCAGTCCTTCGGTGACTCGCTGCTGTAAATCCTCGATTTTCGCTGCGGCCGCCGGAGTTGGTTCGACAACGATGCACAGTTCGGTCATCTGTCGCGCCGTAGAAACCTCAATCTGAAACTCCTGCACCTCGGGGAATTCTCTGAGCACCGCTTCGATGCTGCTGGGGAACAGATTGTTCCCGCGAACAACGATCATGTCGTCAACTCGACCGGTGATCCCCCCATCCAGCCATTTCAGGCAGCGGCCGGCAGGATCTGCCGACGCACTGACGGTCACAATATCTCCGGTGCGGTACCGCAGCAGCGGGGAAGAGTGTCGACCAAGATTGGTCAGGATGAGTTCACCGGACTGTCCTGCCGCAGCCGGACTTCCATCAGGCAAGAGAATTTCGGCGATGCATTCCGTCTCCAGCAGATACATCCCGCCAGGACGCTCTTCACTTTCCACGGCGAGGGATCCGATTTCGGTCATTCCCCAGTGGTCGATCACACGGGCGTCCCAGACATCTTCGATGCGCTTGCGAGTGGCCGGGATTGTTCCGCCTGCTTCCCCTGCGACAATCAGCATCCGCACGGAAGATTCCTGGAGATCGAGCCCCTCTGCTGCCGCAACTTCAGCCATTCGCAAAGCATATGTGGGTGTGCAGCACAGAACTGTGGCTTCATTTTCGAGCAGTGCTCGTAATCGGACGGAAGTGGTCATGCCCCCGCCAGCAATGCAAAAATGACCAGCCTGCTGTGCGCCGTCGAAAGCTGCCCAGAACCCGAGGAACGGTCCAAAAGAAAAGGGAAAGAAGAGCCGGTCCCACGAGTTCACACCGGCGAGCTGGTAGATCTGTCGCCAGCACTCAAGGATCCAGTTCCAGCTGTCCGCCGTATCCAGCCAGCGAATCGGTCGTCCGGTGGTCCCGGATGTCTGGTGCAGGCGGCGAAAAGCTGTTGATGGAAACGTGAGGTTCGAACCGTAGGGGGGGTGTTGTTCCTGATCCGCTACGAGATCAGCCTTGGTGCACAGGGGTAACTGCTTCAGATCATCGAGCGAATTGAATGACTGTGCAGACAGCCCGGCCTCAAGAAAACGATCATTCCAAAAGCGATTGCGGGGAAGAATTGCCCGGATCAGTTGCTGAAGTCGCTGCAGCTGCTGCTGTTCCAACTGATCGCGATCCTGCCAGCATTCTTCAATCGATGGATTTTCAGACACAAAGATTCTGCCCTGCCACCGGAGACGGCGGCTAACTGAAAATGAAGTGAACGATACCCGCACCGCTGGATCGTCCTGCCGCAGGACAGTCGATCGCGTGCTGGTACAGAAACTACAGCGACGGTTTCCCACGAGCAACCTGCCTGTGAGCATTTGCCGCAGGACATTTGAGAATCAGCGAGACCGGTCAGTCGACGGTATCAACTGAGCCTGGTCAGACTGGCTGGGCAGATTACGTCCGGCGGCAATAGCAGAAGGCTGGCGTGAACAGGTCAGAACCAGCCTTCCGGATAAGTTGCCTGAAGTCGAACTGCCCAGGATCAGCCCAGTGTAAACTCGGGCAGACGGACAACTTCGCCACCCTTCATCGCGGATTCATGAGCACAGATTCCGACGCAAGTCCAGTTTGCCGACGTGACGGCATTCGGTCGCGGGTCACGATCCTCCAGCAGCGCGCTGATCATCTCATGAGCGAGATGCGGGTGCGAACCGCCGTGTCCACCGCCCTGCAGGAATGAAAGGTGATCTGCATCGTGAATCTCCGCCGGCAGGGTAAATCGCTGAATTTCTTCCGGCAGCAGGTGTGCGAAATCCGGAATCTCAATCTTTTCAGGAATCTCCGGTTCCGGTTTCTTCGCAGTATGCAGGACGTGCGGTTCGTTCTCGATCAGCGTCCATTCAAAACTCTTCTTCGTCCCGTACACATCGAAGCTTTCTCGGTACTGACGAGCAACGTCGTACAGGAATCGCCAGATATGAGCGGTCAGATCGGAGTCCTTGATTTTGATGTGGCAGGTCTCAACGGCGAACTGGTTGCCGGACTTGCGGGCAATGTCGTCGCGAACTGTGCCCGATCCGAAACAGCTGACGTACTCCGCCAGCCCGTCGACGATTCCCAGACAGGGGCTGACAACATGTGTGGCATAGTGCATGGGAATCATCTCTTCCCAGTAAGATGGCCATCCATCCATGTCCTGAGGATGTGACGCCGCGAGGTGCTGAATCTTTCCGAGTTCTCCGCGGTCGTACAACTCTTTGATGAACAGATACTCGCGGCTGTACACAACAGTTTCGGCCATCATGTACTTCAGGCCGGTCTCGCGAACCTTCTCAACGATCTTCCGGCAGTCTTCGATCGTTGTGGCCATGGGAACCGTGCACATCACGTGCTTGCCGGCATCCAGAGCTTTCAGACTCATCCAGGCATGGTCCGGAATCGGGCTGTTGATATGCACAAAATCGATGTCAGGATCAGCCAGCACGTCGTCGTAGCTGGTGTATCGCTTTTCAATCCCGAATTGATCACCGCATTTCTGCAACTCATCAGGATTTCGACGGCAGATGGCAGCAACATTCGCATTGGGATGAGCCTGGTAAATTGGAATGAATTCTGCTCCAAAACCAAGACCGATCATCGCGATGTTGAGTTGTCGAGACATAAGTGCTGAGCCTTTTCTACTGATCCTGAAACATCGTGCCGCTGTCCTGATGCAACCACCGTGGTTTCATATCCCGAACAGATCGCTGATGGACCGATCGGCTGTCCCGTTGAAGTTGATTCAGACCTGCCTTGACTGACGATTGCACATCAGGCTGTTTCGTTGCTGCGCGTTCCTGACGTGGCTGATTGTTCCCCGGAGCGAGTGTGAGTACTGAAAAAACGAACAGTGTTCTGTCACTTGTCTTTTCGAACGGGTGTCGTGACTTTATCCAGACGCAGGCCGAAAAGGGAGCCTATTGCAGGATTGGTCAAAGATCCGAGTAAAAATACCGGAAACCCTGTACGCTGATTCAGTTTTTCGCAACGATCAAAACTCGGAGCCTGGGTCGGGATTTCGCGTTTTTTTGACATTTGCTAAGACTCGCGAGTGAGATGCGGCCCTGGAGTGGGTTTGCGGGCACACTCAACCCCTCAGGCCGGTTGATTTGCAGAGACCACATCGCGGGGCCACGATATTCCCCGATCGTTTTGAAAGGATTGATTTATGTCCCTGTTTTCTGACAACTCCCTCTCCATTGGCGGAACTCCACTTGTCCGCGTAAATAAGTTGACCGAAGGAATGCCGGGGACTGTTTATGCCAAGATCGAAGGTCGAAATCCTGCCTACAGTGTGAAGTGCCGAATTGGTTCGGCGATGATCTGGGATGCGGAAGAATCCGGTCGGCTGAAGCCCGGTATGGAAGTGGTGGAGCCGACGAGCGGGAACACGGGTGTGGCATTGGCATTTGTCTGTGCGGCACGCGGTTACAAGCTGACACTCACGATGCCCGACACGATGTCGATCGAGCGACGCCAGATTCTGCGAGCCTTTGGGGCTGACCTGGTGTTGACTCCGGGGGCGGAAGGAATGAAGGGTGCAATTGCCAAAGCGGAGGAGATGTCACAGCAGGACAACGTGTTCATGCCGCAGCAGTTTCGGAATCCAGCCAATCCGGAGATCCACTTTCGCACCACAGGTCCGGAAATCTTCAACGACCTTGAGGGCAAGATCGACGTCTTCGTTGCTGGTGTGGGAACGGGGGGAACAATCACCGGAGTGTCTCGGTATCTGAAGCAGGAAAAAGGACTGGCGATCCAGTCGGTCGCCGTTGAGCCTCAGGGCAGTCCGGTTCTTTCCGGCGGCGCTCCCGGTAAGCATCGCATTCAGGGAATCGGTGCCGGGTTTAAGCCGGAAATCCTCGACATGACACTTATTGATGAAGTGATCCAGGTCACGGACGAGGAAGCTTTGGAGATGGCACCGCGTGTTGCCCGCGAGGAAGGAATTCTGTGCGGAATCAGTTGTGGCGCTGCGATGACAGCGGCATTGAAGATCGCGGCAAGGCCGGAGAGTGCCGGGAAGAACATCGTGGTGGTCCTTCCGGACTCTGGTGAACGCTATTTGTCCACACCGATGTTCGACTTTACCCGCGACCAACCGGCAGAGTGAGCAACGCGGGACAGCCTGAACCTGAGACAGCCACCACAGGGGTCTGAACCTGGCGGTGGCTGTTTGACTTTTCGGCCGGTCTGAAATTCGCCGCTGGAGAATTCAGCAGAGGACGAGTCCTGGCAGCGGCTGTCGGGTTCCCGAACCAGACCCCTGTGAACCCTCGAATCTCACGTGGGATTGCAGGTATTCCCACCAGGATCTTCTCGCCCTTGTCCGATGGATTGAGTAGACTTCCGGAGACGTGGCGGTACGGCGCAGGTGCACGGGTTGCCGGTCAGCTTGAATGAGATTCCTGAAGGTGGCGGAGTTCCGCAATGCAGTTACCAACCTGTCCGTCGTGTGGCCAGTCTGTTTTGGAAGATGATGTCGCCGAATGCCCGTTTTGTGGCGCAGCGATGGATGGCTCCCGCCCGGGCAAGCCTCCACAGAAATCATCTTCTTCCACGAAACCGAAAGCGGAAAAACCAGCGGAGCCTCCGGCGAAGCCGCGTACTGCAGCCGCTTCAGCGGTGGGTCGCGGTCGGTCGCAGATTGTGGTGGATGAGGATGATCCGTTTGGGATTTCCAGTTCCGGTTCTGCTGGTGCTGTTCAGGCCGCTCCCAGGCCATCGCGGGGCAAGCTGAAAAAAGTCGTTTGCCCGATGTGCGAGAAGCCGGGATTCATCCCCAGGGGGGCAATTGGGAAGAGCGTACGCTGTGCCAACCCAAAGTGTATGGTTCCCGTGTTTACCGCTGTAGATCCGGAATCTGATGGCGAGAACAAGGCTGTTCGGCTGGCAGATCAGGAGGAAGCTGCGCGGCGAGCCGAAGCTGCCAACGCCCCAAAAAAACGCAGTCCCGTCATGCTCTATGCAATTGTTGGGTTTGTTGTGATCGGGCTGGCCGGGTTTGCGGTCACCCAGCTGGAAGGGGAACCAGAGCCGACCGAGATGGTCGGCGGCATTGATTTGTCGCAATTCAGCGAGATGGCGGAAGCCGAAGATCAAAGAAAACGTGACGAGGCCGTTCGAAAAGCGAAGCAGGCTGCTGAGAAAAAGGATGATCCGGCAGTGATCGCGGAACAGCTGATCAGTCGAATGACAGTACTGGCGCGACAAAACCTGCGGGATAAGGCTCTGGCAAGGCGTTTTACGGCTGATCTTTGGTTGCGTTTACAGCGACGAGACGATGCGGCCGGGGAGCTGAATCAACTGGCAGTGGTGAACCGCCGCAGCAGCTTTTATCAAGTCATTCCGATGATTTCGGATTTTTGGAGACTCCGCAAATCGGGCGATTCAGAATCCGCTGCGGTATCTCTAAAAGCAGCGACTGACGAACTCGGCCAGCGCAGTTTTCCCGGCAGTGGTCGAGCTGCAGCAGAGGCGGTTTTGACAACTTCCGCAGCACTGGTGGCTTCTGCTCGCAGTGACGAGGCTTTGCAGCTGATTCAGTCCAGACAGCAGGATCAAACGATTGAGCTGCAGCGTGATTCGATGGTCACGCAGGCGTGGTTATATCTGGCCGATACCTGTCTCGATCTGCAGTTGCGGCCGCCGGCTGTTTCTGAAGCCTTTCAATGGGGTGCACCGCTTCACACAGCTGTGGCCGGAGGGTTGGCGGCGCATGGCAGTTGGGCTGAGGCCGTAGCCTGGGCAGCAGCTGCCTCAACGTCACGGCAACAATCCGACGGGCTGGTGTTGATTGCAGACTTTGCCAGGCAAAAAAAACCGGACCAGACCGTGTTCAAACAACTGCAGAAGCAGGCCGATGCGCTATCTGTACCAGCACTTGCACTGCGTGTGCGAGCAGCTGTTGCCGCAGCCAGTGGGGATGCAGAACTTGCTGATACGTGTCGGACACAAATACAGGAAATCAGTGTGGGCGCCGTGCCCGAAACACCAACCGTGGGGGACCTGGTGCGAACATCTCCCACTGTCAATCTGTTACTTCTGAATGATGCATTGGCTGTCGCTGAGACTGCAAGAGCTCTGCTGCTTGCTGGTGAGTCGGACGCAGCAGCTGCGGCCATTGAGAAGCTGGTGAAAATTTGTGCTTCCATTGCCCCCTCAACAACTACATTGCGGCAGATGACCAGCGAAGCGAGCCAGCAGCAGTCTGCATTCCGCAGGAAAATTCAGGCAGCAATGCTGGAAAACGATGACCGTCAGATCGACAAATTCGTCAGAAGGTTCTCTTCAAATGTCGCAATACTTGCTGACGCAGCGGAAGATCGTCGAGCAGAACTGATTCTGCAGCTGGCTCGTGTTGCCGGTGCCGGCGGGGCTGCGACGATTGTGAAGGCCTGCGAAAATTCCGAATATCTTGCGGCTGAACTGGCACTGGATGAATCCTCTGGTTTGATTGCTCAGCGTGCTCTGCTGCTGGGCCAGGATCCGGATCAGCTGGCAACCGTGGTGACTCCTGCGGGGGCGCTGCGTATCACCCACGGTGACAATGCCGTTTTGCTGCAGAAAATGGCCGTCGTTACAGTACCAGCATGGGGAAGACTTACGAATGATCCCGGACGCGGTCTGTTGGCATTCGCAGCAGGCGATTCAACACTCCCGGGCATCAAACAATGCCTCGGTCTGGAGTTTTCATCGCGAGCGGGCGAGGGGCAGGATGCTGCGGTGATACTCAATGCAATCACCGGTGTGCAAAAGACAATCTGGCAGGAATCGCTGTTGATTCAGGCAGGTCTTCAACTGGGCCGACGTGGTCTGCGTCAGGACTGCATGAACTGGCTGAGCACAACCAAACTGGGTTCGATGGAGCAGGTTTCACTGCTTTATGGAGTGACCGCTGCAGTTGTCGAGAAGGCCGCCGCCAGCCGGGCAGATACACCAGCGGTCGACGCTGGCGGAGAAGCTTGAAGCGGCGGTTTGCGAAAATCGCTGTGCACAGGAATCAAGACGAACCGGCAGTCGCGATGTGTTGATCGCGGACCGTTGACAGGGCGGGCTGGTCTGCGTCAGATGGAAACTTGAGACGTCCCGTTATTCCCTCAGCCCGGTGGTAGTTTGATGGCCGACCCGTCGCAGCGTACTGTTCAGTTGATCATAATTCTTGCGGTGGCCATCGGCGGAAATCTGTCCGGACGAGATGCATTGCAGGCTCAGCCGCCTCAGGATTTCGCGCATTCTGTGGCACCAATTCTCACCCAGCACTGCGTGCCGTGCCACGGGGGTGATCAGGCTAAAGGAAGTTTTTCTCTGAACACGCGGGAGCTGCTGCTGGGGTCGGAGCATGTGCAGGCGGGAGATGCAGCCGGTTCTCTCCTGGTACAGTTGATCCGCAGCGACGACGCTGAGGTTCAGATGCCTCCTCCGGAAAAAGCACGCCTCACTGACGCCGAGATCGATCGGCTGTCAGCATGGATCGACGACGGAGTGGAATGGGAGGCGGGGTTCACATTTGCGAAGACGACATGGGAGCCGCCGTTGCTTCCGCGCAGCCCCGACCTGCCCTCGTCATCCGCACCGGATCGGCAACATCCGATTGACCGCATACTCGACCAACAACTGATTGCCGCTGGTGTCGCGATTCCAGCCGGGATCAGTGACGCGGAATTTCTGCGGCGAGCGAGTCTGGATCTTCAGGGACTGTTGCCCGATCCGAATGCCCTGCAGGAATTCCTGCAGGATCGCTCCGCTAACAAGCGTGAACGTGTAATTCGTGAATTGCTTGATGATCGCATTGCGTGGGCGGACCACTGGATGACATTCTTCAACGATCTGCTGCGCAATGATTACAGCGGTACAGGATTCATCACCGGCGGGCGAACTCAGATCAGTGGCTGGCTGTATGAGTCGCTGCTGAACAACAAGCCCTTTGATCAGTTTGCCCGAGAACTGATCGCGCCAGCCGGTACCGAGCAGGCCGGATTCATCAATGGAATTCGCTGGCGGGGAGAAGTCAGCGCGGGGCAGACGGTCGAGATTCAGTTCGCGCAAAGTGTCGCCCAGGCCTTTCTGGGGCTCAATCTGAAATGTGCGTCATGTCATGACAGCTTTATTGATCGCTGGACTTTGAATGAGGCGTGGGGGCTTGCTGCGGTTTACTCTCGGCGTCCGCTTGAAATCCACCGTTGTGACAAGCCGCTCGGAAGACAGGCTCAGGCTGCCTGGCTGTTCCCCGAACTTGGCACCATCGATTCAGCAGCATCCCCGGAGCAGCGTCTGCAGCAGTTGGCGGAGCTGATGACTCATCCGCAGAATGGTCGCTTTACCCGCACCATTGTGAATCGCCTGTGGTACAGCCTGATGGGCCGAGGAATTGTGCATCCTCTTGATGCAATGCAGTCACCCCCGTGGAATGCAGACCTGCTTGATCACCTCGCCGTTCATTTTTCAGACAACGGTTATGACCTCAAGGAAACCCTGTATTACATCGCAACCTCGCAGGCTTATCAGTCGCAGTCGATTACCCGATCCGGTCCTGACGAGACAGCGGCTGGCTACCGGGGACCGGTGTCACGACGCATGACGGCCGAACAGTTTGTGGATTCAGTCTGGCAGCTTACGGGGACGGCACCGGCGGTGATCGAAGCGCCTGTGATTCGCTCATTCTCAGATGAGGGTGAGGCGGCAGTACCGCTGAACGCTGGCTGGATCTGGGGAAGCAGCGCCGCGGCAGGAAAAACACCACCGTCCGGAGAAGCGATCAGTTTTCGCAGGATTGTTGAACTCTCAGAGCTTCCTGAGCGGGCTGTTGTACTGGTGACCTGTGACAACGCGGCTTCGTTATTCATCAATGGACATTCTGTCTGGCGAGGGACAGACTGGACGAAGCCGGGTGTGGTGGATGTCAGCGGTCATCTGCAAACAGGAGACAATACTGTCCTGGTAACGGGGGAAAATGGGGGACAGGGACCGAATCCTGCGGGTCTGTTTCTGCAGCTGGTTCTGCGGTACTCGGCCGACCATCAGGAGTTCGTCGGTAGTGATGCTTCATGGGAGTGGCATCCTGTATCGGCAGGGCAGGCGGCTGAACCGGCTGATGTCCCTGATGACGGATGGAAGCCCGTGGAAGTTGTCGCGGCACTGGACGTATGGCAGAAAGCAGTGCAGTCGTCGGGCCGTTCACAATTGCAGCAGATACTGAGCAATTCTTCGGTGCCGGCTGTCAGAGCCTCGCTCATTAAGAACAATGCCCTGATGCGAGCACTGGGTCGCCCGCATCGTGAGCAAATTGTTTCCATGCGACCGGATGAGCTCAGTACGCTGGAAGCGATCGTTCTGTCAAATGGAGACGAACTGGCAGGCTGGCTGCGAGAGGGGGCAGCCCGGTTGCATTCGCAGGCGGCAGAGGATCCCCAGCAGGTGATCCGTCGACTCAGCCGGTTCGCGTGGTCGCGGGATCCTCAGCCGGAAGAGTTGCAGTTGATGGACGAGCATTTGCAGGCAGGCTCATCACAGCAGCAGCTGGAGGACCTGCTGTGGGCGATCATTATGTCACCGGAATTCCTGCTGATCCGCTGATCATTGATAATGTCAGTGACCACTTCCAGGTTGTCATGTGCTGACTGAATTCCAGGGCCGCTGCAGGATTCAATTTGCTGTTTCGGAACGGACCATCAGTTCGTCACGTCGTTTAAACAAATCCTTCAGGCGATCCCGGGAATAGAGACGGATCACGTTTTTCTTGTATCGCAGGCGACCCAGTTCGTCGTAATCCAGATGCGGCAGGATTTTCGGACTGGCCAGATCCGCATAGAGGGCGGCGAACGTTTCGGGGTCCACTCCGCGCCCTTCCTCGAGGTCCTGTTCGGCGTTCACGCCGCCGACGGAGATGCTGAAAAAGTTGATCCCCGTCGTTGCACTCTTCAGATCACCGCCCGAGGACAGCAGGCTTTCAAGATCTGCCGTGGACTTCTTCACCAGTCGATAGGCACTGAGCACGTCATTTCCAAAGTCCGTCACCTGAGACTCCTGTGCCTGGATTTGAACAGGTGCGCCCGCGCAGAAGTATCCGGTCAGAAAGCCGCCGCTGAGAAGCAGAATTGCCGGGACAAGTTGGGAGATCCGGAGCATGGGACGAAATCCTGAAAGGCTCAAAGTGAAACCGCGGTTGCCGTCGAGCGGCCGCGAGAGATCAACAGCGGGATTGCAGAACAGAAAGAAGGGAAATCTCAGGCAGCCCTGCGGCCCGCAGTGTCTTCGTTTTCACTCAGCTTTCGAAGTCGAACTGCAGCCGATTCTGTCTGCTCGCTTTTTCCAAGACGAAAGCTGAAACCGGTCATTGCGAGGCAGCATACAAGAGCAAACAGGCAACCGATGACTGCAATCTGATCATCTGACAGTACCGAACGAAGTTCCAGCATCTTTTGTTTCCCATCAACTGTTCGATTCCGGCGGGGTGGGCCTGGGCCGGATCAAAAGGCGTTTACAGATATGGGAGTAGTCGTCTTCTTCAATTGCCTAACTTCACATGGGCGGCCGAAGCCCGCAAGGTCTTCCCAGAGAGCGTTTTCGTTCTCGCCAAAAAAGTCAGGCATTCGGATTGAGGATAGGGGGTTTAGGTTGTGTGTAGCAGAAAAATCGTTGGAACCCGCAAATTCGGTTCAATGGTTCCATTCGTGAGTGAGCAGGCTGACTTTGATTGACGATGCCTGAGGCAGCACTGTGCGCAGTCTGCAGACCAAATGCCAAAGTGATGGGGTAGCAGCTGGCTATTGGAAATCTCGCACTGCTGGATCCCAAAGTCATCAGGATAGTTGTATGCGTTTCCCCGATTTCAGGCTGCTGCTGCCGTTCATTGCCGTTCTGGCCGGTTTCTGCGGTTGTTCGCAAGTCGAGGAACAGGTGGAGTCGCTGGTTGACGAGGCGACAGTACTGCACGCTGACGGCCAGCCCAAACAGGCTCTGGATCGAGTCTCGAAAGCCCTGAAGATCGCTCCCGACGATGTGGCCGGTTTGACACTGCGTGGACAGCTACTTCAGGAACTGGGAGATCTGAAGGAGGCTGCCAATCAACTGCAGCGAGCCGTGGATCTTGCGCCGAATGTGGTGAATCCTCTGTCTGTGCTTGCGGGAGTCCGAATTCAGCAACTCGCTGAAGCCAATCCTTCTCCGAGCATTTACGGCGCAACTGTGAGCGTTCTCCGGGAGTTGATCAACCAGCAGCCCAATAATCAGCGGGCCCGCTTTGATCTGGCGAAGATTCTGTCCGCCGGAGGGGAAACTGCGTCCGGGATCAGACTGCTCGACGATTTAGTGGCAGAAAATCCGCTGTTCGCTGAAGCTGTCTTGTTGCGTTCAAGTATCCAAAAGGACGCGGAACCACGTCGGTGCCTGGCGGACCTGACGCGTCTTCTGGATGATCAGCCTCGAAACGTCGACGCGCTGATGTTGCGGGGGGAAATTCAGTCGAGACTGGAGCTGAATGAGCAGGCGATTGTGGACTTCAAAAAAGCTTCAAGTGTGGATCAGACCAATCCTGATGCCAGTCATTTCCTTGGGCGTGAGTTACTCAGAGCCGGGGACTATGCGGGTGCGGTTAATTTTCTGCATCGTGCTCGGGAATTGAAACCATCAGATGCCAACATCGTATATCACCTGTATCTGGCGACAGCGGCGCTTCAGGATGATCGAGCCGCAGCAGGTTATCTCGCTGCGTGTCTGAGACTGCCCAATGCTCCGGCCGAAG
>Ga0213858_10000088_pt1 | contig 38381 bp, 42 predicted proteins | sample PICome_FD_160122 | JGI IMG/M metagenome (GOLD analysis project Ga0213858, IMG submission 160122) | Coastal seawater microbial communities near Pivers Island, North Carolina, United States - PICO245 | ecosystem: Environmental > Aquatic > Marine > Coastal | place: USA: North Carolina | collected... | reverse complement strand
ACGGCAACCGCTGCGGCTGCGGCTACGGCGACGGCAACGGCTACGGCGACGGCGACGGCTACGGCGACGGCGACGGCAACGGCGACGGCAACGGCGACGGCGACGGCAACGGCTACGGCGACGGCTACGGCTACGGCTACGGCGACGGCAACGGCAACGGCACTCCCAGCCCGCATTGTCGCAGGAGGTCGAAGTGACCAGCCAACCCATCTACGGGCCATCACTACCTGTTGCTTATCGCCTCGTCATGAAGCCAGATGGCAATGGCAACAAAGTTCCCGCACTGCAGGGCTATTACACCTGGGCAGATACTTCACACGGCGGCGAATGGCGCACTCTTGAAACCCAAGACTGGCCGTACACCGACGACAAAATCCCACACCCTTCACTCTCATGACTGACCAACAACACCCCATCACCCCACCGCAGTGGAAAATGGATGAGTGGCAAGCACGTATCGAGACTATGGGCGCCGATGTACCTTCGATCCTTTTAGAAGTCGCCCAATGGAGCGCAGATCAGGAGCTTGAGGCGTGCTGTAAGTGGTTGGATTACAACTGCCCATCTGTCGGTGCCCACCATCTTCGCTCCGCCCGCCGCCCGAAGCCGCCGAGCCTGAAGGAGCAGGCGCTTGAAGACTTGGAGCAAATTGATGGTCATGCCGTTGATCAACTCAGTGCTTATGTGATTCACGGCGATTTAAAGCGGCGAGTGAGTAACATCCGCCGCGCACTGGAGGCGCTTCCTGATGACTGACCAATCACCCGCACAGAAGGCCCTATCCGCGTTCATAGAACGCCAGCCGCTGTCGCTGGTTCCGGTTGATAATGACTGGATTGAACCGTGTCTCGCTGCCGCCCTGGAGGCTGTTGCGGATGAGGTGGCTTACCAGATTCCAGATGACTCTACCCCCGAAGAGTTCAACCGTCAGCTCAAGATCCGATCCAAACTCCTCGCCATCGCCGCCGAGCTGCGCGGCACCACCACCATCACGGAGACACCATGACTAAACAACCCTGCCCTTACCGACGCATCTTCCGCAATGTTCACATCAGACGGGCTTTTGTGATTTTTGTGGCGCCTCTTGTTGCCTCGATTGCAGCGGCGGCATGGGGCATCAAGAAAAATACGCCCGATCTTATTCACGAGGCAGTTCAAGCATTCAAGGATGGCAATTCTTATGACTGACACCACACGCGACCTGATCCAACGACTGGCCAGGGAGCTGGATGCTGAAACTGGCTACACAATTCACAGCACTGGTGAGCGAGTTGCGCATCCAGATGTAGTCGAAGCCCGCGCCTACCTTGCTCAGCCCGAGCCGGAGGGGCCGACGGATGAGGAGCTGCTGGCTATTCTGAGCCAAGCAGTTGCATCATTCCCGCCCATCCACCCAGAGGCTGAGGCCCTGAGCGCCGTTGAATACGATTGGGAGATGGAGGCCCGCAAAGCCCGCGCTGTCATTGCCGCTGATCGCGCCCGCTGGGGCCGCACTGCTGTCGGGCCGGTGCCGGCAAGCGAGATGCTCTGGGAGCGCGAAGGATGGTGTGATGCTAAGGGGCAGTGTTGGATGGGAGATGGTGGAGGCAACGGGTTTGTCCCTAGCTGGCGCTTATGCAAGCCGAGCGACTGTCGCCTCCGCTGGTCGCTTCCCCACTACGCCCTGCCTACACCGCAACCATGACCGACTTCAAATTTCAACCAGGCGATCGTGTTGCAGAACGGCCGAGGGTCAAGCTAAACATTGCGTCAACAAAGCAAGGTCAAGCTGCATTCAATCGTCATAGCAAGCAGCGTTATGGCACGGTGACCGCTACGACCATTCGAGTCAACTCCAGGGGATCGCGGCGAAAAATCATTCTGGTGCAATGGGACGGCTCGCGGCAGCCGTCCGAGCATGAGCAAATGCGTCTATGCGCAATTGACGATTTGCCTAAACTAACGCAATCAACCCTGAACGGTCACGCAGCATGAGCAATAAATTTGTCGGCAGATTCAGCGATGACCAAATTGCAGAAATACTGCTCAGCGGGGAAAGTGATGCCAAGCTCGCGCAGAGATTTGGAGTGTCACGTGCCAGTATCGGCCAGATCAAAACAGGCAAAGTGTACAAAAATGTGCATCCCGAGATTCAACGCAGGCTTGGGCGATCGTGCTTCAAGTGCAAAAACTGGAAAGACAACGCTTGCTTGTTTGAATTTCCCGACCCAATAGAAGAGGGTCCGCGAGCTGCTAATTTCTGCAGCTTGTATCGGTTATGATTCGTGCAACTGCTATATGACAATGCAACCCGGCAACACCGGAGCGCAGTTGATGACCTACGGCATCACTGCTTATTTTAAGCCTTGGTATTTTGATGGCAGGACTGTGTACTGGGGCGAGCCTGAGCGCACCAGATCCGATGCGGAGCATTCTGCTGCCAGGATTAAACAGTCGATTTCATCACGATCCGGCCAAGGCGGCTTCGTAAATCACTGGTAGCATTCAGACATGGCAAGCTACCGTTTCCACGCAGGTCGTCTTGTGATCTTCGATCGCGATGCTACGTGGTTCGCGACAATCAAAACCCGCAAGGAAACAGTGGAGCTGAAGCTTGCTGCGACTGCTCCTGATGCTGCAATTTTGGAAGCTGAGCAATTATACGCAGATGCGCGAGCTGTGACGAACCCTAAACCCTATTGCTGGCAGTGTATCCACTGGCAGCCAGTAACATCGAGTTGTGGGCTTGGATTTCCAGAGGGACGACGGAGTGGCGGACGATTCGCAAACCAATGCTCAGCATTCTGGGCAGACTGAAGTAATCGAGTGCGACAATGGCGCGTACATCGAAACGCTGTACGACAAGCGCACTGGAGAGCCGTACTACCGGACGTGCTCCAGGGGTGGGGCGATCTGCCGGTATTCATCGGATCTATGGCAGGCGCAAGTTTATGCGCAGTATTATTGATCGAGAGTGCCGTTTTCAAGCCAGTATTCAATAGCATCTGCACGAGCCTGATCCCAGAATGGTTGATTTCTGTACCATTCTTTGTAGTGCTTGTCTGATTTTGACCCGTTGCAAATCCGACAAGCCGCAATCAAATTCGACTTTATTGTCATGCCGCCCTTTGATTTTGGAATGACATGATCGAGTGTATCTGCCGGCTTGTCGCAGTATGCGCAGCGGTGGTCCCATTCCTCGAATATGTGCTTGCGGAATCTGTTTTTGCTTGTCTTCTTGGGTACTAGCTCGGAGCCTTCAATCGCATGACCAATAAACCCACCCTCTAATGGATAGACTTCGATGTCAAAGTCGATTATTTCTTCAGTTAATTCTTCGAGTCTGGCTGCAAAGTTTTCCGCAAAATCATCGGGATCTTGACCGTTAGCGCCAGAACTCAGAAACATGATCTTTGCGATATTCAGATAGCGTTTCTCGACGCGATACGTCGATTCCTCTTGCTGTGGCACCCGTCTTGGGCATTTGTTTGGATCACACATCCAACTGCCGTTTACTAGCGTGAGCTGACTCATCGGCAAAGATTCCCTGCAGAGGGAACTTCGCCGGCATTGCCTCAATTCTTCAGCCACCTGAATGTGTGCGAGCTGACACACTCACCGTAGCCGCTGGAGCCTTGTGTTAACCCTTGCTTGCCGTGGCTTTAACGTCTTTGTTGTATCGGCCAGTTTGTGAGTAGTCGTGCAGTGGTGATGCGCACATTCTATGAAACACCATCTGGCCAATCTTTAGGCCAGGGTAAAGCGGTAGGTCGTGAAATCTGCGTGCATTTTTGAGTTCAAGCGTGAGCTTGCTTCCATGCCAACCTGGATCGCAGAATCCAGCAAGCATGTGCTCATAACCTTCACGTGCGCGGCTTGATTTCAGCACAAACTGCGCGGCGATGAATCGCGGCAGGTTGAATGTTTCGATTGTTTCGGCTAAACAAAATTCATTCGGCAGCAACCAATATGGATGCTCTGCTGTGCGTTTGCTGATGTCAACCTCTACCAGCTCACGTTGATCGGCAACTTCGATCATCAAATGATTGCCGAGTCTTACATCAATACTGGCCGGGTTGATGAGCGCAAGGTCGAATGGTTCGACCATTGCATCTTGCTCGCAATACTGCCGGATCTGCCAATCGCTGATGATCACAATTCAAAATTCAGGCTTCACCAGAATAGCCCAACCGGTCCGAGGTCCATCGATCTCCCAACGTCGCAGCCAATTCTTGCGGCTGTATTCAACGCGAACACCGCGAGAGATGTGGTTGCTGATATAGCCGCCGTTCTTCATATCAGCTTCGCCGTTTGGGTCATGATGCACGATTGTGTCTTCGGTGTAGCCGATCACGCAAGTCCAATGCCCACCACCGGTAGGCGCGGTGACGCGGCCTTGATGCAACCAGCCAACAGCAACGGGGCGCCCGGCGTTGATTTCGGCTTCGAGTGTTGCTGCTGAGCAATCGGTGCGGAACCGTGCATCGAAGCCCAGCGACCGGAGCGCTTTCACCTGAGCCTGCGCGTCAGTGGTGTCACCAAACCGTGCTCGGATAGTGTTGTACTCGTCATCTGAGTCAACCTGACCGTGATACCGAGCGATCATTGCACAGGAGCTGCTGAAACACTCGCGGTAACCAGTGCCGCTCATGTTGTCGAGTTGATACTCATAAGGCACGTCAAGGATGCGCTCACCGGGCTTGCCAAGCTGCGAATCCATGATGCCAATCAGCTTCTCGGCGTATTTTGGATCGGTCGCGTACCCCTCGCGCACGAGCAGCTTGGCGCATTCGTTGCGATCATCAGCACGGTTTACGCCTTTGTGCTGTCGGTAGTCCTTGTACCAGCGTGAGACGAGGTACTCGACGCAGGCAGACAGCGACGGGAAATCGATGAAGCTGTCGGTGATGGTGACCCATTGCCCATCCAAGAACTCACGTGTTTTGGTGGATGTGCCGCCACCTTTGAGCCCGAAGTAATTGTGTTGGCCTGAGACGTGCTTGCCCCAACCTGACTCAAGCGCCCACTGCGCTGCAACGACCTCGGGGAACTTAGCGCCAGCAACTGCAGCGGCACCCATGATGCCGTTCCAGTCGTTGTCGTAACTGGCAGGCGCCTCAACCGCTGCTGACCACGTTGAGTACCAGTCTTGATCACGCGTAAGCAGTACAGGCGCTGCCTCATGGATGGCCGCCTCCAGCTCTTCGATCGCCGCGTCTTGGTGCCCCAGGCGCTTGTAGTACCGGAACAGATCAATCAGTCGGATCGGTGTCATACCAAGGAGCGCGGATGTGTAGGTCGTCAATCTGAACTGGCGGCGGCACTGTAGGCGGCTGACTGCGATGCCAGTCCTCGATCTCAGCGTCGAGCCGTGGCTTCAACGTCGCCTCAAACTTGCGGCGGTCGATCGCACGCTGCAGACCCTGCAACGGTGAACGCGTGTCGAACCGCCACAGCCAGCGGCCGTCAGCAGGGATCAGCGCTTTCCCGGCTTGATCGAACGCAGCGCATGGAACACCAGCTGGATGACGCTGTTGTCACGCAGCGGCGACAGGGCGATGATCTCAGATGCGGCGGCGATCACGATCCAAGTGATCGGGGAGGCGAGGATTGCTTCGAGGTGCATGAGAGTAAATAGCTCATGCCTCAACTTTAGCGCCCTTTGCTTTCAAGCAATGTGATGCGGTTGCCGTGTTCGTTGAGCTTTGTGTAGATCTCCTTGCGGTCTGCTTTCATGTCTAGGGCCAAATCTTCGAGCTTGCCAGCGATGCTCTCGACTGCTGCCGTCAACCTGATCACGGCTTCACGGGATTCTGTGTTGCGCCGGGAGAATCCTGATACGGACATGCCAGCAATGCCGATGGAGGCACCTAAGACCGCTGCGTAGATTTCAATCACAGGTGCCTCTGGTGCCTCCTGGTTCAGTTTAGCTCCAAGGCATCACAGGCGCTTTGCTCGGGGTCATGCGTCAACAGTATTTGTGGATGGGAAGGCGCGACCTACGCCCCAGATGATGCGGACTGCTCCATCAGCACCATCAGATCCAGTATTATCAGCACCGCCGCCGCCACCGCCATAAAGGCCGCCAGTGCCTGCGCCGTTGACATTGCCAGAGTCGCTACCGTCAGCACCGCCAGAACCACCGCCACCGCCTGCACCAGCATCACCAGTAGCCGCTGCGCCATTGGATCCTTCGCCGAGGATGCCAACGCCTCCACCGCCGCCTCCGGCAGTAGCACCTTTGTCTCCGCCACCACCACCTCCGCCTGCGCCCGCTGTAGGGTCAGTGCTAGCTGTGCCGCCATCGCCACCATTGCCGGAATATCCGCCTGCGCCACCACCTCCGCCGCCCTGGCTGTTCGACGACGCAGTGCCTGCACCACCACCATCACCACCGCCGTCATAGCCGAGCGTGACGCCGCCATCGCCTCCATTCGCAAAAGTACCGGAAGATTCGCCCGTACCAGCACCACCGCCATTGGCTTGCAAAACTATTGAACTGGCGTAGGTGACAGTGGAGTTGCCTCCCGCTGTACCAGCAGAGGAGCTGCCACCTGCACCGCCAGATCCGACGTTAATTGCTACCGTTTGCCCTGGAGACACGGCAATGTTGTTTTGGTAGGACAAGCCACCGCCGCCACCGCCGAGATCAAAAACACCGTCATTGCCTGCGCCGCCACCGCCACCACCAACGCAAACGGCACAAATACTGGTCACGCCAAATGGAACAGTCCAACTATGACTTCCTGCAGTCGTGAACTCCACTTGACCGGGCTCAGCGATTTGCCCAGCAGCAGCCATTATCAAACTGTGTGCAATGCTTCTCATAACTCAATCCACGTAATCAACAAGTGCAGCACCACGCCAGCGCGTTCCGCCGTCTTTAGTGACAAACATGAATAGGTGCGTTTTACCGGTGGTCAGTGTAGGCGCCGTGTCAGATGGCCATTTTACCGATGCTGGCCAAGTGATTGTCCCGCTGGTGTGCGTTATCTCCAGAGTGAAAGCATAGGCGCGACCTGACGCCGGTGCGTTACTGAAAGTAAATGTACTGTTAGCGGCAATGGTTTTTGTGAAGTAGTTGCCAAGCGAGCAGTCAACATCAAGCGCAGCAACTGCAGTTACGTCCTCGGTGTAGGGGCCGTCGTTAGCAATGCCGCTGTCAAATGTTTGCAACGCGGTAAACGATTGCGCTGTGTCGAGCTTGGCGGTGTCAGCGTCATACGCCTGGACATCCGTGCCGATAACTAAACCGAGCGTTGCGCGTTGAGTTGCAGCGTCTGCATCATCAAGCAAAGCGCGACCTGCAGCCGTGCAGGCAATTTCCTCGATCGGACCAGCGCCAGCAGTGCTACGCCCCAGCAATTTGTCGGTGGCGCTCACGTTGGCGAGCTTGCTGAACGCAATGTCGGCGCCAGCGTTCACATCAGCATCGACGATCACGCCAGAACCAATAGATGCAGTGATGCTGGCACCACTGGTCAAGTCGCTATTGACGGTACCTGTGACATCACCAGTGAGCGCAAAGGTGCGGGTGCTGCTGAGTGCTGTGGCAGTGGAAGCATTGCCGGATAGAGCTGCCGTGATCGTACCTGCGCTGAAATTGCCGGAGCCATCACGGGCAACGATCGCGCTTGCGGTGTTGGCATCAGTGGCAGTGGTGGCGCTGTTGCTGACCTTGCCTGCAGTGCTGATGGTGGCGAGGTAGGTGTCAACGATCGCACTGCCTTCCCAGGTGCCGGTTGTGATCGTGCCAAGGGTGGTGAGACTGGAGCCGGTGATGCCACTCCCGAGAGCGGTGCTGCTTAAGACTTCGGTGCCATTGATGCGGTAGCTTTTGCCGCTGGCGAGATCAATGTTCTCGCTACTGGTCCAGCTATCAGTTGCATCGAGCCAGGAGAAGGTTTTGTCCGTAGCGCCTTTTAGCGTGATGCCGCCAGTGTTGGCAGTGGTATCAGTTGGGCTGCCGACGTTACCTAGGACGATATTTCGATCTTCAACATCAAGCGTTTGCGTATTGATGATCGTTTGCATTCCGTTGACCGTCAGGTTTCCAGTGACGGTTGCGTTGCCTGTGACGCTTAGGTTTGGGACGACAAAAGGATCACCGGCAAGGGCATCTGTGATGTCCGATGTGACGCGGCTTGCTAGCTGCGCTGCATCGACGACCTTCCCAGCGGTGCCGTTGGTGATGTCCGCGCTCGTTGCTAAGCGAACGGTGCCGTAAGCGCTGGTCGTTGCAACGGAAACTGTTGCGGCAGCTTTCCATGAGGTGCCGTCATACACCTTGAAGATCGGTGTGCTTGATGTGTCAAGCCAAGGATCACCAGCTGTCGGGGGGCTTGGAGCACTTGCTCCCACCCACACACCGGTAACTTTGCGGATGTTGCCTTCCGTGTCCTTACAGGTCAGGAACGGACCGTCGGCGTTGTAGTTCAGCGCGATCTCACCGAGGGCAAGGTCACTGGGAAAAGGCTGCTTTTGCGAGACAGCGCTTTTCTTGAGTTCAATCTGCAGGGACATGGCTATCGAGCCGATGGAAGCCGGTCATGGGCCGGTGTTCTCATTCTAGAAGGATGTGTCATATAGATATTTACCGAGCACACGTCCCAACGCCCAGAAGGTGACAGGGAAGTTGCCTGATGTTGCTCGAAGCCCAAGAACAGCGCCGTTTGATTTTTTCGCGTAGTAATAGGTGTTTGTTGCCCTTATTGTGCCAGGCACGTCTGGTGTCATACCCGTCAAGGTCTCGACAGGCACGCCGCCAACAAAGTAAGTTGTTTCTTTGCTTGTTATGTCGCCGTTTGGAGCGTAAATAAGTGTGCAAAGTGTTTGAGACGGAAAGACGACACCGGCTGGGCTGTATGTAGAATCTGGAATCAAGCCAGCGGCAACGTGTTCGTCTTTGAGTGTGCAACCAATGCCGTCTGCCTGGCGATCAATAAACACAAGAATCTGATTGAAAGCGGGATCGTCAATTGCATCTGAAAGTTCACTCAGTTTTGTGTTGTTGCCACCGCTAGTGCTTCGTCCTTGATTGTCCAAGTTGTAGTCAACACCAGGAGCACCGTTTGCGATGCCGTAGGTGCCAAAAATTGCGATGTCAGCACCTACCTCTTCCGTAGATTCGCTGATGATGATTCCACGGATGTTTCGCCCGGACCCCGTGCGATAAGAGCCGTCAATAACAGGGCCAGTCCGCGCTCCTCTTGTCCATGAATCAGTGGTGCGCGGCCATTCCGTTGCAGGATCTGCAACCAATGTCGGCAATGAGCGATTGCCGGTCATGATGTTATAAATAGCGCCAGTTTCATCTTCGTCGCTAGTGCCGTTAAAAGCTATGTTACGAGAATCCTGCCATTCCAGACCTGGTTCATCTAGTTCAGAAGCGTCAATCCAGACACGCGCCTCATTGTCAAGCAACGTATGCATCAAAAACTCAAACGATGTGATTGAATAGCGATTCTCATCTGCGCCAACACCAATGCTTTCTACAGCAAGCTCTGCCTCCAATTCTTTGATGTTGTTAATGTCGCGGAAAGCGGCGATAAAACTGCCGTTTGACACCGAATGGTCATACGTAATCGTCACGTCCACCGCAGCAGGGCGGCGCGTCTGCGCCTTGGCGCCGAAGAAAATTGGTACGGAATTACCTGCCATGTCAGTTCACCATTGATGCGGTATAAACCACTGTATTTGCAGCGGCGATGTAATAACCAATCAGCAGATTACCAGTGAGCCCTGTGGTGTTGTTGGTTGGGTTAACCCAAGTATTCACTGCACCTTTCCAGTATGCGTCGTCAATGCCAACTAATGCAACGCCGGTTGCATTGGTCACATAGATGAAGCCCGACGTACCAACGTAGCCCGTGGTGGCAGGCGTGCCAAGTGCAAGGCTGGTGGCAGATCCGGTGTGAGTAAAGGTGAAATTAGCACTTAGGTCAAAGTTGGTATTACCGCTGACCCAAGCAACAGGCGTGGTCAGCAGCTTGTTTGCCGGGATGGTCGGCAGCTTTGCCAGTTCCAGTACAGGCAGCTTGGCGTTGGTTAGCGTTGGAATATTTGCCAGCGGGATCACTGGCAACTGCGCCGTAGGAAGCAGCGCACTCCCGTCCAGTGTTGCAAGGCCATTGGCTGCAGCACGTAATGCAGCAAGGTTGCTCGGCACCAGTACTCGGGTAGTGTCGCTGTAGGCAGCAGCCTCGGCATCGGTGGCAATCTCGATAATGCCTTCCTGCGTTTCAGATGCAACAGGCAGATTCGCGGTGGGGATAGCGGGCAGCTCACTGGTCGGCACTTTGCCAGCGCTATCCAGCGAGGCAAAGCCATCAGCAGCACCACGCAAATCACCCAGCGTGGCAGGCGTGATTGCCTTGTTGATGTCTTCCAGCGCTGCTGCTTCTGCAGCCGTAGCAAGCTCAATGATCCCTTGCGCTGTAGCGCTAGCGACTGGCAGCACATTTGGCGCAAATGTGGGCGCACCATCGACCGTGCCATTGATCGTGATGTTATTGAACGTCGCTTCTTGAAGCGCGTTGAATTCATCAGTGACCGTCAGTGTGTCGAAGCTGGTTGGCACCACCGGGAAGTCTGGGTCACCGCCAAGCGCACCAAGGCCAGCGGTTTCGGTGGTGACAACAGTGTTGGTGCCGAGATCGTTGATCGTATCGCCTTGAACAATCAGGCCGTCCTCATTGAAACCAGTGTTGTAAACCCTGCCGCCCATGTGATTAACGGCAAAGTAATCAACCTTGTGCTGATCGCTCAATGCCGTAACTTGATACTTCGGCATTGCTTTGGAATAGTTGCCTTGACCGGCCCACTCATAGGCTTGACCGAAAGCGCGGATCAGGCTCGGGCGGTTGAACTCCATCGGCCAGTAACCGCGAGCGCTTAGCTTGCCGCTTGGCGCAGGGCTACTCAGTGCTGATGGATCCCAGTCGCGTGGTGCAGCGGTGTCTTGTAAGGCCAGCACTGAATTGACGTCATTTGCGCTGTACCCCACGGCAAGCATGAAATCCGCAATGCCGCGATAATCTGTCGCGCTTCTTACCTGCTGAAGAATATCGGCATCAGTGGTTTGATCGATGCCAAGATCAGTGCTATTTGGATCGTTGGAAAGATCTTTGTCAATCAGCACCTCAGGCGCAATAGCGATACGAAGCGCTTCGATGCCGCGCTCATTGGTAAGCATCGGCAGCGTCGGTTCCCATTCGTCAGTCGAGAACGAATCAAACGCATCGTTACGCTTGGAGCGATAGATGCGGTTGGAACTCAATGCAGGCGTACCAACGCGGTAGTATTCGCCAGGCGTGAAGCTTGTGGCAGAATCGCCGGGTCGTAATACAACATTGAAACGACTGGACGAAACGCTACCGCCAGTGTTGTCTACCGAGGATTCACTTACCAGGAACACTTGACCGGCGCCATTGGTTGGGTCAAGTTGTGTTGCAGTGCTGCCACGACCACCAAGGCGAGCAACGAAATTACCAACAGGGCGTCGCGTTGCGGCAGGGTTGCTGTTTTCGGTGATGATCGAATACTTGCGTTCTGATGGAGTGCGAGTGTCAACCAATCGACGGATGTAGACGCGATTGCCGACAAGCACCGCCGGGTCCATTGTGGTGATGTTATTGATCGCAAGATCACCGCTGGGGTTGACGTTGACAAGCGTTGGCGTTCCTTCGTCCCATGGCGTCGCAGCTAGCTTCGCCCTTACGTCAATAGCGGAAGAGGCATTCTTGTCACCTGGCACGAAACCGGGACCAGTATCGCGGCTGCGGTTTTCGATCCAGATGTAGTCATCTTCTTTAAGCGTGTAACCGTAGCGGCCAAAGGTAACGCTGGGATCAAAGGCCGTATCAAGTGTGATCACACCAGTGCCGCTGTCGTAGCTGGCGACGGTGCCAATGGTGATCTGACGAATGTTGCTGCCATCCGTACGCACCTTAGTGGCGCGACGCACAGCTTTCACAAGGAAGTTCTGATCTTGATTGAAGGCGCCGCTGGCAGTGCCGATGCCACGGAAGCCGGATGACAGCAATGCGGTCAGGCCAAAGTTTGAGTTGCTGTTGGTGATGGTGCATTCGCCACCGCTTGCGGTCCAGTGGTGAACGGCATCACCAATCACAAAGCAGCTAACTTCCTGCAGAATCGAATTGTTGATGCACTTAAATCCGAAGCTGCGATAATCAACGTCGTAGCAGCCAGTTTCGTGATTGATGTTACCGGCAATGCGATAACGGACGTTGTTGATATCCGAAGCAATGTAGGCGGCGTAGCTGGCAGGGACGCTCCAGCTTCCACTTCCATAGATCTCCCATGCGTTCATGTCCTTTTGCAAAGACACGTTGGTGAACTGCGCCACCACCATGCTTTTGAAGCCTGTTACCTTGTCACCATCAAGGAACATGCCGCACATTCCATAATCGGAACGCAACGAGCAGTTGAACACATACGGCGAACTGCCGCGTGTGGAGTCAACAGCGGGAATAGCAGTCCCATCGGGGTAAACGGTAGTGATCTGCGTTTCGCCGGGATTGATGAGTTCGACGTCGGCAGGGTTGAGATCAAACGCCGTCGCCACCTTGGCGTAGAAAGCGCTCAGTTCTGCTTCGGCGCAGAACTCAAAAGCGGACAGCAGATGGTGCGATGTGGTGACACCGATCGCATCCTTGAAGGTGAAGTTGAAGAAGAACGAACCACCAGTGGCCTTGAAGATGGCGCCACGAGCAGTGGATGGGTTGAGGTTGGCGGCTGGGACCGTGCTCGGACGGATGACGGATTTGCGCAGATCCTCGCCAACGATGCTGACGCCACGGGGAAGGATGACGCCGATGCCGCTGCCGTTGAACGCACGGAGGTTTTCAGCAGTGGGCGAGAACGATGCACCCCAAGAGCTAACGTTTTCGGATCCAGCAGGGGCGTTGTCGATGATGTGCTCACCGGGCGACACGCGGATCACCACGCGGTCGTACAGATCGTTGCTGCTGCCGGAGACAATGGACAGACGAGCAGCCTCGATCAGCGCACGTTGCAGCGTCTTAAAAGGGGCGCTCTTGCTGTAGCCAGCGGTGATCTGCTGGTTCGTCAGCGGCGGGACGGCGGCTTCACTGGCAATGCCGCTTTCCCAGTCGTCGGTGCCGATCTCAGGGTCAACGTACAGACAGGTCGTGGATACGCCCTGACTGGTGCCACCCACGTAGCGACGGGCGGCAACTGCGATGGCGGCGATCTGTTCGCGGAAGTCGGCCTGGGTGATGTTCAGGTCGTTGATGGATCCCGTTTCGCCGGGAAGCAGGATTGCCGCCACGTCAGTCCCCTGAACAGAACAAGCTTATGTGCCCATTCTAAGCTCAATCGGCCCTGTCGTGACAAAATTCGCGGTTCCGACAATGATTTCCCCTGCCCTGGTGTTGACAGCACTGTTGGTTATCAATATGTCGCACTCGTAAAACAAGTCACCAGGCAGAAGCTGCGGCTGAGCGGCGTTTTCCTCTCTGCCGTAAATCATGTAAAATTCCGCTTCTGCCTTGCATCCTTTTTCTGTCAACAAAAGTAGTTGCATTAAAGCGGTAGCATCATAGCTGTCATCGCTCGATCTCCTGTCAACATCAAAGTCAAACGTACCGCCCCCACTAATTATCGATTTTACGTTTTCACCAAACTTATCCCCAACCGCCGTCGTGCTAATCCCTGCAGCGTCCAGGTTGATGCTCCACTCCGCAATACAGCCTTGAATGACCCATGGAAAGCCATTGACCCAGTGGCGAGGCGCAAGCTCAGCATCATCGTATTCCGTGTTGCCAGCGACCGGCTGAAGATATAGCGGAGGGAAATCGCAAATGCTCTCTAACGTTACCTCGTCGGTGACGTCGCTAAGGCGATATTCGCCAGCGGCTGCTACGCACTCTGCGATCGCATTGTCGTACTCTTCTGTCCCAGCGGCAGACATTACAATGTATCCAAAATCAAGCTGCTTGATGTCCACCCTGTCAGCAGCCGCACCTTTCAGCGCTTTAGCTCGCGAATCATAAAAGCTGATCCGATCCAGCCTGTCTCTATAAACGTAGTATGTTGCGCTATTGACCGGAGTGCCACGGTTGTAAAAGTAGGTTGTAGTGTCGTCAATAAAGCTGATAGAGTCACCGCTTTGGGTTGTTAAAGTATCGTCGGACTGTGTGACTAAAAAAGTTGTAATGCCGGTATAGTATTCGTCGTCATTTGATGTTACGTGAATTCTGTTCGGGCCAAGATCCCAGTACGAGCCAAAGTAGCAGCCAACGCCTCCGGGTAGGGTGTCTACTGAAAACGGCAGGCCGTTGGGCGACAGCAGCCTGACTTCATCGCCATTCCAAAACTCTTGACTATTGACTAAAATGACATCAATATCAGCCCTGGAGCTGGATTGGGGGAGAATTATTGGGCTAGGCGCATCGCGCCTAAATCTGACAATCCCATTTGTGCCAAGAACGGCCATGACTAGAAGCCACCGCTAATAGAATCAGAGATCTGGAACGATATAGAGCAAACTTGAATATCCGCAACGCTCACGCTAGGTGATGCTGCTGTCAAAAATGCGTTACAACTAAATGTTTTGCCACCTGCCGAATCTAGTACAAATTCAACTGACCGAGAAGCGTCAGAGCTGTTGCTAAAAATGCTGTTCAATAATTCGACCGCGCCCCCTTCTGTTGGATCATACATTAAATCAGCAGTGCCAGTCACTCCGCGCAGGCCGGTAGTGTACGTTCGATCGTAACTTCCGAGATCAGTCGTTTCCAGTGCGTCCCGATTGACGCTCAGCGACCATGATCGGACCTTGCCGATTGTACTGCCATTCCAACGCAAGGCGCCATTTTTTCCAGTAAGGACGGCCACGAATCACTCCAACCTATGAGCATCATAGCTAGAAGTCACGTGTGGCTTCAAGGCTGATGCGGACACTGCTGATGCCAGGTTTGACACGCTGGACTTGGGGTGGCGCAGCGAAATGCCAGATCAAGCCGTCACCGCCATCTGAAACATAGGACACAAGCGCAGCACTGGCTCCATCAAATACCGCGCTGGGAATCGTTACGGCGTCGAGTTGCCCGCGTGATGCGTTCCAAGCATCAAGGAACTGAACAGCGGAGGCATCGGCGATGTTGTCAAAACTAAGCTGCAGCGTGGACCGCGATCCACGGCTGCCAAAAATACGACGTGACACCACGCCACTAAGCGAAGTGTTGGACTTGACTGGGAACTCCGGTGCTGTGAAGTCCATTGCGGTTGGCGTTAACGCAGGTAGTGCGGCCATGTTCAGGTCTCCACCCAGTAGTCGTCGTTGCTCCACTCAGCGTAAAGCTGCAACGTGCCATCGTTAAGCAATGGAGCATGAACGGCCTCAATTTCGTAGCCATCCTCGCTTGGTGTAATTGAATCGATGCGATAAGTACGGGTAAGGATCTCGGATGTCTTAACGGTGAACACTACGCCTGCAGGGCTAGCAGTTTTGCCACTATCGCTTACGGTCAGCGTGCCTTCCGTCACCTCAACATCCTTGTCGCCAGTCCAGTAAACGATTTCATGATTTCCATCGCTGAGGCTTGTCGATGACACCAGTTGCCCATCGCCCGTAACCGCGCCATTGATGAATTGGTTGTAATGCGTGTAGTCCAGTGCCACCTTGATGAAATCTCCAGGAGCGATGGAGCTTGTCAGCGCTTCGTAGGTTGTGCTGATCTTTACTGTGTGATCCGCAAGTCGTCTGGCGCCAATGATGAACCGCGCAGCCTTGAGGGCATGTTGCTCGCTTGTGCAGTATTCCGACATGTCAAGGCTTTCGGTGACGCCTTGCCCCCAGTCCTTGTGGTAGACAATGCGCTCTTTCGGCTCTGGGAACAAGCCATAGCTGGGGTTGACGCTTTCAGATGGTGCGTTGCCGCCGTAACGTTCTGTCCTGTATTTGACCGACATGGAAATCGGCTGGCGTTGCTCGGCATCAGCCATCGTTAGCTCCATGTTTATGCAGTTGCCCGCCGTGAACAGCCCTCGAATTTCCGGCTTCTCGGGGATGGCTTGGTCAAGGTAGAAGATGCCTCCACGTTCAATCAGCAACAGGCAGTGCGTTGCAGCTGTGTCTGCAGCCCATTGACGCCAGTTGGTGTTATTGATCTTTGGCCCGTCATAGAAGAAGCGGTTATCTTGACAGAATTGCGCTGCAGCCGTGAAAGATGCAATGTCAATCTGTTCAGCACTAATCTCGTTACCGAGTCCGTAGCGCTTGTTCAGCATGAAGTCATACAAAATTTCAGGGAACAAATGCGTGGCACCGAAGCCGCCAAGCAGTCTTTGGATTTGCTTGCCTTCGGTGATGTAAGCCGATAACTGAGAAAACTGCGACCACTCGCGGCTTGCCCTTACGTTCATGCCAATTAGGCACAAGTTATCGTATTGCGGCGTAAACGCATTGGGTTGAATAACGTTGATGTATGCAATTTCATGTTCTGGCCCTGAGGAGCATGACGTAGTGATTTCGTCATACACAAAAAACTCAGCTGCTCGTGCATAACGGTCCAGATACGTGCCATCTGTATCAGAAGTGTAATCACCCTCCGTCCAGCTAATGCCAATTTCTTGCTTGGGGCGAAGACTTTGTATTTCAAATACTTGATCGGAATCAAGTAAATCAATGTACCGTCCTTTTACATAAGCGATTCCATCAGCAAAACCAAGCGATAACAATGAGGAGGTGACGAGGTTATCGGCTTGTAATTCAATAACTCGCCAAGACAGGTTCCTGATTTCCCAGCTTGAGACTGGCTCGATCCGCACTTCCCATGATGCGTCTCCCTTCATCGCAAAACGGATAAAATTAAACGACGGTGTTTCTTTCGCGCCAGATACCGCAAAAACATAGTTGCTCATGTTGACAAAATCAACAGAATTTGCTGGGTCTGAGCGCAGAGCAACCCGGAAAAAGCTATAACGTTTTTCTGGTGTAGTGACCGTGCCAGAGCTAAAAATTGTATTTGTTAAATTATCCGAAACGCTTTTACCGGCAAGGCCATCAGCAGCCTTCCAGTTAATCGATTCGTAGCCTGAGACCGTGCTAGACGTCATTACAGCTGTGTCAACAGCGTCGATCCTGAGATAAATCCACCTCGCTACCTCGATCTCCTCTTCTAATAAATTAGCATTAACAACCACATCATTAACTTCATAGCCAGATCCGCCATCGTTAATTGTTACACTTGCGATTGTCCCGCCGCTGACAACTACTGTGATTTGCATACGCTTTCCTGAGGTGCTTTCTGGAAACACCAGCATCGGGCCATAAGTACCATCCGCAAGACCGCTGATGTCGTTGGTTGGATTAAACGGGCCTGGCACAAGGGTCACCGCAGTGGCTGCTCCCGAACCGGTAAACTCTTTCTTGTCATTTGGGACATCAGCAAAATTGCACAGTCCCTGAATTTGCATCGCAACAGTGCTGCGAATGCCAACTTCAAAATACCGGGTTCTCCTGTTGATGCTAACGTTTCCTAATGCACAACGGAAGATCTGCGGAAATGCCGATGCTGTGTAATATCGTTCGCCAATTTCTCCATCAGCGTAGTTTAATCCTACGGTTTGAAACTTCCAGGGAGTAGACGGATTAGATGCGACGTTTTCAGCTGGGCGAATTGAATCCTCGCCAACTGTGTCAAAAAATCTTGTATCCGTGAGGTCGTAACCAGCGACGCCAACTTGGCCAGAACGCACCACGCGGAATGTAAAAAATGCGTCTTGTCCTAACGTTACAGGTTCAGTATCCGGCGATGTTGAGATGCCCTCTAGCGCACTAAGCGAATAATCCGCTTCACTGCTAAACAAAGGATCGCGTTGAATCAATACTGCTAAACACGACCCAGCTTTGTAAAGCTCTCCTTCTTGCAGCGCCGAGTCATATTGCTTCTGCCTTCCAGAAACGGCTTGCCCCACTGCAATCAATGTTTCTTGGCCATCCATTGAGCCGTTTTCGTTATCGCTGTTTTCCGAGTCAACAACAATTTCAGGATTAACTGTTCCGTCAAATACACCGTCAGATTTTTGGCTAAGCATGTAGGTAAAAGTATCGCCTACAGCCAATGAAACAATGGCACCAGGCGTGCTGCCTTTACTCGTAGCGATAATCCCAGATTTACTGCTGTAGCAATACTTGTACTTCCAGGCTTCTGCTGTTGCCTGTGCATCGTCGTCTGCTTTATACTCATTGCTTCTGATTTGCAGTATCCTCAGTGGACGGATGCGAGGATTGACCCGATACCCGAGTCCATTAGCAATAGGCGAATAAAGGCCAAAACTGGTAGATGTGCTTGGCTTGTACGCGCCGCAGAACCAAGGCGCAACAACGCCTGGTGTGGTTTCCACCTGGAAGATGTCAGCCCCATAGGTGCCCCTCGCTCCGATGTCATTGCGGGAGCCCGACAGGTAGTTCCCGATGGCCATGCGGCCACCGTCGGACACGCTGTAAACGGCAATGCGCTGCAGGTCGCCCTCGAAGGAATACGCACTAAGCGTATTGTTGCCAATGGCGAAGCTGTGCGGATGGATGGCGCCGACGCTACCCTCGCCCACCAAGAACACAGCACGAAGCATCTGGCTACCGCCTAGTGACCAGATCTGACTCCACAGCAACGGAGTGTTGATGCGAACACCGCCATACCACTGGCCGTTCAAGAACTCACGCTTGGCGTAAACCAGCGGAATCGGATCGCCAAGAGGGGCAACATCTTGAGCCGCCTCGAAGCCATAGGTGGGGGCAAAGGCGCTTGGCACACGTAGCGTTTCGCCTTGCTGTTGGCGTGTCGTGAGCTCACCGCGTTCGCGTTGCTGCGGTGGGCGTGGGGCCAAAAGCAGCGACACCACGGTGAGGCCAACGCCTATGACAAGGTTGGCGATGGCGATAATCGTTGCAGTTTCGAGGCCAGCCACAACAGCAGGCTGCGGGCCTTCCATGGCGCGGCGTTGCACTTCCGCCTTGTACCAACGCATCTCCTCCTCGGTGAGCCCAAGTAGCTCAGCGATGTAGCGATCCTGAGGTAGAAGTGGTGCGCTCATTTCCAGTCGTACCAGTCAAATTTACGGAGCATATTCCCAGGCATCCAGCGGACGCCGCGTTTGTGGCTTACGTGCAGCAAGCCATCATCGATCATCACTGCTGTACCCATTTTATCTGGTGTCTCAAACACTGTAAACGCACCATTGTGTGGAGTCTGCACTGGCACCAGATGCGGCAGGATCAGCTTGTGTATTTCGGAGAACGCTTCCGATTGAGATAAGAGAATCAAGGTTGCCGTATCGATTGCGTCAGGCGCTGGTAGTCCTAAGTGCTCGCGGATGCGCGTCACCATCAAAAGGCAGTCGCAACCTTCATCGCAAACCGGATCAGCTCCGGTGACATGAGGTTTACCAATCCAGCGATGCCAATTCATGAGACCACCAATGTACCTGAACTTGGAACGCGCCCCACAAGTGAACGCGACAGGAAACGGCCAGGGCCGCGTCGTGTTGCATCACCGGGGCCACGCAGTACGAAGGTGAGCATCTCTTGATCGTGGCTGAAACTACCGACGACCCATAGCTCTCGGGAAATTGTGGCGGCTTCTGCCAGTGAGCTGATGTTGACTTCTTTAGTTGTTACCTCTGCGATGTACCGATTGTCTGCCGCTTCTTTAGCGTAGTTCAATGAGATGGCATTAACAGGAGTGACGAGGTTTGCTTCTGAACGCTCGCCTGCTGTTTGCCCTGCGCCCTGTCCGTAACCAAAAGGCAAGAAGTCAGCAGGGCGATCAACGAAGAAGTTTTGCCACAACGGGCTACGTGTAGCGAACGTATCACGCTCTCTGAACTGCAAATAGTTGACAGTTGCGACTGACATCAGATGCCGACCCGTTTGCGAGTTTTGACACTATTCTGCAGCGCCCCGATTGCAAGCTCACGCCCACGTAGTGCGGATTGTGCCGCCATGCGCTCAGCCTGTTCGCGGGTGACATATTCCACGTTATTGATCACCTGCGATTCGTACTTGATGTCGAGCTTGCCGGGTGTTGATGCCATTTGCTCAATACGCTCGCGTTCGTAACGCCGGTCAAATTCTTTCTGTTGCGACATGATTTGCATTCTATTCTCTTGGATGCGCTCGCTTTCACGTATTGCAGCTCGTGTCGCATCTGTCGCTTCACGCTCAGCTTCGCTGTCGTCAGAAGCCGCTTCGCCATTCTCGGTGTCAATAGAGTCAAGGAATGCTCTGTTGTCAGCCACCTGCACACCGAGCTTGCCGTCGGCGCCCCGCTTGAGGGGCATGATCGCCTCGGGACCGGCCTCGCCCATGAGGCCATTTTGCATGGTGCCGCCGTTTGCATACTTGAAGAAGGTGGGACGGGTGACGATGCCGCCATTGGCGAAGTGCGAAGTGCCACCGTCGAAGTAAGCGCCGTTGGCAGCAGCAAACGTACTTGTTGTGATTTTGCCAGGCAGGTTGAAGGTTTCTCCCGATTGAATGGGTCCAACTGGACCAGTCTTAGCAGGGCTGCCGCCGCTGCCCCCAGGGAGCAGTCCAACCACCGCATTCAGAATCGCAATCTGAATCATTTTTGCGATGATCTGCTTGGCCATATCAAGGAAGTAGCTCCCAACGCTGCTGAAGAAGTCAGCCAATGCCTCCTTCGCGGTCTTCGAGCCACTGATCGCATCCACAAACGACTGCGAGAATGCGTCGCCGATTGCGGTGGCCGCGCTGGTGATCTGATTTGCTGGCTTCACCAGCTCTCCCAGCTCTTTTTTGAGCTGCGCAATGTTTTGCTGCACTTTCTCGAACGTCGTTGGGTCGATTTCTTGGCGGTAGAGATCGAGTCCACGTTGAGGCTGCTCTGGAGTCAACCCTTCAATGCCAGCAAGCCTTTCGCGCTCACGAGCCATCAGAATTTTATTGTACTGAGGCTCAGAAATAAGACCAAGCTCGCGCTGGCGATCTGTGAACTGCTGCTCGAATGTTTTGCTTTGCTCCTTTTTGAGCTGAGTCAACTGCTGCTGTGCGGCAATGTTTTGAGCATTCAGCTCAACCTCAACCCTTTGCAAGGCAAGACTTCTTTCCTGAGATGCCAGCCTTTCTTTTAAGTCACGAATCTCTCCGTCCGAGGTTTCTCTAATTTCTCGCATTTTTGCATTGTACTGTGTGACAATTTCAGCTCTTTTCTTTTCATACTCCAAAGACCTTCCGAGTTCTTGAAGCTGCCTCAGCGCAGCAAAGTTGTTTTGATTTTGAGCATCAACAATCGCAATACCTGTCGCTTTTATCCGCTCTTCGATCTCGAAGATGCGCCCTTTTGCTTCGCCCAAAGCCAATGCACGCTTCAACCTTGCGATCTCTTCAGCGCGGCGTTCTGCATCGCGGGCGGCCCCGGCTCCGCCTTTTTCCTCGGTGATAGGGTCCGGAAAATTAGTCGTTCCTGCAGCGGCGTCAGGAGCTGCAATGTACCTATCAATTAACGTTTTGTAATTTAACTTAAGTCTTTCTATTTCCGCTTCATCCGCCTTTAGTCGAGCTTTTAGGTCTTCGCGAGACCTGTCAGTGACACCCTCGACCGGCAAACCACCGCCACCGCCGCCATAGGTCGTGCGAGCGGTGTCTTCAAGACTTTGAAGCTCTTTTTTCGTGGACTTAACACGATCTCGAAGTATGTCAAGATTCTTCGTTATGTCGTTTATATTACTTTGCAGGGTTTGCTTTGTTGCCGCTGTCCCCCCGATGGACCTGAAAAACACTTCACCTTGAGGCTTTTTGGCGGTTGCCTCTAGGTCAGCCCTGGCTTTTTTGATTCTATTAAAATATGCAATAACCATTTCAGCGCCGACAACAGCAAAGGTAATAACAATAGGCGCAGCAAGGGATACGGCCAATGCTTTGACAGTTTTGCCAAATGCTGCCAGTTTTGTTTGCGCTAGTGCTGCTTGTTGTGATGTCGCCTTGAAGCCGGTCCTGAGAAGCGTAAACATAGCGGAAACCGGCCCGTTAAAAGCGGAGAAAGCTTTTAATGCAAGATTGACTGCGGCTAGCTTGAGGGCAAAAGATGCTGCAACAGTTATAGCTTCCCTGTTCTGAATAATGAGCCTCAAGCCATCACCCACGGCTTTTGCAGCACTCACAAGCTCTGGAGTTATATCTTGAATAAATTCAGCAAAAGCAGCCTGAAATTCTGCACCAATAGGCTGTAACGCCTTGCCAACCTCTTGCCGCATTTTGTCATATGCAACCTGAAGTCTTGCCCCCGCTGATTCGGATGATTGCGCAATTTTTTCAGCCAATGAACTGTAGTCGCCGCCAAGCCGAACCAAAAACTTCATCAAATCATTCAGCCCAACCTTGCCATCCTGCAAGGCTTTTGCAAGCTCAGGCCCAGTCCTTCCTGACGCTTCTGCAATTTTGTTGAACGTACCAGGCAATCTCTCAGCGATTTGATTGATCTCTTCTGCAGAGACCTTGCCTTTACTGAAGATTTGCACCAATGCAGTTACGGCACCTTCAACTTGTTCAGCCCCGCCACCAGTTGCAATAATTGCAGAGTTGATATTCTTAAACGCAAGCTCTGCATCAGCAACACCGCCACCAGCGCCTTTGACGGCAGCGGTCAGGCGAGTCATTCCTTGGATGGCGACATCTTGGGGAACGTTTAATTCTTTTGTAACGCTTGATGCCGCTGCCATTGCGCGATTGAATTCACTCTGAGATCCAGCGACGCCGCGAAGCGCGATCTGCAATTTCTGAATCCCAGCAGCATAATCGGCAAACTCACCAAGCTGCCGCCTCAGGCCGCCAACCTGCGCACCAATCGCAGCACCAGCAAACGCACCGCCAACGCCGCCAATAGCACCAATCGCGCCACCCAAGAAACCTTCAGGGCCACCGAAAATGCCACCCGAAATAGCAGCACCCGCAGCTTGGGTCATCTGCATTGGGGACATGCCACGGCGGCGGCCCATCTGCCTCTTCTCAAGCTCTTTGTCGATCCTTGAGATCGAAGCGACCGCCTCCCTCTCCAGCCTCTCAAAAGATGCCGTCGTTGGATCAAGCTCATCCCTGAAAAGAACAAACGATTGCCTGGCTTGACGCAATTCATTCGTTGTCTTCTTGCCAAAACCAGTCAGAACACCCTCAAGTCCGCGAGTGCTAGTTTCAATCCTTCTGACATACGCAGACAGATCCTCACCAGCGCCAGGGAGTTGCGCTGTGGTCATTTGACCCATTGGGATTCTTTCAAGCGCTGCTTTAAGTTTTTGCGATCCAGCACCAAATTCTCTTACAAGATTGTCACGTAACTGACGCTCAGCTTCGATCCGAGCATCTCCTGAGCGACGCAGATCCCTGTTAAAAGTTGAGGTAATATCATTGAATACTTGGATCGGCGAGCGACCCATCATCTCCTGCTGGCCACGAGCGTAAGAAGTTCCAATGCCAACGATGTTGCCGTACAAAGAAGAAAGCTCTCCACCTCCCAATCCCAAAGCCTGCCTTGATGCAAATTCCCCGCTCTTGAGCTTTTCTATGCGATTCAATCTTGCGTCAAACTCTGCAACTTCTTTGTCATAAGCCGCTTGATTTGACCTGAGAAGTTTATCGTTAATGCGATCTTGCTTTTCAATAAGCAGTTGACCTTGCGCAGCCTGAATCCGAGCCATCTCGGTTTTATGGCCACGAGCCGCGTCTTCAATGCGACCGTATGCCTGCTCCCAGGTGTCAAAAATGTCAGTGGTCGCTCTTACAGCCTCTTCGTTGATAATTTCATTCCTTGCCCTTTCTCTAGCCCGCTGCATTCCAGGCGTAAACTCACCGCCCGCAGTGCGCTGACGAATTTCTGCGGAAAATGCGCCGAACCCAGAAGCGGCATACGATTCGCGAGCGCTGCCCATTCGCTGGCGAATTGCAATCGCCTGAAACTGCTCACGTGTTGTTACGTTAACGATTGATTGCTGAAGCTCCTTATTAAGGCGGATAAGTTCAAGCGTAAGACTACGGCGACGCTCATACCCGCTTACGTTTTGAAGTTCTGTGTTTACCTCAGAGATTCTCTGCGAAATAGCAGCCTGAGTTTTCTCAAGATTGTCATACTCTTTTCTCAGTCGAGCAAAGTAATCAACGCCAAGCTGAGAGGAGAACACGTCCGCCCGGAAGGCGACTGGCCCTCTTCCAGCGCCAACCCTTAGTAGCTCAAGCTTGCGTAAGGCTATGTTTAGGTCTTCCGCCTCAAGAGTCCCGCTGGCAATAGCAGCGCTAAGTTTCTCGATCTGCCCGGTAATCTTCTCCGGCTTGGCAGAAAGAATTGTGTTTATAGCAAAACGCGCCTTACCAGCGCTAATCTCCACCTCTTTCAGGTTGACGTTCAGGTTTTTAATGTCCTTGCCAAGCTGCAAAAACGCAGCCGAATCTTCCCTTACCTTTGACTTTAATTTTTCAAGCTGACCGATTACATACTGCAAGTCTTTTGCGCTGTTCTTCGAGGCAGACCCTAGCTTTACAAGATTTGACCTTTCGCGTTCAACAGCGTCAGACGACCCACGAAGGGTTGACTGAAGCTTGGAGATCTCCTGAGTCAGCTCGGCGTACGTCTTCCCGCCAAGCGCTGCCTGCTCTCGCAGCCCCTCAAACGCCTTAATCTGGCCCTTGATCGTCGCTTCGCTGTTGCCAGCTTTGGTAGCAAAATCGATTATATCTTTTGTGGCCTGAGTTATATCTGCGTCAGACAGCTTTACCTGTTTAGATAAGTCACGGAAAGACCTGTTAAGGGCGGCAAGCTTTTCGCCACCCTTAATGCCAAGCTCAATAGCAATAGGCTGAACAGTCTTACTTGCCATCTTTCTTGTTCAGTTCTGCGAGCGCGACTGCTTCCATCGTCTGGATGTCCTCAAGCAGCTCGCGTGGATTATCTACATCATACAGCGACATCAGGCCGCCCGCCCCGAGCAGCACCTCGTACTTTAAGCCGACGTAGCCGCCCATCGTGACGTTCCACTGCGTTTGCATTCGCAGGAACATCATCAACGATTCCCAGTTTTCCTCCCACACTTCGTAATGCTGCTCAACTGGTGCAGCCTGCTTGCGCTGCGGCTTCAGACCGAATGCCGCAGCGTCATCAGCAGTGTTGTCTTCTACCCTTTTGCCGCCTTTGCACCAATACTCGACGGCGCCTTTCAGTTTCCCAGACGGGCGCCCTCGAAGGTCTCGGTGTAAGCCTTGAGCACGCCACGGATCCAATAAGGATCGTCAGAGAATTCTTTCATTGTCGCCTGCGAGAACGGCACAGGCTTGCCATCCTCATCATCGATGCCTTCCCATCCAGTCAACACAGCCTTGAGCAGCTCAAGGTCGCCCTTATCAGCAAGCTTCTGAAACTCAGAACGAGGCACACGCTTGAAAATCGCATCAAACGTAGACTCTTCAAACACACCGCCATCAGCAGGCTCTTCAATGGTCACAGGCCACTTAAAGGTCTTAATCTTCTTGCGAATAAAAGCCATGAGTGAAAACAGACTCTTGCAAACTATACCGCATTAAAAAAGGGACCGCAACGCGGCCCCCCCTCTCGGCGCCAGCCTTCGATCAGGTGTAGACCAGGCTGAACTCATCGTTACCAGCGGTGGACGGGATCGCGGTATAAGGGATGTTCAGCATCGCGATGCCATCCTGGTCGCTGTAGGACACATCACCGATGTCGATCCGGGTGGAAGCGAAATCAACGATGTTGCCTGCAGTGGTGCCGTGCTGGAACGTCAGGTTGCCCAACGCTTGATCGTTGAGCGCAGCGGTGAAATAGTCCTTCGTGCTGATTGCGACAGCTTCCATCACCACAGTGCCGGCCGCAGAGCGATCGGTCAGGAGCACCTCTTTGGTGCAACCGATCAGCTCGCGATACACCAGCGTGTTACCAATGTCGAACGTCATCGACTGCAGACACCCGGAGTAGGACAGCAGTGCAAACGTATCAGTGTTACCCTCCTTGAACACCAGCGGCGTGGCTTGGTTGGCGTAGGTCACGCTCGGCAGTGCCGAGTCGTCGGGAGTGTTGTAAATACCGGTGAAGGTGAAGTCGATCGTAGGGATCTCACCCACATTCGCGTTGATGGTGAAAGTGCCACGGCAGCCGGTGACCTTGTGACGCACGCCATCGATGTTGTAATGGATGGTCACAGAGCCGAAGCTGCTGGAGACCGGTGCGTAGGTGACGCTTGCACCAGCAGAAACGGTTTCGCTCAGGCCGCAAGCCTGAAGAGCCTTGCCGTACTGGGGAGCAGTACCAGCAGCGCCGGACCCAGCCAGCTCGACACTGAAGGTGCATTCAACACGAGTGTTGGCGAGGAGCTGCTCCGATGCACCCAAGTAAGGGCGGATCAAATCGCGGCTAACAACATCACTCTGCAGAGGAGTGATATTCAGATCCCTCACCAAAACCGCGTCCGTTCCATCGGGAGTCGGATCGGTTCCGTACACTGATTCCGTCTCGATCAGAATCAGTCGTTTCCGAAGAAGAAGTGCCATTGTTGTCTTGGGTGTCGGCGGGAAGTGTGCGCTTGATCAGAGTGCGTTTACCGGTTTCTGGATCGAGAAGATACGACCCACCTTGACCGCTGTACTCATCAATCATGGTAGTCCTTGCCTCTGCTTAAATCTTACCCGGTGGTCAAGTCTGCAACTGCAGTTCTATACTTGATGTCGTATTCATTCGCGAATACGCCTGCAGGTTGATCTGCATCAAGAAACTCGAATGTTGTTAGCACAGGTTGTACGTCGATCGCGTAACCACCAAGCGTCAGGTCTGCCATCAGCTTTGAGTGCATCGATTCAATGATCGGATCAGCATCCGTGTCAGGCGTGCCGGAGCGCACCACAACGACGATCCTCACGCGCATCGTCCAGTCAAGCTTTGGTAGTGACGTGAATTGCTGTGCCGTATCTGTGACCGGTTCGATGATGATCATCGGGCTTTCAGGCCTTGCCACAGCCGTCACCCTCGATCGATACACCCGACCACCAACGCCGGCAGTGGCAGATCCAACGATAAGGTCGCCCGATTGTGTGATCAGGTTGTTGCCCGATTGCGTTAACAGGAAAGTGTCGGCGAGTGTCGTCGCGATCTGAGCAAGAATCTGTTCGCGCTTAGTGGCCATGATCAGGCACGCACCTCAACGGCGATCACCCGACCACGTTTCAGCGTGATGTCTGTGGTGTTGCTGTGGTTGGCGATCAGCAGCGATACCTCATCACCATCATCCAGCTCGACCATCCAGGAGGTCACCAGCTTGGCCTCCTGAGCACCGCTGCCGGTAAAGGCGCGGCATTCGGATTCATCGATCGCTGTGCCATTCTTGGCCAGCTTCACGCCCAGGGTTGAGTTGTTGCCATCGGTGGCATCCATGCTGCCGTAGATCCTGAACAACTTCGTGCCGCCGCTTGTATTGCGGAGCCCGAATGCGTCGTCAGTGCCAAGCACCATGCCATAGGCGGTGCTGCTATCCAACGTGGCGGTCAGCCCGGTGGTGACGTAGGTGCCTTGAGTGGTGATGTCGATCGCGCCGTCGGTCATCCTTGAACACTGGCCACGGATCGCCACGCCGTCGATGTAGTAGCTCAGGCCAGCCCATGCGGTCGCGCCGTCTCCGATCTTGTAACGGCGGGTGTCAGTCTCCACCCCGATCTCACCCCCCAACAGCACCGGATTGGCTGTGGTCCATTCAGCAGCAGTGCCATTTCGCAGCTTAAACCTGGTGTAAGTCGTCACGGCGCTCCTGCATCGAGAACATTGCCATCAATGTAAGCGGTATCTGGCGCACCACCATCCATGATCACCGTGCTATCAGACGTAGCGCCATCGCCATCAAGCAATGCAGGCGTGCTCGCAACTTGGCTTGGTGTCGCGGTCCGCTGCAGCATCACTTCACAAAATGCGCCATCGTCAATCAGAGCAACATTTCTAACAGTGTACGCATTGCCATCAACATTGACACCAGCACCGTAAGTGAGATCGCCAAACTTCGATGCTTCACACGTCAGCTTGTAATCCGTTGTCAGCACAACACCATCAGCAATAACCTCCGATGGCATGTCAAGAATGCCATTACCTGAGACGCTACCAGCTGTCACCGGCACAGCGAACTCGTCGGTGCTTAAGAACAGATTTAGGTCTTCGGTGAATACCATAACTAGAAGCTACTACAGATGTAAGTCACGGTATCGCTGATCCCACGATCCCACACCTGCGCGTAAGCAGTCCAGCCGGTCAGATCAATGCCAACACCGGCAGCATCCTTGAACTGCAGCTGCAGATCAAAGTCTGCCCTGCGTTGCAGCGAGATGTTGTGCTGACCGGGTTGAACGCTCATGAAACCCAGGGCAAACCTGCAGCTTTCGTCGGCGCGTGCTTTTCATCAAGTTGCGATTGCAGCGCAGCCTCGATCTCGGCAACCTTCTCGTCACCGAACTTGCCCTTGACCCAGCCAACGACGATCTCTTCGGTGAGGCTATCGAAGGGGGTCATGCTGTCGGGCTCGGGTGCTTCGAGCCCAAGGCTGCCGTACGCACCAATGGAATAGGTGCCGTCTTCAGCGTTCACGGTGTAGTGGACCGTGAAGACCAGCCCGTCAGCGGTGTAGCGTTCGAGGTTGGCGATGTTCCAGGAAAAGGTGGTGCTCATGGTCGTTACCAAGTGCTCAGTGCAGCTCGCTTCCATGTGTCAGTTGCGGTACAAACGTAGATGTAACTGGAGTCCCAGCAGACTTCTCCGGCGGTGCCAGTATCAGATGCAGATGCAGGTGTTTTTGATGATGCAATTCTAATACGATCATCGTTCACTTGAAGCAAAGAGCCGCCAGACTGAGATGACGTGCCAATTAAGAGCCTGCCGGAGCTGTCGATGCGGGCTACAGGAATACTATTGATTTCAAACTCAAGCGGTGTGGCTCCTAGAGTCCTGAGAACACTACGCGAACTTGCGGCAGGATATTCAATAACTCCTGTAGATGAACTAGCTGCAATTCTGACCTTATAAGAAGGGTCGCCTATTTTTGCATCACCAGTGACTTCAAATGTCGCGCTAGGACTCGGAGTGCCAACCCCAACCCTTCCATCCGCATTAACAAACAATTTCCCGGTGCCATTAGTTGAGATGGCTACGCTGTTTGTGGCAGACAGATACATGCCATTTGTTGGCACGCTACTGCTTGTTGGGATAAAGCTATCTGCAGTAGATGTACCAGCGGCGGTCACATTCCCGCTTGTATCAATCAACAGCGCCTGAGAGCCGCCGGTTGCAATCCCTAACTGATTTGCGCTGGGTCTGTAAATGCCGGTGATTGCATCGCCGTCAAATGCAATGCCGGGCAGTGATTCCGTACCGGAGGCTGCGTTTTTAAACAGATCGGCGATGCTGACTTTTTTGGTGACATCCGCGCCAACGTCCACAATCGGCAGGACATCGGTGCTGGTCGGATTGCCATACGCCGTCAGATCAGTGATCTTGATGTTGGCCATGGTTGTTGGGGCGCTACTTATGACTCAATCATAGCGCCATGCCAAACATAAGGTCACCCGATTGCGTGACCAGGTTGTCGTTTGATTGCGTTAGCAGAAAGACGATAATGGCAGATCCAACGATAAGGTCACCCGATTGCGTGATCAGGTTGCCGCCCGATTGCGTTAACAGGGATATGTCAGTGGCAGGCCTAAGCTGATACAGGTTGATGTAAATAATGCTCATGACGGTGCCAGCGTACTGCTCATGGCGATCATCCCCGAGTGACGTAGAGGTAGACCTTGAGCCCTGCGCCTGAGGTGCTGCTGCCCACTTGGTCGATGTCGATCGTGATCTCGGCATCATCGGCCAGAGCGCTGTCGCTGATCACGGCTGGCGTCGCTGCCGTTGCGCTGGTTTCCTCGCCATCGTCAATGCTGAGCTTGGTGCTAAGCACTGACGTGCCAGCTTCGTTGATGTCAACAATCAACGCACTGCCCCCCGGAGCGGTCGTAACCGTGGCCTTTACTGCCGTTAGCGTGCCGGCAGCGGGCATCCGAAAAGTGACCTTAGCGGTGCCGGTGCTGAGTGGTGCCGTTTCAGTGCTGCAGGCGATCACGTAAATGTCGCTTTCGCCGGCATCATCCAGGCCAATGCCGAGCAGTGGATTGAACTTATAAGCCATCTCTTCAGCTCCAGTAGATGGTGTCTATGCGTGTACTGGCACTTACATAGGTGATATTCAATACACCAACCACGACACCGCCGGATCCGCCTTGCTTGTAGGTGATCGTGATCAGCCGATCACTACCGTCGTAGTCAAGATCTGCGAAATCAGCAGTGGCCGGGGCTGAAAAGCCACCGATTCGTGGAAGGCTCATAGCTCGCCGACATCAATACGCCTCATTCTACCAATGAAGTCACGACATGGTTAAGCCCCTGCCGCCAAGCAAGGGCCTAGCCGTGGCCAAACTCAGGCGTACTTCTTAGCACCCACAGCATTGATGCTGTAGGTATGGGGGCCACCAGTAGTGGACACAGCCTTCACCCAGCGCTTGGCAGCTCCCTTCGGGAACACCAGATACTGCTTCGAGGCAGAAGTAGTGACCTGCGCAAACGCGACAGCAGCAGAAGCTTGCTCTGTGCCGTCAAGGTTGAACACGCTGGTGACATCGGCGTAAGAGCCGCCAGAGGTGTCGCTGGATTGGATCTTGACATCCAAGGTGGAGGTGCCGCCGTTCTCAACGTCGAGAATGACAACAATGTCACCTTCGTAGTCGTTCAGGTCAACAGCGGTGCCGTCAAGAGCGCTGTTGCGGCTTGCGGTCGGGGCCAGGGCGAAGTGAGAAAGCTTCTCCAGGCCGGTGGAAAGAATAGCCATCAGTCTTTGGGAGTAGAGGAACTGGTTCGCCCGCGACGAGACACAGGCTTGGTCGGTTGAACTGCCGGTGCCTCCACCGGCTCAGGTTCAGGCTTCACCGTTTCCACGGCTCGCCTCATGCCAATCAACAGCATTGCAGTGGATGTATCAACTTCAACGATGGAGCCCGCTTTCGTGGGCTCCCCGTTGACGATCACACCATGAGTGATCTCAATCCACATCAGATTCAGCTAGCAAACGAGAACGAAGCAGGCTGCTTGACCGCAAGATCGATGTCCTGCAGCGCAATCACGCGAACGGTGCCAGCAGTGGCGCCCGCAAAGGGATCCACGGTGAGATCGAGTCCTGACCACATGCCCATGACCATCATCGAAAAATCACCGAACAGTGCATCGGTGCCTTGCAGCTGATTCGAGACGATCGCCGGGTAGCCGTTGATCTCGTTGTTCTCGAACACAAACTGAGCAGTATTCGATGCCTTTTCGGTGGATTTCAGCGCACCGCGAGCAGAAGCGTTGATGATGTACCGCAGGCTGCCGGCGTCAGCGTTAGCTGCAGCAACCTCGGTCTCCATCGCGATGTACTCGTCGAAGGTTCCGTAGCTGGTCAGCGACACGCCACTACCGATGCCGGTAGTCAACGTCAGGCCTTGAGGTTGATTGCTGGATCCGGTGCCATAGATGCCAACGCGGTCAATTTCAAGCGCGATCACACGGGTGAGATCGTTCCGAATCATGCCCTCAACATCGATCGAAGACTGCAGCAGCAGACGACGGCTGTAGTCCACAAAGGCACCCACGGTCTTGGGTGTCATGTTCACCTGATCGATCGCCTGCTGGCTTTCGGGCGGGGAAGAATTTTCGCCGACCCAGTATGCAGTCGAGGCGGAAGTTTGTCTCGGGATGCTGATGTTGCCCTGCAGGCCGGTCAGCATCGTCACGCCGGCCTGGGCCAGAGCGAGACGGTTGCGCAGCAGATCGATGAACGATCCAGCCAGCAGCTGATCCTCAACCAGGTTGCCACCGGCAGAAGGAGTGCCGACCACCAGGTCACGACGCAGCACTTCGTTCGGCACCACGATGCCGTTGGAAGAGCGCTCATACTTCTGAGCAGCGGCCTTGCCGACTTCAATTTCAAACTCAGCTTCACGACGGGCCTGAGTATCACCCTGGTTGGCCAGGTAGTTCAGAGCGCGAACAAAACTGAATCGACGGGTCTCCTTGTCGGAGAGGCCAACATCGTTGGCATCGATGCGATGTTCCACAGGTTGTTTGCCGATTTTTTCGAGGAAAGCAGCACGCGCCTCATCAATCGACTTACCGCCGTCGATCAGTTCACGAGCCAGTTCGGGGAGCTTGTGACGCTCGCCGATTTGAGAGATGGTGGTGGCACGGTTACGCTCGGCCTCAACGGCCTCGGACCGGATCACCTCCAGGTCAGGAGTGTTGTCCATGACGGGTTCAGTCATAGTGTTTGCAGGAGATGCGGCCGGGGCCGCTTGCTCGGTCTCGGAATCATCCAGAGAACGTCCGACACCAACAGTGGGATCAGCTGGAATGCTGACCACACTGACTTCAAAAGGTGACCATCGGGTCGCCACGAAGTCATTTTCGCGTTCCTCCATCTTATCAATGGAGTAGCCGAATGAAACGCCACGGAGAATGCCGTCGCGTACATCTGCAAGCACTTCTTGCGCTTGCTTGTTGCGCGAGAAGCGCACATTGACATAACCGCGTTTTTTCTCACCATTGATCCATGCGCGTTCGACAACGCCGATAATGCGGTCAGGATCGTGATTGAAGAGCAGCGGTGCGCCATCGTTTAGCCGCTCAAGATTGGCAGCTTCCATTTCGTGGCTCAAGACTTCGTTGCCGAAGTAGCGAGCCACTGGATATTCGGAACTGAACGGAAATTCGATTGTCCGTTCGTCCAGCATGTTGAACTTCGTAGCCTCAACACGCTTAAATTTCGCGCCCTCAAGGTCGCGAACGTTGACTTCTTCCATTTCGCGTAGTGCTTCGATCTTTGTCAGTGTGCTGAATTTATGACCAACTCTAGTGTCAGTCCCCTGCCAACCATCGTTGCCTTGCCGATACACGCGAATCAATGCAGCTGGATCATCCTCGCCGCCTTCAATGCTGAAGCTTGAGTCAGGTACATCGATCGAGCCGTCACGCACAATCCGCTCAATCTTGCCGCGAGCGCGACCGCCCGAGCTATTCCAAGAAACGAAATCGCCAACCTTCAACTCATCCGGCTTAGCCCGATCGCCAGTCGCCTCCTCGAACTCCATCACCTCATAGTCGCGCTCATCCAGCCATGCACGCGCCTCAGCGGCAGTGAACTTCGACAGCCGGAATCGGATCGCCTGTAGCTCAGCGCCATCCTCGCCTTCCTTGATGCCAAAGATGAAGTCCACTCCGTCACCACCGCCATCGTTGCGGCGACGAAACTCGTCATACTGATCAGGGTCACGCAGTCGAGCAGCGTGCTCATTCGGATACAGCCTATCACCATCGCCCGTCACCATTGCTCGATCCATGCGCTCGACCAGCGCATCAGCCCAGCTCTTGCCCGCATCACCGCCCCAAGCGGCCCATGCAACGCGGCCAGGTGACGGGTATCCATCCTCGCCAGAGCTGAACCCCTCAGCCTTCTTGTCCACCTCGTGCCTGGCGAACCACGCGCTCATCGTCACGATGGTGTCATCACTCAGCTCATCGCCTGACAGGATCTGGCTAGCGCGGCGAGCAGCAACATCAGTGCCACCCTTGCGACCTTCTTCCTTCCATGCGCGGTAACGGCGAGCTTCCTCGCGCATACCCTCAGTCGGCATAGCAGGCATTACTCAACAACCTCCATCGGTGATTTCGTGATGTCGCGATCAAGCTCAACATTAAGGCTGGCGGCTGTTTGTTGCTCTTGCGCGATCTGGGTCAAGTTGTCGTTGAAGTCCCCACCAAGCTTCGCAACGATTTGCGATTTTGTCATGTACCCCGCTTGCTCCATCTCACGGTAAGCCTTCGCCTCCTTCAATGGATCCACCCAATCCCAAGCACGCGCCATCCAACGCGGTGTGTCGTAACGCTCGGGCCTTAGGTAATAACCCTCAAACGGCAACTCGCCACTCAGTACCGCTAGATCCAGCCATTCGCGGAACACTCGCATGTGGAAGTGTTCAATCATGTAAGACTGAATCACCTTCCAGTGCTCTCGGTCTTCCAAGAGACTCAATCTACTGCTGCTGTAGTTTGTGTCCGAAAAGTCGCGACTTAGTGTTTCGTAGCTGCAGCCAAAACCGCTTGCAAATCTGCGCACCTTATTGCGCACAAACATCTCGAACTGCTGATCCGGCGATCCGATGTCCGGAACCGTTACGCCCTCCCCAGGCCCCAGGTAACGAAACATCCCTGGCTCAAATTCGGAGATTCGCTGATCCGCATCGACCGCATCACCATCAAGTTCGCCATCGGGCGAGGTAACGAAACCCATGATCGATGCCGCCGCACGCGCACGGATCACAGCGGCTTCCTCATAGCCCTGCAGCTGATGCGCATCTGCCATCACCGGATGGAACCACGGCACACCGCGATGTTGCTTCGGGCGCTCAGGCAGGAACAGATGAATCACGTCGTCCGCAGGCAGGAACATATGCTTGCCCTCACGCTCCGGCGCAGACTGGAACCAGTAATCGCCTGGGTGTCGCGTCAGGAACGCATACCGCACAGGCCGCCCCCACCTATTAACCTCGACGCCCATCCGCCACTCATTCTCTCTTGCGAGCGTCGGACCTTGATATTCCTCATCCAGCACATCGGCTTCAAGCATCTCCAACGCCAATGGCACGCGACTGCCGCCAAACGGACGACGAATGATCCTGAACAGCGCCTCACCGGACTCCGGCAAGGCACCGACAGCCAACCACTCCATCATGTGGAAGCTGTGCCGCCCAGCAACATCGCAATGCTTCGCACGGCACCACACGTTCCACTTCTCTTCGATCAGCCGATTCGCCTGCTCATTCGGCTTCCGCGTCCGCACCTGCTGCACTTGCGACTGCAGCTTGATACCCGACCCGACAACGTTGATCTGCGTCGTTCGCTTTGCCTGCTTGGCGTACGGGTTGTTCCGCACCATCTCACGGCTGCGGTCACGCAGCTTCCGCAAACTGGTGCGAATCTCAGCGTCAGCGCTTGCTTGTGATGACAACCAATCATTCGTCAAGCGCGAAATCATCGCGCCGGCATACCCTCGCTTCTGGCGGCGACGCGGGATCTGCTGCAGACCTAACCTTGCCAGAAATCTTGTACGGAATCCCATCAGCTTTGGTTGAACCGAACGTAAAGGCTATGCGGATCGCCGAGGCCAGAAGCAATCAGCTTTGCCTTGTTCTCCTTTGCCACAATTGACTTTAGCCTTGATTCAAGCTCGATCAACTCAGACAATTCATACCGCTTCAGATTTCGATTGCCAATTCTGTACTCAGAAACAGCGCCACCGCTGACCAGCTTGCGAATTGCAGCTTGTACTGCATCCAAGTCCTGCTGTGCCTGCGTCCGCCCGTCAAATGCGCTTGGCGTGCCCGAATAGGCCAGCGATGGCTGCACCTCGATCTGGCCACGGCTGTACTCCAGCGTCGCGCCGTCGCTCACAGCCGTCGCAACAGCCTGAAAATACCAATTAGGACTGGCGTCCATGTTGGTGGTCACCGCACCCGACAACACAGTCTTCCAGCCGCTGTTATACGCAACCGCACTTGCAGTAACACCCTCGCCAGCCGTGTTCAACCTGAAGTAATACGTCAGCGTGTGCGTTGCGCTCGTAACCGCATTGCCAAATACATCAACAGTTTCGGCATCAGTCCACACCGCATCCACGCCACTCGTTATGGAGGGTGGGATTGACATCGACGAAAATATCACCTGATACGCCGAAGTCTAACTCCTACCACTGCTTCACGAAACTCCTCCCCGAACGCGCTGGTAGGGCCTGTCGTGACGCCTTCCGTTCCTCTGGCGCCCTTTCCAACTGATCCCATAGCGTTCTGCGATCTTTCATCTGATACACACGATTCAATGCTGCGTATGCGTACACCAATTCATCTAACGCTTCGTTCCGTGCGCTGCTCTTTTTCACCCACACCCTCTCCGGGAAGCCATTCCTGAAGCGCATGATCTGCTTCTCGGCTGTCAGCTCCTGGAAATAATCCTCGCCAACGGTCGGATAGAAATGCAGGTACCCCGCGCCGGGATCGTTGTGCTTCAGCCTGCCGAACAGCAGTGATTTCACCGTGTCCGATCCAACCGGGAACACCTGAGCGCCTTTCTTCAGCGTCTTGCCCTTTGCGTTCAGATCCACCTTGCTTGCCTTGCCGATCGGTGGCTTGTTCTTCTGCGCCATGCCCTTGATGGCGATCACGCCCATGTTCTGACGCTCTCTCGCGTACTGATACACCTCGGCGGTGTGGTGACCGCCGGAGTCGATCGCAGTCACCATCGGCGTCAGCTTCCGCTCACCATCGCCCTCGTACGGTGCTTGCAGAATCTCGTCCAACTGCTTCCACACATCCGGGCGGCTTGGATCGCCGTAAATCTTCACCCGATCGACCAACCACCCTTCCTCTTCACGTCCCCAGCCCCACACACTCAGCGATAGTCGATCGTCCTGCACGTCGCAGCCAATCGTCAGCAGCAGCGCTTTACTCGGCACCTGGCGTTGCTGGTACTCCTCGGAGGCGGCACGTTCACTCAACGCATCCGCGCCAACCTTCGACGCATACTCATCCTCCCACGTCTCCCCCAACACAGTGTTGACGAATGTCTTCAACTGCTCCGCATCATTCTTCGCATCTAAGAATTCCTCAACCAAATTCGGCCACGTCGCATTCGGGCTATAGCTATACGCGGCCCAGATGTGGAACGACACATGCCTACCATTGCCTGGCGCGGTGGGCCGCCACTCGCCGCGTTCCACCATCCAGCGCTTCTTCGCAGCTGGGATCCACACGCCGCATCCCTCGCACGCATAGCTCGCGGTATCGGGATCGTTGTCACGCCACTTGATGTTTGCCCACTTCAGATACTGCATGTGCCCACAATCGGGGCAGGGCACGAAATACCGCCGCTGGTCGCCCTGCTGAAACATCCGCTCGACACGGCTGAAGTCCTTCACAGTCGGCGTTGATCCCGCCACGATCTTTCGGTTCCAGTAATACTCAGTCCGCCTGATGCCCAGCTTGATCTGGTCGCCTTCAGTGCCAGCCGAAGGTGGGTAACCATCCACCTCGTCGAACAACACCACGCGACGACTCACACGACGAAAACCACGCGGACTGTTTGCGCCAACCAAGCTGAGACTCCCACCAGGAAATTGCTTCTGCAAAATTGTGTTCGCGCCATCCTTGGACTTCGCCTCACTGACCAAGCCACGCAAACATGGCGTATCCCGCAGCATCGGCGCTATTTCTTCTTTCGAGTAGCCCTGCGCGTCCTCAATGGTTGGCTGGACAATCATGATCGGGCACGGATCCTGATGCACGTGGTAAGCCGCAACGTGATTCAAGATCTTCGAGTAGCCAACACGTGCAGATTTCATCACCGTGATCTGCTCGATCTTCGGATCGGTGATCGCATCCATGATTCCCTTCTGGTAAGGCAGCGTGTGCCACCTACCACCTTCTGCACTAGACTCTGAACTCAAATACGCATAAGTGTCTGCCCATTCGCTTAAAGTCATCTTCTTTGGCGGCTTAAACGCCAAAAATGCAGCTTTTTTGAGCTTTTCGCGATTACTCATGATCAACAGCAAGGTCTTCTAAGGCTTCACGCACAATATCATCCAGCACACCGATTGCATCTGTATCCAAATCTGGTATCCGCTGTTTCGCCTTGGTCGGTATTCCCAATAGCTTCGTTCTTGCGCGGGTGATAATTTCAACCCATTCGTGTTCTACGTCTTCAGCTTTAACCAGCAGCCCTTCTTTTTGCTGACGTTCAAGCTCAAGTAGCTCCGCCTTCAGGTGCTCCGTTCGGGCGCGGGACTCGTCATAATCAGGGATCGCTTCACTTGTTTTGCTAATCCTCGGCTCATCATTACTCTTCATTCGCTCCTCCTTGCTTCGTAGTGGCTTCTTGGTACGGCCCTCACCAGGAGGCTTCGGACCCATGCCGATTCTGGTCTGCGTATTGCGTGACCACTCTTCGCGCATGGTTTCGCTGTTGACCAACGGCTTGCCATCGCGACCAGTGACAACAGAAAGTCGCCCTGCTTTTACGGCTGCATATACAGCTTCCGGTGTAACACCCATGGCTCGGGCAGCTTCAGCGCGTGTGATTAAGGCCATGTTCTAGATACGATCAAATCAAACATAGCGCACACCAAATATCTGTGGTAATATGGCCGGTTTCGGAATTTCGGCCTTTGGGGGAACTATGCGTCTATACGCATCAAAACAACTTTGAGTATTGATGCCTAGCCGAATGGAGCGACTCGAATACCTT